>Ga0114957_1000618_pt1 | contig 44531 bp, 30 predicted proteins | sample BantaG_FD_87175 | JGI IMG/M metagenome (GOLD analysis project Ga0114957, IMG submission 87175) | Marine algal microbial communities from Bantry Bay, Ireland - BantryBay_4 metaG | ecosystem: Host-associated > Algae > Red algae > Unclassified | place: Bantry Bay, Ireland | collected 2014-11-21
CATCAACACTGATAGAGGTTTGTAACAATAACATCTATTTCGCGAAGCACCTTCCTAGATTGACAGACATCACTTACTGTCACGATAAGAACCAAATGGAATTTGAACTCTTTGAAATGCTAAAATCACTTATTATGTCTAGTCTGAAAAAATACTAAAATGGCTTGTAAATTTTTATAACATCTAAATATTATCATTATGACTAAGATTAAATTGATTGTTGTATTCTTGTCGTTTGCACTCCTGCAAAGCTGTGTTACCATTAAACAAGGTGAAGTAGGTGTTAAGCGTCAATTTGGAAAGTTCTCTGACAACGGGTACACTGAAGGATTGAAAGTTTATAATCCTTTTACAACTCAAATTATTACTATTACTACACAAACAGAAAACTTAGAAGTCGGATTGAATATCCCATCTAAGGAAGGGCTCAATATTTTTTCAGAAGTGAGTATCCTTTACAATGTAGATCCAAAACTAGCACCTGACTTGCTCAGAAATATTGGAGTCGATTATGAAGATAAAGTGATACTACCAATTTTCAGATCAGCAGTAGCTGATATTTCAGCTAATTACTTAGCTAAGGATATGCATACTGGACAAAGATCAGCAATAGAAGCTTCCATTAAAGAACGGATGGAGAGTTACTTGCAAGATAAGGGTATCCGATTAGAGGCGGTCCTTCTAAAGAGTATTCAATTACCTAAAAGCTTATCTGCAGCCATAGAGCAAAAGTTAGAAGCTGAACAACAAGCAGAAAGGATGAATTTCATCTTGACTCAGTCAGAAAGAGAAGCGCAGGTGAAGAGAATAGAAGCTGCTGGAATCAGAGATGCACAGTTAATAATAGCTGAGGGACTTGATGATAAAATATTACAATTTAAGTCAATTGAGGCTTTTGAAAAGTTATCTACATCAAATAATTCAAAAATTATTATTAGTGATGGTGATATGCCGATCATCCTCAGCGATAAATAGTACCTTATTTAAATTCCTCATATACAAAGTGGGTGGTAATATCGATTGTCACCCTCCTTTTCACCACTAAATTAAATGCAATGAGACTAATTAAAAATATAGCGATTTTCCTATTTTGCTTATCGGCATATCTGAGTAATGCTCAAATCAATAGTTTGAATTTTGCTGAAATGTGTATGAATATTGGTGAGTACCCACAAGCTGTAGAGCACCTTACAAACTATATCCAGAGACATCCCGATGAATCCATAGGCTACATAAAGAGGGCACAAGCCTACGGTGCTAGTGGACAACTCGATTTGCAAGCACTAGACTTGCAAACAGCACAGGAGATAAATTTGGTAAAAACAAATATGTATATCAATAAGGACTACAGAAGCAAAGTTATAGCTAAGAAAACTTACAATTATGGTAAATCAGATGATCTGTTTGGTAAGTCACCGATAAGACTCACTGATTATAACAAATGGCTAAATTCAACTGACCTTGGTGAAGAGCAGATGAGGGTCATTAATAATGTTTTAAGATCGGCAATAGTCTATGACTTTGATGCCGTCAAAGAATTGACAACTAGCAACTCCTTTCAAGGAATACCATCATACTTAAAGTATGATATGTTAGGTCTCTACGAACTTAAGAGAGGAAATTTTGAAAAAGCTTCTGAATTATTTAATCAATCAATAGCTGATAATGATACATACGCAATGGCTTATCATAACTTAGGCATCTCATACTACCTGAGGTCTGAAATGACTCAGGCGATAAATGCTCTCCAATCTGCAATTACGCTTGAATCAAATATTCCGCTTTTTTACTACAGTAAGGCAAAGGTCAAAGAATCAATAAATCCCTCTGGAGCATTAGATTATTACGAAAAAGCGATCGAACTTGATGATGAATACAATGAGGCAATGTTAGACTATTCCATATTGCTTAAGTCACTAGGACAATTTGGTCAAGGCTCTATTTACTTAAATAATGGACTCAGAGGTTTAGATAATGATCTAGAGAAGAGGTTTGTTAAAGGTTCAATATTATTAGTGGAAGGAGATTATCTTTCCGCAATCGACATATTTGATGACTTCCTAGCCCAACAACCTAATGATGCAGAAGCTTTGTATAATCGTGGTCTCTCACACATCTTGGTGTCTAACTATGATGCTGGATGTCGAGATTTAAACCAGAGTAGTAAAACTCTAACTGATAGTAGTCGATTAGAAATTATAAATCAATTATGTTCAACGGTTAGTAATCCATTTGATAATTAGTCAATAGTCAATAGTCAATCACAGATTCTGATTTTGTTGGATTATAATATAAATTTCAAGATTAAGATTTGGATATGTATCCACAAGCCCTAATTTATTTGGCTGTCATTTATGGTTCTTATAATTTTGTTTACGATAGATCTAAGGATAGCGAAAATTTTGACTCTATCTCAAGGTAAGTGCAAGTGCATTGCGGAAGTCATGATAGTTAGAGACAAGGACAATATGATATCCACTGTCAATAATGACACTGAAACTCTCCAAGACTAGAGATTTGCACTGTTATTTATTTTTAAAAAATATAATGCGATATTACCTATGAAGATGAAATCTAACTCAAAATTAATTGGAGCTGTTATTGGTTGCATTTATTTTCGTTCAGGAGGGTATATGGCTGGCAATTGACTAAGTGAGAGCATGCACATAATATTATCATCAATACCAAACAAGTATTCTCATAAATTTACCTCAATCAAAAACAGGTATGTATCTCAATCGACGAAGAGTGAGAGATCTTTTTTCTTGTTTAAATTAATGCATAATCAGTTACTACAAAAGCTTATGATTTTCAATTGCATCCGCATTCCAAACTCTAAGGTTACGTAACTCAGCAATAGACAAAAAATCTCAATCGATGCCACTCGCCTTACTCAATGTAAATCCAAATGTACTGCCTACATCAATGGTACTTCTTACTGAGATGCTTTGATTGTGAGCTTCTAAGATATGTTTGACGATACTCAAGCCAAGTCCACTACCTGCGATATCTCTATTCCTACTTTTATCTACTCTGAAGAAGCGATCAAAGAGATGCTTGTGATGCTTCTCTTCTATACCTATTCCATTATCTGAAATTTCTATGAGTATGGTTGTATCCATATCATAAAGACCTACACTAGTTGTACCTTCATCTTTACCATATTTGATAGAGTTGACTATGAGGTTTGACAGGACTTGGCTAATTGCATTACTATCTGCATAAACCATATGATCTAAGAGGTCCCTAGTTTTATACTTGAAGTTTATTTGCCGCGCATTTGCTTGTAGAGTAAGGTCATCTATGACACTATCGATCAAATCTTTAATGTTAAATGCTTGCATTTTCATTGGAATTCCATCAGACTCAAGTGATGTGATATAGTCAAGATCATTGATGATGTTGTTCAGTCGTTCAGCATTGTTTGCCGCTTTCTTGAGGTACTTTTTTAGTACTTTTTTATCATACATTCCACCTTCAAGGAGAGTCAGAATATAACCTTGTATAGAGAATAGGGGAGTTTTGAGCTCGTGTGAAATATTGCCAAGATATGTCTTTCTGTAATTTTCAAGACTCTTAATTGTTTCAAGTTCTTCAGCAGTGTCTTTAGCCCAAGTTGCAACTTGGGTATTGACCTCATCCAATGAGTTGGACTTATAGAAGTCCTTGTCTGATAGATTGGGATTGCCACCGAGTTTTGTTGAGTTAATTACCTTATAGATAACTTTAATCCTTTTGGAAATATACTGTTCCAAAAAAAAATATAAAATAACGAAGGCAATGGCGAAGATTAATATTCCAATCAGGATTAAGTTGGATAACTCCAAATCTACGGTTGTAGTAAAGTATGACAATAATGAAAGTATTACCAGATTGACGACTGTCAATAAAGCAGAAATGTAAAAGGCAACTTCTCTAATTCCATAATGAGTTGTAATCATCAATCAATACTAAATTTATAACCGACACCTTTCAGTGTAAAGATATACTTACTCCCTATTTTTTCTCTGAGTTTTCTGATGTGGACATCAATCGTCCGATCACCTACCATCACATCTGTCCCCCATACTCTCTTTAGTATTTCTTGCCTCCTAAATACTCGTCCGGGATCAGAAGCAAGCAAGACAAGTAAGGCGAATTCCTTCTTAGGAAGATTAACTTCATTGTCATCAATCGTAATCGAGTATTTGTCCATATTAATCTTGAAGGTGTCAAAGACTAAGTCTTCTTTTTCTACTTCAGCAGTACTTTTAGTGTGTCTTCTAAGGATAGACTTTATTTTACTTTTAAAGACATTTGGCTTGACTGGTTTGGTGATATAATCATCACCACCTGCATCTAGGGCAGCCACTTGAGTAAATGATTCGACCCGTGCCGTCAAGAATGCAATTAAAATATTTTGATTGTCAGGATTAGATCTAATTTTCTGACAGACCTCGATACCGTCGATTCCAGGCATCATGATATCTAAGACGATAAGATCAGGATCAATCTCTTGGTATCTCTCTAAAGCTTCTTGTCCACTTTGACAAGTTGCAACTGTATAGCCTTCTTTCTTAAGATTATAACTGAGGAGTTCGAGTATGTCTTCTTCGTCGTCGACTATTAATATGTTGTAGTCCTTGTTCTCCATATTGCGAATATCAAGTTTATTTAGATGCTGAGTTTCACCCTGATATTATATTATTGTTAAGTTCTATGTCAGTCTATTTTTACCACTTTTTGATTATGAGTGATTTTATTTCCTTCATAGACACTCAAGAGGTAAATACCAGACTCCACATTTGATAAGTCTATTTCCGATTCTGTAGAATTTACTTCCTTTGTCAATATTATACGTCCAGATAGATCATTAAGAGATATTTTGCTCATTACTTGAGTTCCTTTAATATTGATTGTATTCTGAGCTGGGTTAGGGTAGAGACTGATTTCATTTGCTGTAAATTGGTCATCCACATCTGAAATCGAAGATTCTAAGAGCCTAAAATTATCGAAGAGAAGATAATCAGAATCATTTAAGTCAGGCAGTTCAAAACTCGCAGTGCCTGACAATGCAAAAGCGACTACTGTAATGATGTCCTCAAAGTCTACAGGAAGTTTAATCTTTTGTGTTTCCCAGACACCATCACTCTCTGTTGAGATGAGGTATGGATCTAATCCCGGAATATCGATATACAACATTGTGTGGAATGGAACATCAGCATTTTCTTCAACAAGTCTTGTCTTAGATAGAACTTCAAATCTAAATTCTGGCTCTGTCATCCCAATCGTGTTGGTGCAAAAGTTGATGTATTTTTTTTGATAATTGCTATTATAGAAATCTTCTCTATTTGGGCAATTAACAAAGCTACTTGATCCAGAGCGACCAGCTACAGCAAGTACAGTATTGTTTTGGTAAGTGAGTACTGAGTCTGAAGTGGCAAATGTCGAACCTTGGATATAGAACTGCGGAATAGATCCGTCTTCCAAGTGTTCATAATAACCATCATTGATAGTAGTTGGACTCACAATCTCAGGAGTCAATACTCGATTGTTATTGGGATCGGCATCTCCCTCATATTCCACTGACACTGCCGAGACTTGGGTCAAATCTATCTCGTCCTCATTGATAAATATTGTGGATATTCTTCTATTGCCTGGGTCTAAGTCAAATGGAACGTTTGCCATCAGCGTGACAATGCCATCTGGAGTTTCGAAGTGAAGAGCTAGTGAATCATTTTGTGGAATGATTTGACAACCATTGTTGAGTATGCTATATCCAATCCCTTCTACGCTTGTTTTATCACATTCGTCATCTAGTCTCCAGATTATTTCTTTAAACTCCAAATCTTTATCAACATTGCCGATTAAGTTGAGATCAATTCCTTCTTTATTGTTAAGGTTGTTTCCTTCTAGATGAGCAAATACAAGATTGATATCTTTAGATTCTCCATCTTGTAGGGCAAAGTCCAGTGGTGTTTCTACTAAGATGGAATCACCTGGATTAAAGTTTTGTGGTAAGAGTATTTCAACTATATTAAAATCATTGCCTAAGGCCACTACCAACTCTACTGTTGATAGGTTGTATGCTTGGCGTCCAACATTACGAATAATGACAGTCGTTACTTGCTCATCTCCTGGACAGAGATAAATCTCATCTTCAGTTGATTCTATACTCAAATCAAAGTCATCAATCGTAGGATAGAGACCTACGGCTAACCATGCTTCCTCCACTGCTAGATATTCTAGACTGTTTTCAGTCCAATAATCCTTTGCAACTTCTAGTGAGCTGTACATCGCATCGATAAAGGTGCTGTTTTCTGTAAGATATCCTGTCTGCATTCCATAGACTACATCAAGAGTCTTTTCGAATCCTAATTCTGGTACATTGAAACTATACTCGACTTCATTGACACCAGTTTGACCTTCAGCTAATAAGTAGAACCAATAATTGAGTAATCCACTATTACTGTGTACGCCACCATTATCTCCAGCGCTACGATACCAAAAATTACCATCATAATATTTCGTGTCATTCCTGTCATTTGGATTACTCATGGATCTGAATATTCCAGCATCTTCATTGATCCTAAATCTATTGCCAATAAACCAATCAAAGTTGTCAAAGTCATAAGCGTATTCAAGTGATTTACCAATAATGTCACTAATCGCTTCGTTGAGTGCTCCAGATTGATTTCTATAGATCAACCCTGAACTAAACTTTGTAAACCCATGGGCAAATTCATGACCAACTACGTCTAAGGTTGTCAGAGGATCATAGTTTGCACAGTCTCCATTTCCATAGTGTGTAGCTGTTCCATTCCAGTAAGCATTTACATAAAACTTACCTGCAGTATTATTAATACAGATTAGCTCTCCACCTAGACCATCAACCCCTTCCCATCCAAACATTTCAAGCATCCAATCGTAATATCTACTTGCACAATAGTGAGCATCAGTACTCACTTCATTTTGCCAGGTACCATCCCAGTCCCAATTTGTTGAGTCATTTTCGAAGTCTGCATATCCATAGTCAAAGTCATTGTCTCTGTCATCTCCATTAATCGTCACTACACCAGCACCTCTTGTCGTATCTCGTAAGATATATCGTCCATCATCTCTTTTCTGAGTGATAATTTCTTGTTCTCCGTAGTACTTTGTTTTTGCATTAGCTGATGTTGATTGGTGCAGTATCTTATTTTCTATAAATATGACATGCCCCGTTTTTGCATTGAGATAGATAATTTCTCTGATTGGAGTTTGAGGGTTTTCATTTGTGACCTCAAGACCAATTGCCAAGGCATATCCACCATGTTGATCTGGGTATGATCGACTCATGATCACTGTGTCAATTGGATTGACATTTACTTTTTCGGTATAGCGACTGAGTTCGAGTTCCTTGATTTGATCTTGGAGATCATTTACTTGAGTGGTCACAGCCAAATGTGGTACTACTATTCCAGTTCCTTTTTGGAGTAATCCTGACTTACTGTGAAGTGTATAGACGGCACCCATCACTAAGTAGTCATTGTGGTATTGTTGATACTTAGTCCGCTTCCAACCATACTTATCTTCAAATGCTCTGAGTTCTTTCATTTCATCTACATCCGTCAGTCCCAATTCATCGCTATATTGACCAAAAAATACCGCTTCAGTAGTCACTCTTGAGTCAATAGCAATGGATTGGCTAGTGAGAGATGACAATGTTGAAAGACTAAGGAAAACTAAGAGCGAAATGATGAGTCGGGTCTGCATAAAAAAGGAAATTAATGTGAGGACTATATATATAGATACAGAAAGATAGTCAATTATTCCTTTATTATTTGATGTTTACCCTAAATAAAGAAGCGACTCTATCATACTTGACGGAGCCGCTTCTTTATTTATAGTTACTTCAGTCTATCGCGAGAGTTATGCGAGGACTTTTTCAACAATTGCAGCAGCTTCTTTAAGAAGGATTGCAGAGTGTACTTCTAATCCACTTTCGTCAATAATAGTCTTTGCAATATCCGCATTCGTTCCTTGTAATCTTACGATAATAGGCACATTGATATTTCCAATATTTTTATAGGCATCAACTACCCCTTGAGCTACTCTGTCACACCTCACAATACCACCAAAGATATTAATCAAGATAGCCTTGACTTCAGGATCTTTCAAGATGATTCTAAATGCTTGTTCTACTCTTGCAGCATTTGCTGTTCCACCTACATCAAGAAAGTTGGCAGGCGATCCTCCTGAGAGTTTGATGATATCCATCGTTGCCATTGCTAATCCTGCACCATTTACCATGCATCCTACATTGCCATCTAGATTGACATAGTTAAGTGAGTGTTTCTTTGCTTCTACCTCTGTTGGGTCTTCTTCATCTTCATCTCTCTGCTCAGCAAGTTCAGGATGTCTAAACAGAGCATTCTCATCAAGACTTACTTTACAATCGACTGCAATCACTCTATCATCTCCTGTCTTTAGGCATGGATTGATCTCAAACATACTTGCATCCGATCCTACAAATGCCGCATAGAGATTTGCAATGAACTTAGTCATCTCTTTGAATGCTGTACCAGAAAGACCTAAGTTAAATGCTATTTTTCTTGTTTGGAAACCAAGTAGCCCAGTATTTGGATCGATGTATTCCTTGAGTACTAGCTCTGGAGTCTTTTCAGCTACTTCTTCGATATCCATTCCGCCTTCTGTAGAGTAGATGATCACGTTTTGCTTCTTCTCTCTATCCATAAGGATTGAGACATAGTATTCTTTACAAGCATCGAAGTCTGGTGCATAGACATCTTCAGCTATCAAGATTTTTCTTACCAATTTTCCTTCTCCATCCAATCCACCTGCTGTCTGAGGAGTCTTGAGCATCATACCTAAGATGTCACCTGATACTTGTGTAAATTCTTCTTTATTTTTAGCTAACTTTACTCCTCCTCCTTTTCCTCTTCCTCCTGCATGGATCTGAGCCTTCACTACTACGAATTCAGTTCCTGTATCGGCCCTGAGTTTATCATAACCAGCGCTAGCTTCTTCGGCATTATTTGCTACTTCTCCTCTTTGGATAGTTACTCCGTACTTAGCTAAGAGTTGTTTTCCTTGATACTCGTGTAAATTCATCTAAAAAATTTCTAACTGATTAAAATTGTCAAATATATGATATTGTACACAAATGTAATAAGTTATTGCTTAATCACTCTTTTTGTTAATACTCCATTTTCACTTTGGAGCTGAATAAAATAAATTCCTTGCTGTTGTGGCAATTTTAGTTTCACTTCATTTGCTCCAGTATTGATTGTTTGAGTAGTTTTTAAAACTGTTTTACCATCTATAGATACTACTGAAATATCTATAGATTTCTGATTATCTGATTCGATAGCAACTGTAACTTTATCGCTTTCATAAATTGGGTTAGGATAAATGGCAAATGTAGAGATTCCTTTGATCTCATCTACAGCTGTTACAGAGTCACCTGTATCAAATATTTTCTTGGATGACTTGTAGCATGCAGATGTTTCGTTAAATGGGTGTACAAACCAAGCGTACTTTTTATTTGGTTCAAGATCAGTTACCCAAAGATTAGGGCTATCTGTCAAGTACTCATACTTAGTACCAACAAATACATCTTGCACTTCAACTAAGTATTGATCAGCATGCTCAATTGCTTCCCATTCAAAAACTATTGAATTATAGGATTCAATAAGATCACCAGTGCTAGGTGAAAGTTGAGTCGGTGCTGAGGTGATTTCGTTGATGTTTGGAATATAACTACTTCTGATTATTGCTCTATAAGGTGAATTGAAGTCAGCATGCATCACTTCAGCCTGTTGCTCAGTGAAAACATACTCTTCACAATCTGGAAAGTAATCCATCATGTTATTTTCCATTGGTTCTAAAAGATCACCATAGAAGTCATAAATATTGGGTGCTAGTTCACAATTTCCTATAGTTGTACTTCCATCAGAAAATCCAAATAAATATGATGCAGGTGTATCACAAATTCTATCACCTGTATAACCACAGTTTCTAGCTCTATCTACCATTTCGACTTCGATATTTGTACCAGAAATTACCGTTGAATTAAGGGGGTTACCATGGATGCTTACGGTGTATGCAGAAGATTCCCAACCAAAAAATGGATGCATTAAACTAAAATAATGTCCAAGTTCGTGACTTAATGTACTTGTGGTATCCAATAACTCTAACTGTCTCATAACTAAAAAATCACGACTTGGATCATAGTATCCTAGTGTCGTACCATTGCCACCTTCTTGATCTACATTGCCAACAATAAATACATTGATACTCTGATTATCAGTCGCATTGGTCATTTGATTTGCCGAACTGTTCAAGTATGGTTGATTGAAAACAGTACTACTATTCAATTTAGGAAAGTCACCATTGATGTAAGGTACGATATCTGAAAATTTTGAGTAATCTTTACCAAGCTTACACATGTTATCCAAGATTGACGTAATAGCCATATAAGATGTCCCTTCAGTTTTACCAACTCTATGAAATTTCATGGGAGCATAGAGTGGATCGCCAGCTCTATTGTCAACAGTGTTAGATGCTATCCTTGCTTTATTAGCTTCTATTCTTTCAATAAGTGGCTCGTGGTCAGTCGTACATTTATGGAATTGACCATAGATGTTGCTACTAAAAATTAAACCGATGATTATGATTGCTTGAATTTTCATTTATTACTCTCTATGTTTAAGATTATTGTGATTGATTAAGTAGTATCTGTCTCAATATACGACTGTTATAGCATGTGTATGCAAATATAAAGTATTACAATTCATATATAGTATTGAAGCGGACAATGTAAACTCTGGTTTAGATGTGTAATATTAAAAGATCTTCTCCAAATTTTATTTTTATACTACTTTCTATAACCTTTGTCTCAATTAAGGGTTTACAAATCGTCCAGATATTTAGAGTTAAGATTTTAATCGAATGAAAAAAATAGGAGTACTTCTTGTTAATCTTGGTACACCAGATGGTCCAGATAGAGGAGCAGTGTATCGCTATCTCAAAGAGTTTTTATCAGATGGAAGAGTGATTGATATCCCTTGGTTACCTCGTAACTTATTAGTTAAAGGTATTATCGCTCCATTTAGATCAGGGAGTAGTGCCAAACTTTATAAGAGAGTTTGGACTGAAGATGGATCGCCACTTAAGCTCTCTGGTTACAGCGTCAAGGAGAAGTTGCAAAAGAGTCTTGGAGACAATTACCATGTAGAATTGGCAATGCGGTATCAATCTCCTGCTCTGCCTCAGGCCTTAGATAATCTCAAGAAATTAAATGTTTCACAGATTATTGTTATCCCAATGTTTCCTCAGTATGCTTCAGCCACGACAGGATCAGTGCATCAGCGGGTCATGGAATTAATTAGTAAGTGGCAATCAATCCCTGAAGTGAGTTTTGCTAACTCATATCCGGATAATAAGTACATCATCCAAGCATTTGTAGAAAATGCAAGGAAGTATGACATTGACTCATATGATCATTTTGTATTCAGCTTCCATGGAATTCCTCAGAGACAATTGACTAAAGCTTGTCACAATGACCATTGCCTTAAAGTTGAGAATTGCTGCAGTGCAATTAAACCTGTTAATCAATTTTGCTATTCAGCACAATGTCATCAAACAGCTCGTGCCATTGTCAATGAGCTCAAGTTGGAAAAGGAACACTATACAGTTTGCTTCCAATCTAGATTGGGTTATGACGATTGGACTCAACCTTACACCAGTGATGTGCTAGAGCACCTTGTCGAATCTGGGAAGAAGAAGGTCTTAGTATTCTCACCAGCGTTCGTCGCTGATTGTTTAGAGACTACTATCGAGATAGGATATGAATATAAAGAAGAATTTGATGAAGCTGGAGGGGAGGCATTGGACTTAGTTGAGAGTCTCAATGATAATGCCCTGTGGATTCAATCAATCAAGGATATGGTGATAAAGAGAGCTATTTTAGCTTAGCGATTACATCTAGATTTCCTTTGACTACTTGATTTAACTCAACCATAATTTCAGTATTTATTGGAAGGATCAGGTCTACTCTAGACCCAAACTTGATAAACCCATACTCTTGTCCTTGTGCAAGTTGGTCACCAACTTTGACACTTGTCACTATCCGTCTCGCAAGAGCGCCAGCAATTTGCTTGAGCATAATAATAGTACCGCTCTTACCCTCAAATATTGTGTAACAACGTTCATTTTCAGTGCTTGATTTAGGATTCCAAGCAGGCAGATATTTCCCCTTATAGTATGTTACTTTTTTTATCGTACTAGCATATGGGGATCTATTGACATGTACATTCAATGGTGACATGAAGATTGATACTTGTAGTCTCTCATCGTTGAAATATTCATTCTCTATTATTTTTTCAATTACCACAACCTTACCATCAGCAGGAGCATAGAGGAGAGCATCATCTAGTAGTGGAATATTCCGAGTAGGATTCCTAAAAAAAGATAGAATAAAGATAAAAACGGCTAGAGCTACTATTGAGAGTATCGTAGTGACACTTGCAGGTAAATAAAAAGAACATAGTCCTAATAGGAGAGTTAGTATAATAAGGGCGATTAGGATAGTAGAAAATCCTGTTTTATGTATCATATCTATAAATTAGCCCGCAAGATAATGAGTTATTACAAAAAATGGAGCCGCAAAGATAAATCCATCAAATCGATCAAAAAAGCCACCATGACCAGGGACTAAGTTACTTGAGTCTTTGATTCCGAATCTCCTTTTTAGCTGTGACTGAACCAAGTCGCCATACGAACAACTCAACCAGGTAGTTACTGCTAAAAAAATTGCTAATGATAGATGATAATCCGTGAAAAAAAATGACCAAATAAGAGAGCAAAGAAGTGTAGTAATACCTCCTCCAGCCAAGCCTTCTATTGTTTTCTTTGGAGAAATACGTTCTAATAGTTTGTGTCTTCCAAAGTTCCTTCCAAAATAATAACCTCCAGTATCACTAGACCAAACCATGGTAAAAAAAAGTAAGAGCAAAGGATAAGCAGTTGATTGAGTCGACAAATAATGGGCAAGTACTCCTATACAGAGACCAGGATATAGCAAAGAACTTAAAACAACTTGAAAGTTTTTCAACCTGAATGAGTGAAGAAAAAGTGTAAACCACAGTATAGAACAGAGACCAACAGTTAGATAGATCACGAGATTGCCAAATGGATTAAAGTAACCAACAACACCTCCTGAAAGAGATAAAGCTATGATTGTCACAGGTTGCCATTTTTCTTCTTTCTCAATAAATGTCGAGAATTCATAGGTTACAAGCAAGAGTATGGATGCAAGGAAGATAGTAATAACCCACGATGGAGCTAGAGAGACTAAAATGCTAATGACACCAATTAAGACTCCACTGATAATTCGAAGTAAACTATTCGGAATAGAATTTAATTGCATGTAATATCTTTTCTTGGAGTAAATTTGAACTCTTTATAATCATGAAGTGCTCTAGACCCAAAACTTATCATTTATGTCTGTAAAATTAAGTGTAAATATTAACAAAGTTGCTCTCATCAGAAATTCGAGAGGAGGCAATTTACCAAACTTGAAGCAAATCGCGATTGATTGCGAGGAATTTGGAGCAGACGGTATCACTGTTCATCCTAGACCAGATGAACGGCATGTGAGGTATAATGATCTTCAAGTTCTAAAAGATGTAAACACAACAGAGTTTAATATTGAAGGTTATCCAAATGAAAAATTCTTAAAATATGTTAAAGAAATTAAACCGGATCAATGCACTTTGGTTCCTGATCCTCCTGGAGTTTTGACAAGTTCCCAAGGTTGGGATGTTCTTCGACATCAATCGATCCTTAAGGACGTAATCGCGTCACTTCAAGCAGATCAAATTAGGGTATCACTTTTTATGGAACCTGATGCAAGTCAAATGAGTCATGCCTTGGAAGTTGGTGCTGACAGGGTGGAATTATATACTGGTGATTATGCAGATAACTATCAAGCTGACAGAGAGTTAGCAATTGCAACACATATTGGTGCTGCTAGAGAATGTAGCTTGCTTGGTCTTGGTCTCAATGCTGGACATGATCTCAATTTGGATAATTTGGAATATTACTCTACTCAAGTACCACAACTTTTGGAAGTATCTATTGGACATGCATTGATCTCTGATGCTTTGTATTATGGACTTCAGAACACAATTATGATGTATAAAAAACTTTGTATTTAACTCACAGAAGAAGTAAAAAACAACAAATTGACACCGTGTCAGAGTTAACTTTTCATTTAGATATTTAATATTTTCTTAACTTAGAGTTTCAATGTTCTATATTTGATAGGACGATCATAGGTCTAATCACCCTATGCTATTCTGTAAAACCTAATATTAATTAGTTAATTAAATTATTTTATTTGTATGAAAAAACTATCACTATTAATGCTATTGCTTGCATTCTGTGTAACGTTGGGACTCTCTCAGCGAACAGTATCAGGTGTTATAGCAGATGACACTGGCGAAGCCCTAATTGGGGTGAATGTCATTGAAAAAGGTACCACTAATGGTACAATTACAGATCTTGACGGGTCATTCTCGTTGAATGTAGCAGATGCAGCGCAAGCGCTGGTTATTAGCTACACAGGATTCGCATCTCAAGAAATTGATATTTCCAATGGATTGAGTAAGGTAGCAGTTACCCTACAGGAAGGTGCTGTACTTGATGAAATTGTTGTAACAGCAACAGGTCTAGAAAAAAACAAAAGAACACTAGGCTATGCAGTTCAGAATGTTGATCCAGATGATATTTTATCCTCAAAAGAGGTAAATTTTGTTGATGCACTTAACTCCAAAGTAGCTGGAGTTTCTGTTGTAAGTAGTTCAGGTTCACCTGGTGCTTCTTCTAATATTAGAATTAGAGGATCCATCTCAATAAATGGATCAAACAGTCCATTATTTGTAGTAGATGGTGTACCTATTGACAACTCTTCAGTAGGAACAGGTGCCGATCCAGGATCTTCTGATGTTTCAGGAGTGGATTTCTCAAATAGGGCAATTGATTTAAATCCAAATGATATTGAGACTTTGACAGTTCTTAAAGGTGCTGCTGCGACTGCACTCTACGGTGTAAGAGCTGCCAATGGAGCAATCGTTGTAACAACTAAAAGAGGTCAATCTGGTAAGCCTAAAGTTACTATATCAGCAACTTATGGTGTTGATCAAGTAAATAAGTTACCAGCAAGACAATTTACATATGCTCAAGGGTCACCTAATGATGCTGGTGTTCCTACATATCAAGGTCCGGAAACTTTCCAAGGTGGAAGTTGGGGACCTGAAATTTCTACTTTAGAGTTTGATGGTAGCACTGATTATCCATACGATTCTCGGGGTGCATTGGTACCAGCAGGTACAAATGAAGGTGCAATAGCTGCTGAAGCATATAATCCATACGACTTCTTTAAGCAAGGTAGTACTTATGATTTAAATGCGAGTGTTTCGGGAGGATCAGATGCCTTTAAGTACTTTATGTCTTTCGGTCGCTTGAGCCAAGATGGTATCGTTCCAAATTCTGAGTTTGAAAGAAATTCAATTAGATTAAATACGAATTCCCAATTAACTGAGAAGCTTGATGTTGGTGTTGATATTAATTATGTGAACTCTGGAGGAACTAGACTTCAAAGAGGTTCGAACTTAAGAGGTGTCATGTTGGGTCTTTTAAGAAATACTCCAACTTTTGATGTTGGAAATGGTCTATCAGGTCAAGCTGCAGCTGATAATGTGGGGACATATGAGTTGCCTGATGGTACTCAGAGATCTTACAGAGCTGGGATTTACGATAATCCTTATTGGGTTGTAAATAAGAATCAATCTTTAGATGATGTCAACAGAGTGATTGGGAATGTTAATTTTGGATACCAATTAGCACCCCAATTGAGGTTAGGTTACAAACTAGGTCTTGATACTTATTCAGATCAAAGACTTGATTCTGAAGATATAGTTCCAAGACCTGGTAGCTCTACTCCATGGGCTCCCGGTGCAGTTGCACAGCATGACTTGAGTAATAGAGATATCAATTCAGATTTGACATTAGCATACAATAATCAATTTTCAGATAACTTCGGCTTTTCAGCGTTGGCTGGATTCAATGTTTACGATAATGATTATGCAAGAAGAACATCTAGAGGTACCACTTTAGCAAAGTCTGATTTCTACCACATTAGTAATGCAGCTGATATACAAGCTGAAGAAATTATTAATAGAAAAAGAATTCTTGGATTATATGCTACAACTGATTTCAACTTTAGCGATTTCTTATTCTTGAATTTAACTGGTAGAAATGACTGGTCTTCAACTCTTCCAGTATCCAATAATTCTTACCAATCATACTCTGCAAGTTTAGGATTTGCATTTACTGAATTATTAAACCTGAATACTAATACTTTTAACTATGGTAAGTTGAGATTATCTTACGGTAAGGTGGGTCTTGATGCAATCACTTTTGTCACCAATAACGTATTCAATCAGACTGAAGTAGGTGGTGATGGATTTATTACAACCATAGCTTTTCCTGCTTTAGGTACAAGTTCATTTGAAAGAGATATTCAACTTGCTAATAATGCAATTGTTCCTGAGTCTACAGTATCATTCGAAATTGGTGGTGAACTTAAATTCTTAAGGGATAGACTTGGAGTTGATGTCAATTACTTCAGCGCGGAATCAAGTGATGTAATTATTGCTGTTGAGGTATCACCTACAACTGGATACACTAATGCAGTGCAAAACGCTGCAAATATTACAAACAAAGGATGGGAGTTAACAGGATATGCAAATCCAATAAGAAGAGGAGACTTTAGATGGGATACAGAAGTTAACTTTACTGCAATGGAGAACACTGTAGTAAGTCTATCAGAAGACCTCGAGACGGACTTTTTAAATGGATTTACTTCCACTTCAGCAAGAGCTGTAGCAGACCAACCATTCTCTACTATATATGGTATTGCTTTCCAGAGAAATGACATGGGGCAAGTGATTGTTGGATCTGACGGATGGCCTTTAGTCAATTCTGCACCTACCGCAATCGCTGATCCTAATCCAGATTGGACTGCAGGATGGAGAAATTCATTCACATTTAAAGGGGTTACTATTTCAGGATTATTAGACATTAGACAAGGAGGATCTGTATGGTGTGGTACTTGTGGTATCATGAATCATTTTGGTACTTCAGCACTTTCAGCAGTAGAAAGAGAAGATGTAGTAATTTTTGATGGTGTAGTAAATACAGGAACAGCAGATGAGCCAGTCTATGTTGATAATAATACTCCTGTAGCTTTAGCCGACACACAAAATGTTGACGGTGAAGATGGTTACTATAGAAGAAGATATGGTTTTGGTGGAATCGCTGAAATGAATGTATTCGATGCATCTTGGGTTAGACTTAGAGAATTAACAGTTGGATTTAGTGTTCCTTCGACTTCTTTGAGTTCGACTGGAATTGCTGGAGTTGACGTTTCTTTTTCAGGTAGAAATCTGTGGTTAAAGACAAATTACCCAGGAATCGACCCAGAAACTAACTTGTCAGGTTCATCTAATGGATATGGTTTGGATTATTTTAATAATCCAAATACGCGTAGCTATTCTGCTACAGTTAAACTTTCATTCTAATAACACAAATAAAGAATAAATGAAAACAACAAAATATATATTGATATTAATGATAGGTCTATTATCCTTCAATTCATGTTCTGATACATTGGAAGAGATTAATACAGACCCATCAAAATTAACAGAAGTTGATTTAAGGCTGATGTTGCCAGAAGCAATTGTTCAGTCATTTTTTAACGAAGGAACTAACCAAGCTAGAGTATCTGGTTTGGTAATGAAACAATTTAAAGGGCTTGATGCTCAGCAAATTGATTACGGTAATTACAACATTGCAGCAAATGCAATGGATAATTTTTGGAATACTGGTCTTTATGCAGGTTCTTTAAGATCTTGTGAAGCGATAATTGAAAAAGCTGAAAGTGTTGGAGGCTCCTCATTTTATACAGGTGTTGCCAAAATTTTAAAGGCTAACCAATACGGTATAGCTACTTCCATGTTTGGAGATATTCCTTTGTCTGAAGCTTTAAAAGGAATTGAATTTTTACAACCTGCATACGACTCCCAAGAGTCAGTATATGCAGCAGTTCAATCTATGTTGGATGATGGTATTGCAGACTTAGCCAATGCTGAAGGCTATGCTGGTGGCGATCTTGTTTTTGATGGAAATGCAGCAAATTGGATTGCAACGGCTCATGCGTTCAAAGCGAGGTATTATCTGCATGTTTCGAAGAGAAGCTCAACTGCAATGTCAGATGCATTAGCTTCAATTGGTAATGCTTTTACAGATGCAACTATGCAACCAAACTTACAGTTTGATGATTCACAGATTGGGAATCATGCACTTGCTAAATTTGGAACGGAAAGATCTGGTACTCTTGGTTTTCACCCAGATTTTGCTGCAATGCTAGATGGTGATCCAAGAGCAGATGCATATTTTGTTCCAGTTACCTTTGAGTATTGGGGATTTGATAACTTAGTATGGGCTCAAAACAATGCGACTTTGCCACTTATTTCATTTGTTGAACTAAAGATGATGGAAGCAGAAATTACTTCAAGTATGGGTGGTGATGGTAGTGCAATGTTAGCAGAAGGAATTATGGCTTCTATGGCTATGGTAGGTGTTGAAGACGGTGGTTATGCTGCTGCGAATAGTGATATTTCTAGTATGTCATCAGATGCCGCTGTTGAAAAAATATTGACTGAAGCATATAAGGCTTATTATGGATATAACTTCCATACTACTTGGTCTAATTATCGGAGAACTGGATATCCTGCGATTACTCCTCAAAACAACGAGGCTAATGGATTAAATCCAGGAGGACAAGTACCAAGAAGATTTCTATATGCAGATTCAGAATCAGCTACGAATTCAGCAAACTTAGAAGCTGCGCAGGCTGCTCAATCTGGAGCTTTGCTCAATGTTGATGTATGGGCATTCGAATAAAACTTTAAATTAATTTTATGTTTAATATTTATTATTTAACGCTAATAAGTTGTTTCTCTTTTTGTCTCAGTATTTGTGCTGATGCTCAAAAAGTGAACATGAATGCTACTGTGTTGACACAGAATCCAGATGATTTAAATAATTATCAGGCAATGACTGACTATGGTCTAAACACTATAGATTTGAGAGACTTTTCGCCGAAAGGCTCTCCTTATTATGGCGATAGATGGTATGAAGGCACTCTAGTTTTATTTGACGATAAAGAAGTGAAATGTCCTGTATTGTATGATGTAGAAGACCAAGAGTTTTTTATCAATTTGAATGATGAAGTTTTTTTACTCCCCAATGGAGTTGTAAAATCTTTCATTTTGAATTTAGATGAAGATGGATTGGTAAATTCAAGCACTTTTTACAGTCTTTCTACTTCTTCTAATGTGATCTATTATGAGTTACTTGGTACGAAAGGTGGAATATCTTTGGTTAGATTCAATGATGTGAAAATTTTAGCACCTAATTATAATCCTGCAATTAACGTTGGTACTCATAAAAAGACATACATTAAAGAAGAGATCTTGGCTTTGATGGACAAAACTAATTATATCGAACTCAAGAAACCAAGAAATAAAACATTTAAGAAATTTGAAAATATAGAACTTTTAAAGGCATTAAAAAATAATAATGTGAGTTTTGAAGATTCAGAAGCAATACTTACAATTTTAAATAACAATTATAAAAATATATAAAATGAGAATAAATAGCATTTTTTCGATATTAATGATATTTAGCTTGCTATTCATGGTTGGATGCGATGAAGATCCTATCATAGACAAAGCTGAAGACAACTTATTCGGAATAGGAGGAACAGCATTAAATGTTAAAGGAGCCACTGGCGATGAATTTGACCTTAATGATGCGGAGTTAACACCAATATCATATGAGGTGTATAGCTTAGGAGAGGACCTTATCTCTGTTAATATGTATTATACACTCTATAAGGTTAATATGGACGGAGATCTCGTACCAGGAACTCCTCAATTGGTAGAAAATATTACAACTACACCTGCGGTAAGAACACTCAATGTAGAAGATGCAGCGAGTGGTTTGGGTCTGTCAGTTGACGACTTAAAATTAGGTGATCAAATAGAAATATCTTTTGATGAAGTGATTTCAAGTGAAGGTGAGTATAATACAGGGGCTAGAGTTGTGATTAATGTTATAGATACTAATGTCCCTTTTAAGTCAGCACTTGGTGGTCTTTTTGATGCAGTAGCAACTGCAACTTCGCAAGGAGCTGGTATTAATTGGGATGATTGTGCCGGTAACTCATGGACAGGAACTGTAGAATGGGTAGGTGAGCACTCTGACCCTGAAGGAGCAGGAGTTTATTTAATTAACTCTACAGCTGACTCAGGTGAAGTTTTTGAAGACGCATCACATGGTGGTTTCTATAGTTGCTATGGAACAGATGCTCAAGCTAATTTTCCACTCGGTGATTTGAGACTTACCGATACTAATGGCGTCATTGCTATCATAGGAACTTCTCAATGGGGTGAAGTATATACTATAGCTAATGTTGTAGTTGAAGGAGCAACGTTGACTTTCAACTGGACGAATGACTATGGTGAAGGAGCAGAAATTCAACTTACTAGACAAGATGGTGAAGATTGGCCTGAAAACCTTTCTAACTAATCTAATCCATTAATATACATTGTAAGGGAAAGTCAATAGTTGACTTTCCCTTTTTTATTATAAAGAATATGAAGTTTTACCAATCGCTTTTATTCGTTCTGATAATGAATTACAGCCTCTGTTCACAGCAGACAGTAGGCACAATATTTCTTGATTCGATGCAAATAGAAGAAGGACACACACTTTTCTATCCTAATAATCAATCTCATGTTTTCCTTGTAGATAACTGCGGTGAATTGGTTAATCAGTGGGACCTCACAGAAGGAAGTTTTGCTGGTATTAAAGGCGAGTTAGATAGTTTAGGAAATCTCTATGTATCGAGTGCAAATGGAGCATTAGCAAATCAATCTTCGTTTGGAGCAGGAGGAGCTGGAGGTGTAATAGAAAAATATGATTGGAATTCTAATCTAATTTGGAGATATCTCGATGTAGACTCAGTACAAAGACAGCATCATGACTTCAATGTACTTCCTAATGGTAACATACTCTATATCGCTTGGCAAAGGCATTTCTTAGAAGAAATTGTAGAAGTTGGCTTTGATACGTTGTCTCATCCTCAACGGGAAATCTGGTCTGATTCTGTCATCGAGTATGACCCTGACGCTAATCAGATAGTTTGGCAATGGAATTCATGGGATCATTTGATTCAAGACTTTGATATCATTGCTAAGAATTATGGCATTGTTGCACAATCTTTAGGTCGTATAGATATTAACTATCAAGACCATTCCTTTGGGCGAAAAGATTGGCTACATTCCAATGGAATTGATTATTTAGAGTCTAGAGATCAAATCGTTCTTTCTGTTAGAAACTTCAATGAACTTTGGATAATAGATCATTCGACAACATCAGAAGAAGCAGCAACAAGTGTAGGTGGAAACTCAGGTAAAGGTGGAGATCTACTCTATCGATGGGGAGACGCTAATACGTATAGAAAGGATTCTGTAGATGTCCAGAGGAAAAGTTTTTGGCAGCATGATCCAGATTGGGTGCTGAGTGAAGAAGGAGAATTAGGTATTTTGTTTTTCAATAATTACCTAAATCAAGAAAGATCTGAAGGTCAATTGATTGTTCCAGTCTATGATCCTATTTCACAATGTTATCTACTTGATCAAGATTCGATAGAGTATCTACCAATAGAACCAATAAAAACCTATAGTCATCCAGATATTGAAAAAACATTCTCAACTTCAGCTTCATCTATACAGCAATTGCCTAATAATAACATCTTAATGTGTGCAGCAAGACAAGGTAGGATCTTTGAGATTACACAAGAGGGGGACTTGGTTTGGGAGTATTTAGTCCCACTTAAGGCAGGAATTCCAATTGTTCAAGGATTTGAATTAAGTCTGAGTGATAATTTCACCTTTCAAGCGAGTAAGTATCCAGTAAGCTACAGTAAAGTCCAAGAGAGTTTAGGAGAGACGATTGAGATTGGTTCACTTCCAAGTTATTGTGATATCGCAGTGAGTAATAATAGCACAAATCAAATGGAATCCTTACAGATTAAGATTTCCCCTAATCCATCAAATGGAAATTCAATAAATATAGATGGTTTAGGAACAAATTTTATGAACAGTTATTCGCTATTTAATCTGAGCGGAATAAAAATCAGAAGTGGATTACTAGGATATCAAAATACAATTGACATCTCTGACATAAAGCAAGGAGTCTACATTCTTAAAGTAGGCAACTCATCATCGAAGTTAGTCAGGCTTTAATGAATTACTAACTTATGAATAGCCTCATATTTATCTGTTATAACTTTTAGGAAGTAGATGCCCGAGTTTAGATTTGATGTCTCAAGATGAGAAATGAACATTTTTTCAAATTCATTTTCTAAAGGTTGATGAAAAATTTCAATTTGTCGATTTGTCAAATCTATCATACTTACTTTGACAATTTTATGTTTAGATTCTATTGTGATGGATGACTCTCTTAATACTGGGTTAGGGTAGACTTTGACATCGCTGACACTTCTTTCTTGATTGTCTCGATAGATTACATTACCAAGATACTTTCTTGGATGGAGTATCTGAGTAATCCCACCATCACTTGTAACACTAGTAGTATCTAGTTCAGTCTCAGTAATTAGGAATGTTGTATCCTCTTGGATTTGATAGATTGAGTCAACTACGAGATTATAGTATGTATCTATAGTATGATGTGAGTTAGGCCAAAAGATTTTCAAACTATCAATAGTTGAAGCCTCACCGACACCAAAGTGCAATGTTTTAGAGTTTGAGGAACCATGGCTACTTCCACAGGTAAGTTCTTTTAGAGTGTGAGTATCATCACTATACAACTCTACATTTGCTCCACATGCACTTTTGTTAGAGATTAGTCCTTCTAATTTGACCTGTATCCAATGGTTACTGTCTTCAACTATCAGGTCATTTCTATAAAGTTGTGACAACATTTCTCCATTTAAAGGGATTCTCATTACATTAACTAAGATATCCTGATCACCATCATTGTCATAATCACTTATAGCTACTCCACGACCTGAATTTAAATTGTTAATACCAGTAATGTTACTCTGGGGTTCGACAAAACTGAATCCCCCTGTGTTTTCATAGAACCTATCATTGTCTAGAAAGCTTGATGGTAGAAAAGGTGGAGCCGGGACATAAGCATTTGCTACATAGAGATCTTCGTAGCTATCGTTATTGTAATCTATGAATGCTGCTCCCCAACTGATACTCAGTTCATTTCCTACTTCACTATTCTGGGTGCTACCAGCAATGGTGTCAGTTGAGGTAACAAGAGAGTCTATCTGATTTTCTATCGTAATGTTTGCACCAAAATTTGTAACATAATAATCCATATCTAAATCGTGATCAAGGTCAGCAGATGCCACTCCCATCGAGTAGATTCCATCATTAAAACCATAGTCTTCAGTATGACTGAGAAAAGCACCATTGACATTTGCTAGCAATCTATTAGCGACGATATCATTGCCGAAGTCATTGCAGACTAGAATGTCCGTATCTCTATCTCTATCAAAGTCTGTTGCCAATGCACCCAATGTGCATCCATTTTCTTCACCATTGTTTATAAAGCTATCTGTTACATCTTCAAATTGCAAATTGCCTAAGTTATGGTAAAGAGTATTCTGATAGCAAAGATGATCATAGCCAATTATTACGTTTGCTGTATCTCGGAGAAACCCAACTTCGTCTACATAATTGATGCAATAGATATCTAGTAAACCATCATTGTCAAAATCTAGGAGTATGGCTCCTGCAGTTTTTTCAACCTCATTAAATTGAAGCCAGACATCTTCATATTCGTTGTTGCCTTTGTTGATAAAAAGAATATTCTTACTTAAGATTTCCCCTTTACCAAAAGTGGTGACAAAGATATCCTCTTTACCATCATTGTTGAGATCACCGGTGACTACACCAGTTGTATAGAAATTGTCTGTCAATCCTAAACCAGAGAAAAAACTTGCTTCTTCAAATTTTCCATCAGTATTGATGAGTAGTTGGTCCCTGCGATTACCACTTGTCAGGTAGATGTCATCATCACCGTCATTATCCGAATCAAAAAAGGCACAACCACCACCGTTAAAATTGATATGCTTGAAGTAATGTTCCATGCCTACACTGTCAGCAACCTCAGTGAAGTAGGTCGTCTGACTGTGAGTAATGGTAGAAAACAAGAAAACATTGCAAATTACTAACATATTAAATATATTTGCAATATGTACATGAACGAATTCATCCAATTTATTAGGCAGCAAAAAAGATATTCTGATCATACTGTTACAGCTTATCGTAAAGATATCCAACTTTTACAAAGTTATTTGCAACAGCAATATGAAATTGATGATTGGTCAGTTGTAAGCTTTCAGCAAATTAGATCATATGTGGTATATCTTATGAGAGATGGCATTTCAGAAAAATCTATTAATCGTAAACTTTCTTCACTGCGATCCTTCTTTAAATACCTTCTGCGTAAAGGTTATGTAGAGTCTAATCCTACAGCTCAGATTGTAGCTCCAAAAATTCCAAAACGCTTACCTTCATATCTCAAGCCTGTTGAAGTCAATCAGTTGTTGGATCAGATTGTTGACTACACTTCTTTTGAATCTACACGTGATCACCTCTTGATGACGACCTTATTACTGTTAGGACTTAGAAGATCAGAAGTAATAGAAATAAAAGATAGCGATATTGATGTAGTTAGCGGTACACTTACTGTGATAGGGAAGGGCAACAAAGAAAGGAAACTGCCACTCTCGAAAGGATATTTGAATCGATATCAAAATTATATGCAGAGAAGAGAGGAACAAGAACCCAACCATAATTATATTTTCATTACCAACTCAGGTAAAAAGCTCTATCCGAAGTTTCTCTACAATTTAGTCAAAAAGCAAATTCAGAGTGTAAGTGCTATCTCTAAAAAATCACCACATGTATTGCGTCATACTTTTGCAACATTGCTCTCAGATAATGGTGCTCAGATTACAGCAATCAAAGACTTACTTGGCCACAGTAGTCTTGCTGCAACACAGGTTTATACACATTCCTCTATCCGTGCTTTGCAAAATGCATACGAAAAAGCCCACCCAAGATCGTAAGATGCTGTTTTTCAATTGATTATAATTGGTGTTTTAAATTTATCTGTTTTTTAGAGAATTTATCTTTCATAAATCAAAAAATACTATTACTTTTGCATTCGCTTTAATGAAAGTTTGCCGATGTAGCTCAGTTGGCCAGAGCAGCTGATTTGTAATCAGCGGGTCGGGGGTTCGAATCCCTCCATCGGCTCTTATTTGAAAGATGAACAGGTGTAGGGGATGCGCCGAAGTTGGAGAGTCGGGACAGACTGTAAATCTGTTGTTTAGGCTGAATAGGTTCGAATCCTATCATCCCCACATAAAGAGAAGATGCGGGTGTAGCTCAGTTGGTAGAGCATCAGCCTTCCAAGCTGAGGGTCGTGGGTTCGAGTCTCATCACCCGCTTTTTTTTAGACCTAGACAGTCAATGCAATACTCAAAGGAAATGAGTGTTTTCTAGGTGGGAAAGTTAAGATGTTAACTCCCAAAATTGACTAAACTAAAAGTAAAAAGTTTTAACAGAATTGAATATTAACATTTAAAAATTTATCTGATGGCAAAGGAAACGTTCGATCGTAGCAAACCACACGTGAATATCGGAACTATTGGTCACGTCGATCACGGAAAAACAACGCTTACAGCGGCTATTACTAATGTATTAGCAGACCAAGGACTTGCTGAGAAGAAAGATTATTCTTCTATCGATGCGGCTCCTGAAGAAAAAGAAAGAGGTATTACTATTAATACTGCACACGTTGAGTATGAAACCTTAAACAGACACTATGCTCACGTTGATTGTCCAGGTCACGCCGATTATGTAAAGAACATGGTTACGGGTGCAGCTCAAATGGATGGTGCAATATTAGTTGTTGCTGCTACTGATGGCCCTATGCCGCAGACTAGAGAGCACATCTTACTCTGTCGTCAGGTTGGAGTTCCTTCAATCGTAGTATTTATGAATAAGGTTGACCTTGTTGATGATGAAGAGATGCTTGAGTTAGTTGAGATGGAAGTTAGAGAGCTTCTTGATCAGTATGAATTTGATGGTGATGGCTCTGCTGTTATTATGGGTTCTGCACTTAAAGCATTAGAAGGAGATGAGAAGGCAATTGCGCAAATCAATGAATTGATGGCTGCAGTTGATGCTCAGATTCCTGAACCAGAAAGAGATGTAGATAAGCCTTTCTTGATGCCTATTGAAGATGTATTTACTATTACAGGTAGAGGTACAGTTGCAACAGGTAGAATCGAAAGAGGTGTAATTAATACAGGTGATCCTGTGGACATCGTAGGTATGATGAAAGATGGTGAGAAGCCATTGGTATCTACTGTAACAGGAGTTGAGATGTTTAGAAAGATTCTCGAAAGAGGAGAGGCTGGTGATAATGCTGGAATCCTTCTTAGAGGTGTTGATAAAACAATGATCAAGAGAGGTATGGTAATCTGTAAGACAGGTTCTGTTACTCCTCATGCACATTTCAAATGTGAGATCTATGTATTGAGTAAAGAAGAGGGTGGAAGACACACTCCTTTCTTCAATGGTTATAGACCTCAGTTCTACTTTAGAACAACAGACGTAACTGGAGATGTAACTCTTCCAGGTGGCGTTGAAATGGTGATGCCTGGTGATAATGTCACTATTGAAGTGAAGCTTTTGAGCAAAATTGCAATGGAAAAAGGACTTAGATTTGCGATTAGAGAAGGTGGAAGAACAGTAGGAGCAGGTCAGGTTACTGAAATTTTAGATTAATTCGTGCTTGTGATCTCTTGATTTCAAGAGGTTATAACAGCTCGCTGAAATACAAAATGTAGACTATTAAGCATCCTTTTTTGGGTGCTTAATTTTCTCATATAAGGGAAAAGGTTTTCTTATAACTCTGTAGGCTAGTGGGTTAGCGATCATTAATATCATAGGGGAGTAGCTCAGTTGGTAGAGCGGTGGTCTCCAAAACCATAGGCCGCGGGTTCGAATCCTGTCTCCCCTGCAAATAGAAAGAAAGAGTAGATTATGAATGACATTGTATTGTACGTCAAAGAAAGCTATAACGAGCTCCTCCATAATGTAACATGGCCTACTTGGTCTGACTTATTGAGAAACTCAAGAATTGTTATTGTTGCAACAATTTTAATAGCTGCTATCATATTTGTTATGGATTTTATAGCAAAGACCTTTACTACAGGTATTTATAACCTTGGATTCTAGTCCAGCACTTACATCAAACAGTATGTCTGAAGAAATAGAAATAACAAGGTGGTATTCACTTAGAGTAATAAGTGGCAAAGAGAAGAAGATTAAAGAGAGGATTGAATTAGAGATCACTCGGAATAAATGGGGAGATTTTATTCCTCAAATTCTAGTGCCATCTGAAAAGGTTTATAAGATTAGGAAAGGGAAAAAGGTAATCCTAGAAAGAAATATCCTGCCTGGATATATCTTAATAGAGGCAGTACCGGGAAAGTTCAGTGGTGAGATGATCACAACAATTTCTGGAATGCCTAATGTGATACACTTCTTGGGTAAGAACAACCCGATTCCAATGAGACAGGCGGAAGCAAATAGAATGTTAGGTAAGGTGGATGAGAGTCAAGAAGTTTCAGAAGCAATGATAGAGCCTTACATAGTTGGCGAAACTGTCAAAGTAGTAGATGGACCATTCAATGAGTTCGTCGGTGATGTACTTGAGGTGAACGAAGAGAAGAAGAAGCTTAAGGTGATAGTGAAGATATTTGGTAGAGGTACTGAAGTCGAACTGAACTTTATGCAAGTAGAAAAAACTTAGATTTTAATATTTTCAAAATAGTTAGATAATGGCTAAAGAAGTCGATGGCTTTATTAAGTTACAAGTAAGAGGAGGATCTGCAAACCCTGCTCCACCAGTTGGACCTGCATTAGGTGCTAAGGGTGTCAATATCATGGAGTTTTGCAAAAGATTCAATGCTAAAACAGAGGAGAGTAGAGGTAAGCTTTTGCCAGTTGTAATTACAGTATTCAAGGACAAATCATTTGAGTTTGTAATTAAGACTGTACCAGCATCTGCTCAGATTTTAGAAGCAATAAAGCTGAAGAGTGGTTCTGCTGTACCTAACCGTGATAAGGTTGGATCTATTTCTTGGGATCAATTAAAGACAATTGCTGAAGATAAGATGGAGGATCTCAACGCATACAAAGTAGAGTCTGCAATGAGAATGATAGCAGGAACTGCAAGATCTATGGGGGTTACCGTAAGCGGTACTGCTCCATGGGAAGCATAGAGAATAAGAAGATTATTTCATTATTATAGGGAGCTGAGTTAAGAGCTTAGCGTGGACCTTTAAATTTATAATACAATGGCAAAAATTTCTAAAAAAAGAAAAGAAGCCCTAGCAAAAGTTGATGTAGACAAGCTCTATGGTTTGTCAGATGCAATGGCATTAGTCAAAGAAGTGAACTGTACTAAGTTCGATGCTTCAGTAGACTTACATATTAGATTAGGTGTGGACCCTCGTAAAGCTGATCAAGCGATTAGAGGTACAGTCGTTCTTCCAAATGGAACGGGTAAAACGAAAAAAGTACTAGTACTCTGTACTCCTGATAAGGAGAAAGAGGCTATGGATGCAGGAGCAGATTATGCTGGTCTTGACGAGTACGTTCAAAAAGTACAAGGTGGTTGGACAGACGTGGATGTTGTAATCGCAACTCCAAATGTCATGGCGCAAGTTGGTAAGATTGGTAGAATATTAGGTCCAAGAGGTCTGATGCCAAATCCAAAGACTGGTACAGTAACACAAGATGTAGCGAGTGCAGTAGGAGATGTCAAAGGTGGTAAAATCGCTTTTAGAGTTGACAAATATGGTATCATACACTCGCCAGTAGGTAGAGTTTCATTCTCTGCTGAAAAGCTTTATGAGAATGCAAACGAACTCCTTACTACGATTGCAAAGATGAAACCTTCTTCAGCAAAAGGAATCTACATGAAGTCAGTCTCAGTCGCAAGCACGATGAGTCCTGGTGTCAAAATAGATCCGAAGGAAATCAAAGTCCTTTAACCATTAAAAAATCGACAGCATGAATCGTCAAGATAAATCACAAGCAATAGAAACACTAAAGGAGAAATTTGCAAGTTCATCTTTCTTCTATATCACAGACTCATCAGCACTCAATGTTGGTCAAGTCAATGACTTGAGACAAAAGTGTTTTGAGAATGATATTGAAATGCAAGTAGTAAAGAATACTCTTGTAAAAAAAGCTCTTGAGGCAAACGCAGAAGAGAAAGGATATGAAGGACTTTATGAAGTTCTTACCGGACCTACTGCTTTAATGTTTAGCAATGTAGCAAATGCTCCAGCTAAAGTAATCAAGGACTTTAGAAAGTCACATGATAAGCCAGTTATTAAGGCTGCTTACATTGACTCAGATATCTTCATGGGAGATGAAAGTTTAGCTACATTAGCTAGCTTGAAATCTAAAGAAGATTTACTCGGAGAGGTTATTGTATTATTACAATCTCCAATCAAAACTGTTATCGGATCACTTAATTCAGGTGGTAATACGATTGCGGGACTTGTCAAAGCTCTTCAGGAGAGAGCTTAGGCACACTAGTTAAGGCTTCCAAGCTTAAACGCATTATTATATATATTTATTAATAAGCATTTAGAAAATTTAATTATAACATGGCAGATTTAAAAACATTAGCTGAATCTTTAGTAAACCTTACTGTAAAGGAGGTGAGTGAATTAGCTGACATCCTTAAGGATGAGTATGGTATCGAACCAGCAGCGGCAGCAGTAGCTGTAGCAGCAGGTGGTGGTGCAGGTGGCGGCGATGCCGCTGAAGAGAAAACTGAATTCGACGTAGTGCTTAACTCTGCTGGTGCAGCGAAGTTAGCAGTAGTGAAGGCAGTTAAAACTTTATTAGGCGTTGGTCTTAAGGACGCAAAAGATTTAGTTGACGGAGCTCCTGGCGTTATTAAGGCAGGTGTACCTAAAGCTGAAGCTGATAGTATTTCAGCTGCTCTTACTGAAGCAGGTGCAGAGGTAGAATTGAAATAGTATTTTGATTCTAACTTGCTAATGGCAGAAGTAAAAAGCTAAATACGTAAGACATAAACAGGCTTAGTACTCAATCGTGAGTACTAGGCCATGTTTTGTTCTATTTACGTAGTATTTATTCGTTCAACTGAAGAGTAAAATTAATTATGACAAAAAATCCGTCACTGCAGAGAATTGATTTCGGAACAATTAAGCTTCCAGAAACGACTCCAGATTTATTAGAAATTCAACTCAAATCATTTCAAGAGTTTTTTCAATTAGAAACTACTCCTGAGAATAGAGGTAATGAAGGACTCTTTAGAGTATTTCAAGAGAATTTCCCCATTACTGATGCTCGAAATATTTTCGTACTAGAGTTCCTCGATTACTTCATAGACCCTCCGAGATATACTATCGAAGAGTGTATGCAGCGTGGACTTACTTATGCTGTGCCTCTCAAGGCAAAGCTAAGACTCTCATGTAACGATGAGGAGCATGTTGATTTCCAAACAATTGTCCAGGATGTATTCTTAGGTAATATCCCTTACATGACTCCAAAGGGAACATTTGTAGTGAATGGTGCCGAAAGAGTGATTGTATCTCAATTGCACAGATCACCAGGTGTATTCTTTAGCCAGACTTTCCACCCGAATGGAACGAAAATCTATTCAGCAAGAATTATTCCTTTCAAAGGGGCTTGGATGGAATTTGCCTCTGATATCAATATGGTCATGTACGCCTATATCGATAGAAAAAAGAAGTTTCCAGTAACGACTCTATTGAGAGCAATTGGTTTTGATTCTGATAAAGACATACTCGAAATCTTTGGTCTTTCCGAAGAAATTAAAGCAGATAAAAAATCACTTAAGAAAGCTGTTGGTCGTAAGTTGGCAGCAAGAGTTTTACGTAAGTGGTCTGAGGATTTTGTAGATGAAGATACAGGAGAGGTTGTAACAATCGAACGTAATGAAGTACTTCTTGAAAGAAATGCAATATTAGATGAGTCTAACATTGAATTGATTGAGGAAGCAAACGTTGAGACAATTATTCTCCAAAGAGAAGACGAAAATCAAGATGACTATACAATCATCTACAACACATTGAATAAAGATGCATCTAACTCAGAACTCGAGGCAGTTGCACAGATCTATAGACAACTTAGAGGTACTGATCCACCAGATGAGGAGACTGCTAGAGGTATCATCGATAAGCTCTTCTTCTCAGATAAGAGATATAATCTCGGAGAAGTTGGTAGATACAAGATCAATCGGAAGCTAGGAACTGAGACAAGTAGCGATGTTCTAGTATTGACCAAGGAAGACATTATCGAAATCGTTAAGTATCTAGTTGCATTGATTAATCAGAATGCTGAACTTGATGATATTGATCACCTGAGTAACAGAAGAGTTAAGACTGTTGGTGAGCAACTTTATGGTCAATTTGGAGTCGGACTTGCTAGAATGGCACGTACGATTAGAGAAAGAATGAACGTAAGAGATAATGAGGTATTTACACCAGTAGATCTTATCAATGCTCGTACATTATCATCAGTAATTAATTCCTTTTTTGGAACATCACAACTCTCGCAATTCTTAGATCAAACAAATCCACTCTCGGAGATTACTCACAAGCGTAGAATTTCTGCTCTAGGACCTGGTGGTCTCTCAAGGGAGAGAGCAGGATTTGAGGTCAGAGATGTTCACTATTCTCACTATGGTAGACTCTGTACAATTGAGACTCCTGAGGGTCCAAACATTGGATTGATCTCTACACTCTGTGTCCATGCGAAGGTCAATAAAATGGGATTCTTAGAGACTCCATATCGAGAGGTCAAGAAGGGTAAGGTAATTATTAATTCCGAGCCAGTTTACTTGAGTGCAGAAGGAGAAGATTACAAAAAAATAGCACAAGCCAATGCACCAATCGATGAGAAAGGAGCATTCCTTGTAGATAGAATTAAATCAAGAGACCATGGTGACTTCCCAGTGTTGGCACCAGATGACCTTGAATATATGGACGTTGCACCTAACCAAATTGTAGGTGTAAGTGCATCACTAATACCATTCTTGGAGAATGATGATGCCAATAGAGCCTTGATGGGATCTAACATGCAGCGTCAGGCAGTTCCTTGTTTAATACCTAATTCACCAATTGTTGGAACAGGTATTGAAGCAAAGGTTGCTCAGGATTCGAGAATGTTGATCAATGCATCAGGTGAAGGAATTGTTGAATATGTTGATGCTAACGAAGTAATCATTAAATATGATAGATCAGAGATTGATCAATTAGTTTCTTTCGAGGATAATGTAGTGACTTATAAGTTGACTAAGTTTAGAAGAACGAATCAAGGGACTTGTATCAATTTAAAGCCAATTGTAAGAAAGGGCGATAGAGTTCAGAAAGGATCATTGCTTTGTGAAGGATATGCAACACAAAAAGGCGAGTTAGCTCTCGGGCAAAACTTATTAGTAGCCTTCATGCCTTGGAAAGGGTATAACTTTGAGGATGCAATTGTATTGAGTGAAAGAGTGGTAAGAGAAGATGTCTTTACATCACTCCATATTGAGAGTTTTGAGTTAGAGGTAAGAGATACCAAACTCGGAGAAGAGGAGCTTACCAATGACATACCTAATGTCAGCGAAGAAGCAACCAAAGATCTTGATGAGAATGGTGTGATTAGAGTCGGAGCATGGTTGAAGGAAGGCGATATTATTATCGGTAAGATAACTCCTAAAGGTGAGTCGGACCCTACACCTGAAGAGAAACTCTTGAGAGCAATATTCGGTGATAAAGCGGGTGATGTAAAAGATGCATCACTCAAAGCACCACCATCGACTAAAGGTGTTGTAATCTCTAAGCAACTGTTTGCGAGAGCGAAGAAAGATAAGTTCCAAAAAGTTCAAGAAAAAGACTTGCTTGCTAAGCTTGATGACAGCCATGCAGTAACATTGAACGAGCTAAAGACTATCTTAGTGGATAAGCTTATGAAGCTTGTTGGTGGTAAAGTATCAGCAGGTGTGAAGTCAATCTATAGAGAAGAGATTATCTCTAAGGGTACTAAGTTTACAATGAAGGCTCTTAAGGATGTTGATTTTAGTCAAATTGATTACTCTGGATGGAGTAATGATGATGACAATAATAAGCTCATCGCAAGATTGTTACATAATTATACAATAAAGGTCAACGAAGAGATTGGTCGTTATAAGAGAGAGAAGTTCAACATCAGCATTGGTGATGAATTACCTGCAGGTGTATTGAAGTTAGCTAAAGTGTATATGGCTAAGAAGCGAAAGCTCAAGGTCGGTGACAAGTTAGCCGGAAGACATGGAAACAAAGGAATTGTGTCGAGTATTGTTAAGTTAGAAGATATGCCATTCTTGGAGGACGGAACTCCAGTTGATATTGTATTGAATCCACTTGGTGTACCTTCAAGAATGAACCTTGGGCAGATATTTGAAACGGTACTCGGATGGGCAGGTAAGAAGTTAGGTGTCAAGTTTTCTACTCCAATCTTTGATGGAGCAAGTTTGGACGAGATCGAATCATATATCCAAAAAGCAGAATTACCATCACTCGGTCAAACTTTCTTATACGATGGTGAAACTGGTGATAAATTCCATCAAGAGGCAACAGTAGGTATTATCTATATGCTGAAGCTTTCTCACATGGTTGATGATAAAATGCACGCAAGGTCTATTGGACCATATTCATTGATAACTCAACAACCATTAGGTGGTAAGGCTCAGTTTGGAGGTCAGAGATTTGGAGAGATGGAAGTATGGGCATTGGAGGCATTTGGTGCTTCTAATATCTTGAGAGAACTCTTGACTATCAAGTCAGATGATATCCATGGTAGAGCTAAGACTTATGAGGCAATTGTCAAAGGAGACAGATTACCTGAGCCTGGGATACCAGAGTCATTCAACGTATTAGTACATGAACTGAGAGGGTTAGCCCTTGATGTTAAATTTGATTAAACCCCTTTTTGTAAATTTTAGAATAGATAATATATGTCATTCAAGAAAAATTTTACTCAACAGAAAAGCTTTAATGCTATCACAATAAGCTTAACCTCTCCAGATCAAATCTTGGAAAGGTCTTATGGTGAAGTACTAAAGCCTGAAACAATAAATTATAGAACTTATAAGCCGGAAAGAGACGGATTATTCTGCGAAAGGATATTCGGACCTGTCAAAGATTATGAGTGCTACTGTGGTAAGTATAAGAGAATTAGATATAAAGGTATCGTATGTGATAGATGTGGAGTAGAGGTGACTGAGAAGAAGGTCAGAAGAGAGAGAATGGGACACATCAAACTCGTAGTTCCTGTTGTACACATTTGGTTCTTCAAGTCACTGCCGAACAAAATTGGATACCTACTTGGTATTGCATCCAAGAAGTTGGAAACAATAGTCTACTATGAGAGATATGCAGTAATCCAACCAGGTGTCAAGGAAGGAGAGATAGAAGTTAAAGATCTCCTAACCGAAGAAGAATACTTCGAAGTATTAGATTCCCTTCCTGCTGACAATCAATTACTCGATGATTCCGATCCAAATAAATTCATCGCTAAGATGGGTGCTGATGGTATTAGAGAGTTGTTGATGAGACTAGACCTCGATCAATTAGCATTTGACTTAAGACATCAAGCTGCTACTGAAACTTCAAGACAAAGAAAGTCTGAAGCATTGAAGAGATTGAGAGTTGTGGAAGCATTCAGAGATGGGCAGACACGTATTGATAATAGACCAGAATGGACTATCATCGATTATCTTCCAGTCATTCCACCAGAATTGAGACCTCTTGTACCTCTCGATGGTGGTAGATTCGCAAGTTCGGATTTGAATGATCTTTACCGAAGAGTGATTATCCGTAATAACAGGTTGAAGAGATTGATTGAAATCAAGGCTCCTGAAGTGATCCTCAGAAATGAGAAAAGGATGCTACAAGAAGCAGTAGATTCTCTCTTCGATAATAGTAGAAAATCTAATGCTGTAAAAGCAGAAGGTGGTAGAGCTTTGAAATCATTAAGTGATGTACTTAAAGGTAAGCAAGGTAGATTTAGACAAAACCTTCTTGGAAAAAGGGTAGATTACTCTGGTAGATCCGTGATCGTAGTAGGTCCGAATCTTAAGCTTCACGAATGTGGTCTTCCTAAGGGAATGGCTTCAGAGTTATTTAAGCCTTTCATCATTAGAAAGTTGATAGAAAGAGGGATAGTAAAAACCGTGAAGTCTGCGAAGAAATTAGTCGATCGTAAAGATCCAGTGATTTGGGATATCCTAGAGAATATACTCAAAGGTCACCCAATCATGCTTAACAGAGCACCGACACTTCACAGACTCTCAATACAATCATTCCAGCCAAAGTTGGTAGAAGGTAAGGCAATACAGTTACACCCATTAGTTTGTGGTGCATTTAACGCCGATTTTGATGGTGATCAAATGGCAGTTCACGTTCCATTGAGCCATGCAGCTATCTTAGAAGCACAAGTATTAATGCTCTCTGCACACAACATGCTTAACCCTCAGAATGGTACTCCAATTACTCTTCCTTCACAGGATATGGTTCTTGGACTTTACTACCTCTCAAAGGAAAAGCCAGCAGAAAAATCAAAAGGTTCTGGAATGATATTCTACTCTTCTGAAGAGGCTGAGATAGCTTATAATGAAGGAAAAGTTGATCTTCATGCCCCAGTCAAGGCTAAAATAGAAGTTGATAATGAGGAAGGTGGAATAGACTGGGTACTTAGTGATACAACTGTAGGTAGAATCTTATTTAACAATGCAAAGCCTGATGGTTATCCTTTTATCAATGTCGTATTGACAAAGAGAAACCTGAAGACTGTAGTAAATACACTGATTCAGAAAACGAGTTTTACAGTCGCTGCTGAATTCCTAGATAAGATCAAGGAACTCGGATTCTACTGGTCATTTAAAGGTGGACTTTCATTCAACTTGGGAGACTTAATCAATCCTTCAGTTAAGGAGAATACTCTGCTGACAGCAAAGGATGAAGTCGATGAAGTCTGGGAGAATTACAACATGGGACTTATCACTAACAATGAAAGATACAATCAAGTAATTGATAAATGGACCTATGCCGATAATAAGATCACAGAGAACTTGATGAAAGAGTTAGCTGAGCATAAAGATGGATTTAACTCTGTATATATGATGCTTGACTCTGGAGCAAGGGGATCAAAGCAGCAAATTAAGCAGCTATGTGGATTAAGGGGACTGATGGCAAAGCCGAGAAAATCAGGAGATACAGGTGGAGCAGTAATTGAAAACCCAATTCTTTCAAATTTCCTCGAAGGGTTATCCATTCAAGATTACTTTATCTCTACTCACGGTGCTCGTAAGGGTCTTGCCGATACAGCCTTGAAGACTGCCGATGCAGGTTACTTGACAAGAAGACTTGTTGATGTATCACAAGATGTTGTTGTAAGAGAAAATGATTGTAATACACTGAGAGGAATAGAAACTAAAGCTCTTATCGAAAACGATAAAATCATAGAGCCACTTTCAGATAGAATAGAAGGAAGGTATTCACTACAAGATGTAGAACACCCATTAACTGAGGAGATCTTAGTGAAAGAGGCTGAATACATTGATGCAAAAATTGCTAAAGTAATTGAAGAAGCTGAAGTAGAATCAGTAATAATTAGATCTGTATTGACCTGTGATGCTAAGTCTGGAGTCTGTACAAAGTGCTATGGAAAGAACCTTGCTACGAATAGGATCTCAGAGAGAGGTGATTCTGTAGGGATTATTGCTGCTCAATCAATTGGTGAGCCAGGTACACAGTTGACACTTCGTACATTCCACGTCGGTGGTATCGCATCAGTAAGTAAAACTGAAAATCAGATAACTTCTAAATTCGATGGTGTATTGGAGTTTGATAGTATCAAGGTTGTAGAGTTTGATGAGAATGGTCAGAAAGAAAAGATTGTATTATCAAGATCAGGAGAAGTAAGAATAATTGAGCCAAAAACGAAGAAGACACTGACAACGGCATTCATTCCTTATGCAAGTATTCTGAAAGTAGAGGATAAGGCTAAGGTTAAGAAGGGCGATATTATCTGTGAATGGGATGCATTTAATTCAGCGATCATCTCAGAGTTTGGTGGTATCATCGAATTTGACGGTATCGAAGAGGGTGTTACTTTTAGATCAGAGAGAGATGATCAAACTGGATTTACAGAAAAGATTATTATTGAATCAAGAAATAAGAAATTAATTCCTCAAATCAATATCATGTCTCCATCTGGCGAAGTGATAAAAGCTTATACAATGCCAGTCGGAGCCTATCTAGCGATTGATAATGGTGATGAAGTGAAACCAGGTCTTAGAATTGCTAAGATTCCACGAAAGTTAGGAAAGATTCAAGATATTACCGGTGGACTTCCAAGAGTTACTGAACTTTTTGAAGCACGTAATCCATCTAACCCAGCCGTGGTAGCAGAGATTGATGGTATTGTTACATTTGGTAAACTGAAGAGAGGAAATAGAGAGGTATTCGTAGAAGATGAGAAGACAAGTCAGAAGAGAAAGTATATGATTGGTAAAGGTCTCCTCATGCTTGTTCAAGATGGTGATTTTGTAAGATCAGGTACTAAGCTTTCTGACGGAGCTACATCTCCGTTTGATATTTTGAATATCTCAGGACCATTTGCTGTACAACAGCACTTAGTTAATGGTGTTCAAGAAGTTTATCGTTCACAAGGTATCAAGATTAACGACAAGCATATTGAAGTTATCGTTAAGCAGATGATGAGAAGAGTTGAGATAGAAGATGCTGGAGATACAATCTTTTTAGAAGGTGAAGCAGTTGAGAAGATTGACTTCCTCGAGCAGAACGATTTCATCTTTGATAAGAAAATTATTTTGGATGCTGGCGAGAGTACAAAACTAAGAGCTGGACAGACGGTAACCTTGAGGCAGTTAAGAGAAGAGAATAGTTTCCTTAAGAGAAATGATCAGAAGCAAATAGAATCTAGAGATGCAATACCAGCAACATCTAAGCCTATCCTTCAAGGTATCACAAGATCATCACTTGGTACAGTAAGTTGGATCTCAGCGGCATCATTCCAGGAAACGACGAAGGTGCTCAGTACTGCAGCCATCGGAGCGAAGAGAGATGTCTTACTTGGACTTAAAGAAAATGTAATTGCAGGTAAGAATATACCAGCAGGAACAGGAATCAAAGATTTTAGAAATGTCTTCGTTGACAGGAATGAAAAAGAGTATCAGACAGCAGAAGAGTTGGAAGCAGAAGCAGAGGTAGCTGAATAGAAAAAATATCTTATAGAGTTTTCGAAATAATGATAACGGTAGCATTCTTCATTGAGTGCTACCGTTTTTAATTGAGAAAGGATTTGTGTATTTTGAGACATGTTAGATCGGATTTGAATCAATCTTAATTATCAATTGAAATTAAAATCCACAAAATTCCGCGTATTATGAAGTTATCTACTTTCTCACTCATTCTATTGTTGTTGATGTTGGTCAGTCAAGCTAAAAGCCAAACTCAATACATCCACTGTGGTCAGCTGCTTTCAATGGAAAATGATCGAGTGCAGAATGAAATGACTATTATTGTTGAAAATGATCGGATAGTATCTATAGAGAGAGGTTACACTACAGTACCAGACACAGCAATTGGTGTTGACCTCAAAGAGCAGTTTGTGCTTCCTGGGTTTATGGATATGCATGTCCACATTGAGCATGAATCTAACCCTAATCGATACTTGAATAGATTTAAGGACAACGAAGCGGATGTTGCTCTTAAGGCAGTTAAGTACTGTGAAAGGACTTTAATGGCTGGATTTACAACTGTGAGAGACTTAGGAGGTACTGGTGTAAACGTTGCTTTGAGAAATGCCATCTCTGATGGAAGTATAGTTGGTCCAACTGTCTATACTGCGGAGAAGTCAATAGCCACAACAGGAGGTCATGCTGATCCAACTAATGGAATGAAAAAGGACCTAATGGGTGATCCAGGACCAGCAGAAGGCGTGATCAATAGCCCGGCAGATGCGATGCAAGCAGTAAGACAACGTTATAAAAATGGTGCCGACTGCATCAAGATTACAGCAACAGGTGGAGTCCTCAGTGTTGCCAAAGATGGCCAAGGACCGCAGTTTACTGTCAATGAAGTAGAAGCAGTTGTAGCTGCTGCTAAAGATTATGGCTACGTAACTGCTGCACATGCCCATGGAGCAGAAGGAATGAAGAGAGCAGTACTCGGAGGTATCCACAGTATAGAGCATGGTACAATGATGACAACTGAAATCATGGATCTCATGATTGAAAAAGGCACATATTACGTCCCAACAATATCAGCCGGTAAGTTCGTTGCAGCTAAAGCCAAATTGCCAGCCTACTACCCGACAATTATCAGACCCAAGGCTCTTGCTATTGGACCTAAGATTCAGGAAACTTTTGCCAAGGCTTACAAGCATGGTGTGAAGATTGCTTTTGGTACGGACGCAGGAGTATCGCCGCATGGTGACAATGCACTTGAGTTTGGATTTATGACTGAAGTTGGTATGTCTCACTATGAAGCACTTAAGACTGCAACAGTTAATGCAGCAGATCTAATGAATATCTCGGATGATTATGGGTCACTTACCGAAGGAAAGATGGCTGATATTATCGCACTAGATGCCAATCCTTTGAAAGAGATTGAGGCAACAAGCAATGTTGTTTTTGTGATGAAGCATGGTGTGGTTTATAAAAACTAAATGATACATTATTAAGACTGCTTCAAAGCTCTTGTCATCTCATGCTTTCTGTGAGGACCAGATAATTGATCGAGATGATATCCAATGCCTTTAAGCATACGCTTAACAACTCCTTTAGCACAGTATGTCGTAAGGACTCCGTTTGCCTTGAGTGAGTGATAGAGTTTCTGATGAAATGACTCAGTCCAAAGTTCTGGTTGAGTGTTAGGTGCAAATGCATCGAAGAATATTACATCATAATGGTGAGTAGGATAGGGTCGAGTCAATACATCACAATGATATTTAGTCAGAGTAGTATGTGTATTGATAAGAGTTGCTTCTTCCCATTTTGAATGATGGATTTCTTGCAACAGAGATTGTTGATCTTCTTTTAAGTTTGGTAGACATTGATTAAAATTGAGCTGACTTGTTACTGATTCATCAAGTGGATGCTTTTCTAGACTGTGGATGTTGAGTGGAATCTGATGTTGCTGAGCCCAAAGAGCTGCCAACCAAACATTGAGTCCTGTCCCCAATCCAATCTCCAGTATATTAAGTTGTGTACTAGGTGTCTCTTGATTACGATGATAATCAAGGCCAGCCGTGATAAAGACATGGATAGACTCCTCTATAGCTCCAAAGATACTGTGGTAAGTCGCATCATAGTGTGCTGACTCTAAGGTATGCGAACCATCTCGCGTTTGGTATAATGTGAGATTGTCTTGAGTTGATGATTCTTTAGTCATACGGTTAAAATAGTTTACTAGACATCATGTTGAGTTTAAGTAGATAGTCGCACAAATTAATACTCAATTTGGTGAAACAATTTATTCTTATTAAAGATTTTATATCTTGATCAGATATATCATGCAACTTTGTAAGATGAAGAGAAAGTTTAAACTTGGCTTTAGTCCTTGCCCAAATGATACCTATATTTTTGGTGCACTTGCTTTGGGATTGATTCCAAGTCAATTGGACTACAGTATTACTCTAGCGGATGTTGATGAACTCAATACACTTTCTGTAGAACAAGACTTTGATGTTATTAAGATGAGTTACCACGCATTTGCTTATCAGACAGAGCATTATCAAATGTTACCATATGGGTCTGCATTAGGCTTTGGCGTAGGACCATTATTAATTAGTGGAAGGAAATCTGCTGTAGATGAAATCAAAAAAGTTGCAATTCCAGGAGAGCTGACCACAGCTAATTTTCTATTTGATTTTGCCTATCCAAATCTAAAGGTTGAAAAAACAGTGATGATATTTTCTGAAATCGAGCAAGCAATCACTAGCGGTAGGGTAGATGCAGGTGTTATTATACATGAGAATCGTTTCACGTATCAAGAAAGAGGATTTTACAAAATCCAAGACCTTGGAGAGTACTGGGAGTCAAAGTCAAAATTGCCTATACCACTCGGTGGAATAGCGATCAAACGAGGCTTAAATCCTGAGATTAAAGCAAAAATTAGCGATGATTTGAGAGCTAGTATCTCATTAGCAGATAGAGATTTTAGCTTGATAGAAGACTATGTCAAACAATATGCCCAAGAGATGGATGTCAATATCATGAAAAAGCACATTGATCTCTATGTCAACCAAAGTACACGAGGATTATCAGTTCAAGATATTGAAAGTATAAACTTCTTATTAAAAAATATTAGAAATGGAAAGTGTGTCAGAAGTAAGGATTTGGATTGGCTGGCTGTATAGATGTTAGAGCTACTAGATTATGGGTATTTAATACATTAAACTATTCTGTAAAGTATAAAATATTGATTTAATGTGATTAATATATTGCATATTTATATAATATGATATATATTTGTACTGTGTAAGTTTAGGTTATAAACTAAAAATTCGTTTTTGCTCGTGAAATGTCACGAGCAATTTTTATTTAAACCTATTTGATCCAAGAAAGTAAATTATTGTTCGATGATTTCAATAGAGTGTATCTTACTGTAAAACAGCTATTTAAGCGGTTTTGAAATACTCATTCTAGTATCAGTAGGTTACATATGATGAAAGAACCTCATTTTGGCACAATATTTGGACATGTTATGTCGAATATGAGTTTTGGTTATTAAATTGAGTAATGCCCGTGATCCCCAATCACGGGCTACTTTTTTTTTAAGACATATTTGTTCTCTTTCGATTTGCTTTAGTTCTTAGATTTTACTCCATCTCACTGTATGACTTTGGTTATTCGTTGTGATTTTTGTCAGATAGATTCCTGTCTGATAATAACTGATATCAATTGTTAAGTGAGTTGGATAAGTTTGAGTATAGACTGATTGACCTTGAATGCTGAATACTTCAATACTCTTAATCTCATTTTGGCTATGACCGTTCAAAATAAAGTTGATTGAAGAATTTGCTGGATTAGGGCTTGCAATTAATTGATTTCGTTCTGCATCATTGATCTCATTTACTCTTGAACTTATAGCCTCTTCAATTACGATTTCTTGTGATATGAAGGTACATCCATTAAAGTCTATTATCTGAGCTGAATATACTCCAGGTTTAAGGTCATCTATATCTGTTGTTGAATATTCAGTGAGTTCCTCATCAATATACCATGCAAGTTGATAGGGTGCTACTCCTCCACTTATGCTTGTAGAGATGCTCCCATCATTGCTATCTACCATCGTCTCATTTTTCACTGAGTTTATACTTAGATCAATAGCATTTGGTTCGTCTATTGTCACTGTAATATTTGCTTGACAGCCATCACTATCAACTGTGAGTACCGTATAGTCTCCAGCTTCAAGAGAATTTAGAGATTCTTCTCCATTGACTACGATCTCCGTATAGATGACTCCATTGTCTTCAATTATTATCTCACCGTCAGAACCATCGTAACAGCTCACAGGTTGAGTACTAGCAGTCAGTAGTTTCTCTGCTGCCTTAGTTACCATGAATTCGCATTCTGAGACATTGTTACTATTGTCAGTAGCTGAATATCTTACAATTGTAGTTCCAACTTCGAATTGAGCTTGACTCTCAAGACCTTCTACCAAAGTCAAAATCACATCATCTCCACAATTGTCTGTTGCTGATACTTCATAGACTACTTCTTCACAAAATGAAATTGAGATATCCGAGGGACAACTAATTATAGGCGCATTAATATCTCTCACAGTAAGAGTAGTCATTCCAATCGTAGAGTTATTTGATTCATCTGTAACTAAGATTTCTACATTGTACGTAGCAGTACCACAGACAACTACTGGTTCGTACTCATAGCTAAATGTAAGACTGGAACAATTATCATTCGATGCTTGGTTGAATTCCATTGGATCAGGAATGAGAAAACCTCCACTAGAAGAAATGTCTACTGTGAGCGGTTTTAATATTACCTCTGGATTATAAGTATCCTCATAGCCTACTGTAATTCCAGCACTAATTTGACACCCTTTTGCATCTGTCACTGTTACTGCAGTCAATCCTGAACTTATACTAGTTATAGGATCAGTACTTTCTGTGTCCCACAGGTATTCGTAAGGTTCTTCTCCACCTAACACGCTTACCAGAGCTTCACCATCATTAGTCACTTCACAACTTGGTGTTGATAAGAGTTGAATCTCAATCTCTAATGCAGATGGTGATGTAACCATCACTTGTTCTTGAGCACTACATCCAGCTGAATCTTCTACCGTTACAGTATACTCACCAGCAATGAGTTCATTTGCTTCATGGGGATTGCTATCACTATCTGTAACCACGATTTCAAATGGAGGGATACCATTTGCAACTTCTACACTGATACTTCCATCATTGTCACCAAAGCAGTCTAGATGTGTAACGAATGTAGACATTGCTAACAGGCAAACACCTTCATTAATTATTTCTGTAATTGTAAGTTGACAATTATTATCATCACTAATGACACAAGAGTAAGTTCCGGGATCCAAATTATTTATTGTTGCCGTAGATTCATCATTACTCCAGAGGTAACTATATGGCTCACTACCACCAATAACTGAGAGGCTTATACTTCCATCATTTGCTCCATTCTCAGATTCATCTAGAGTCTCCGCAGAATATTCCAAAAGTTCAGGTTCCATCACTGGAATCAATTTGGTCGTTGAACATCCTAGTGAATCCGTAATAGTAAGAGCATATGTATCTGCCGTTAAATCAAAGATATCCATTTCAGTACTCCCAGTATTCCATTGAAAATTATAACCTCCATGACCTCCAATTGCTGAGGTGATAATTTCGCCAGTAGAGTCTCCAGTACAGAGAATGTCTACAACATCTTCAACGACTATTATGAGTGGGAGTACATCTGGTACTGTCACTTGGAAGCTATCAACACAGTTTTTATTATCTACGATTGTTACCTGGTACATACCAGGACCAAAATCAGTGAGAGTATCACCAGTCATTCCTTCTGGCCAAAAGTAATTATAGGGACTCACTCCTCCTGTAGCATGAACTGCAATGAAACTGGTAGAGTCTCCATGACAGATTGGTGGAATTAATGTATCTATAGTAAAGGTTATAGGGACAGGTTCTACAACTTCATAA
>Ga0114957_1000625_pt1 | contig 44364 bp, 33 predicted proteins | sample BantaG_FD_87175 | JGI IMG/M metagenome (GOLD analysis project Ga0114957, IMG submission 87175) | Marine algal microbial communities from Bantry Bay, Ireland - BantryBay_4 metaG | ecosystem: Host-associated > Algae > Red algae > Unclassified | place: Bantry Bay, Ireland | collected 2014-11-21
AAATTCCTTAAATAGCTAAGGCTATTCGCGAAATTTATAACTCAATTAATTTCAAAATAACCGATTCAAATTCGGACGAAACTTAAATTACAGAGTATTAAATACACTGTAATCTAAATTCTGCCCGTTTTGAATGCTTCTTTTGAAATTCCTTAAATAGCTAAGGCTATTCGCGAAATTTATAACTCAATTAATTTCAAAATAACCGATTCAAATTCGGACGAAACTTAAATTACAGTGTATTAAAGATGGGGCATCAAAAATCAGGCATACTTTTCATTGATTTACGGCTATTATGAAGAACAAAGTCCAAGTGCAAACTTATTGAAGCATTCGTCTTAACTGACAAGACATAGCCATAACAATACACAAATCTTAATACACTGATAATCAGATTGTTACTCGTTTTTCATGCCCATTAAAAATAACATTTTTGCGCTTTTTTTGTAAGCAACAAACCCAAATCACGCGTAATTTTAGCTTAATTATTGCATTGGAAAACAGTGCAACACCCAAAGACATACAATAAAGAAAAATGATACATCGAAATTTAATATTATTCAGTTTCATAACTGCCATTATTGCCATCAGTTTTAATAGTGCATCTGCAACTAACAATCAAAGCCCTACCTCCAGTATATTTGACGAGGTTAGCTATACGGAAACAATTGACCTCACACTGGAAGTTGACATGGCAGCGCTTACCGGAGATATGCGAAGTACGGCTAAGCATCAGGCAAAATTATCATTTGTTGATAAAAATGGTCAACAACAGGTTTGGGATACAGAAGTTAACCTTCGAGGTAAATTCCGTAGAATGAATTGCAGTGAAGTGCCGCCATTAAAAATTAATTTTGACAAAGATGATTTGAGAGCAGCAGGTTTATTGGACTTTAACGATATGAAGTTGGTGACTCATTGTGTAGAAGATGAAAAGATAGCGAGAAAACTAATACTAAAAGAGTTTTTGGCTTATAAGCTGTACAACCAAATCACGGACGAAAGCTTTAGAGTTCAGTTGCTCAACATCACTTATAGCGATACGAGAACAGGTAATACTAAAACACAATCTGCATTTTTAATTGAAGATACCGCCCAATTAAGGGCACGACTTAACGCAAAAAAATGTAAAGGAAAAATTGGAGTTCCTGTAGAAGAATTTAATCGGGATCAAGTCAACACCGTTGCAATGTTTCAATACATGATTGGTAACTTAGATTGGAACCTGAAGGTTTCGCAAAATGTAAAAATGATTCGCAAGAACAAAAAGGTATTGGCCATTCCTTATGACTTTGACTTCTCAGGATTAGTCAATGCCCCTTATGCTCTTTTAAATTCTAATGTTGGACAGACAAAAGCGCAGGAGAGAATCTACCTCGGACTTACAGAAAACCAGGAAAGCATGCAAGCGGAAATAGACCTGTTCAAAAAAGAAAAGGATGCATTGATAGACTACATCAAAGGCTTCAAAGTTTTGACATCTGATTCGCGCAGAGAAGTTTTAAGCTATATCAAATCGTTTTACAACAGTATTGACGAAATACAATTCCAAAAACAAGATCAAGTAAGTTCTCCTGCGATTAAATAGTGATCTACTGTAAAAACTGGTCGTTAGTCACTCCTCAGGTTTCAAACCTCTTAAGTTATGGTTCAGCAAAGTCCCAAAATTAAAGTAAAAAAGCAAAAAACCTTCCCCAAGGATACCATCAATATTATTCGCACCACTCTGCGGAATAATATTGAACTAACGGGAATTGCTGACAACAAAGCAAGTGTCTTGTTGAGTTTGAATGCGATCATACTGACTTTTGCACTACCCTTAATTTCAGCTTATAGCCAACAGATCATGGAGACCAAATTGTTCATCCCTCTTATTTTGCTTTCTATAACCTGTTTTCTCACGATCTACTATGCCGCCAGAGTTTTAAAGCCATCTGATTTCAATCAACCAAGAAACTCCACGAATCCGAAAATATCTTCCAGTCCGTTTTTCTTTGGCAATTTTTACAAAATGAATGCGGATGATTATTATCTAAGTTTACGGGAGGGTTTGCAAGATCCTCAGACCATCCATGCGCATCTTGCTCAGGATTTGTATTATACCGGCAAGAGGCTGGGACGAAAGATGACCTGGATCAGATTCGCTTTCAACCTATTTACCGGAGGTATATTCTTATCACTTTTGACAACCGCTATTGTACTATTTTCTTATAAATAACAAAGAGACTACCTATCTTAATCAAATTTTCTGGATTGGAAAAAGTGAAAAATTAAGGTAATGAAGGCCAGCAATAAGCCGAGAAATTCTCTTGTTATTTCAATGTAAGGATTCTTTGCTTGCATCTCATCCGCTATCGATGGCATCCCCAAATTAATCCACTCGAGAAAGTCAGGTAAAAGTAATGCCAGCCATCCCAACATAAGTATCAGAGCAACTGCCAGAATACCTCTGTTGTAGTCGCCCCGAAAAGCGAAAAAAGAAGTAACGGCTACAAAAAGATACATAATGATCCAGGTCCAACCATCCGAGTCGTTGTACTGGGCCAATGCAAATAATGCGAAGACTATTGCCAATAGTAAATTTAGTATTTTCATGAACACTTTATTTTTTGTAGGGATTTCAACAGCTGCAATTTAAAGAAAAAAGTGTACTTAGACCGCTTGCGGTATGACCGCTGCGCTAAGAGGCCGCTCTGGTCTCGCAGCGCAGCGGTCTCGCAGCGCAGCGGTCTGATCTAAAACTCAATCCGATAAGCCAAATTAGGAATCAAACCCAATTGATATTGCGTCAACACTTCATTGGCGTAACCATCATAGTACTGATAAGCTTCATTTTTATAATTCGTCACATTTTGTAAGTCAAGTGACAGAGTGCTCGTGTATTTCTTTTTGATGTTTTTATAATACACCCTTAAATCGACTTTAAAATAATGTTTTTGTTGTATGCTGTAAAGTTCGTCTCTTTCGTAAATTGTAAAACCATTACCTGCAGAGGCATATTCATCAATCGGTGTCGTTTTCAAACCTCCTGCGTACACTGCTCTAAGATTCACGCCTAATTTTCTTAGCTTTTTATCTTTTTGCCAGGAAAATTCTTTTCCTGCTGTTGCATTTACAACAAAATTATTGGACTGCCTTGTATCTCGCTCAATTCCTCGACTGTCTTTATACTTTGAGTTAAAAATGCTTGCGTTTATTAAGTAGTAAAAATCGTTGGTCATAAACTGTTGCCAGGATAATTCGACTCCGTAATTTGTCCCTGTCCCAATATTGTTTAAATCTTCGGTACGGAAATTATGAAAACTATTTAAAACCGAGTAAGAGCCTCTCGCTGGAATATTAAAAAGTGATTGATAATACAACTCCATACTTAAGGTAGAATGCCTGGTTATTTTTCTTTTGTAAGCTAACACAAAATGATGTGCTTTTGAAAAATCTAAATCATCATTAGGAACAACAAATTGACCACCTTGTATATCTCTGGTCAGATAATCACGAGGGCTCTGCAATTCTGAATGCAATCCATAAGCAGCACTGAATATATCTTTGGAATTTGGAAACCAACTTAGATTGGCCCGTGGTTCAAAGGCGCGACTTTTCGTTAGCGTAAAATACGACTGGTGTAAGCCCATTTGCATTTTGACAGGAATTCGCGGCGTCCATTCCCATTGAACGAAGGACTCTTGCAACCAGCCACCCATCTCTCCATTGGCCCATACAAAAGGAGCCAATGAAATTAAATCGTAATAGTGGTGCGTTCCCGAAAGACCTATTTTTAATCCGTGTCGCTTATTTAATTTGTGCAGTAGGGTAGAAGCGATTGAAAGCTTACGAACAGCAATGGTGTCGATTGGAAAAATCTGCTCACTCTCAAGGTTAGAGAAAATAAAATCAGACCGCGTTGTTGTTTCATAAGCCGATCTAACTGTTGTAAAATTAAAACTAGACTTTTCGCCAATGCTTGTACTTAGGCTTGCGCCTAAAGCACCCATTTTATTTTTAAAAATAATATCCTTCCGATCTTTCTCTACCTCCCATTGATCGGGATCACGAACGGCTGTCAATTTATTTTGGCTCAAGCCGCCCATTCCAAATGCTTTGACTACTCCATTTTTTCCGTAAGGTGCTTTTACGTTAAACGACAAATCCTGATAGCCAATAGACTCACCACCAAAGTCAACACCCATGGCCGCCAACAAACCTACAAATGAGTAACGATAATTGACGAGATAGGAAATCCCTTCATTTTTCACTAAAGGTCCCTCCGCTGAAAAGTCAAAACCAATCAAGCCTGCCTGTCCTGTAAACTCATGCTTTTCATCATTTCCATTTCGGAAACGCATATCCATTATACCACCCAACACATTGCCATACTCTACCGGAAAAGCGCCAGTATAAAAATTAGAATTCCCCAATACCTGTGCACTCAAAATGTTCACCCCACCCCCACTTTGCGTTGGGCGATCAGCAAAGGTTCCTGCATTACTTAAATGATTTGGATTTACAATTTCAACCCCCTCCAAACGCCAGGATAGCGAGTTAGGCGAATTCCCCCGGACAGAGGTATGATTGGCCTGATCATTCGTATTGGTTACACCGGCAAAAGTATGTGCTAAACGAGCTGGATCATTAAAGGTCGCTGGAAAACGAAAGCTTTCTTCTACTGTTAAGGTATGTAAACTTATTTGTGTTTGACTACTCCTCCTTACATCTGCCGCTCTCACCACGATTTCACCAAGGCTTTCATCTTTCTCAAATAAACGGATATCCAATATCAACTCTTTTCCCGATTCTAATAATGCCTCTGGCACCACCAAGGTTTCATATCCCAGGTAACTTACTTCCACCTGATAACGTCCCACCGGCACCTCTGTCAATCGGTAAATTCCATTCTCATCACTAACCGCTCCCCGCAATGGCTCCGTCCCGGATAAGCAGACATAAGCTCCTATCAGAGCATTTCCATTTGCTCCATCCACGACTTTTCCACGTATATTTTGGGTTGGTATTTGGCCAAAAAGCCCTGTAACTAGTAACGAAATCAATAAAGTTGTAATAGTTTTCCACATAGTTATCCACATTCGTGTTAGTAAGTTATGAGACCGCTGATGCTATCAGACCGCTTTGCACACCTCTACGCCAAGGCTCCGGCGTAGGAGTAGGGGAGCGGTCTTTTTCAAAGACCCAGTATCTTCCGATTCAAACGCTCATCAGCATCACCACCAGCAAAATCATCAAAGGCACGGCCCACTGCCTGAATAATATGATTTTTAATAAATGGCGCGCCTTCCTCAGCCCCCTGCCTGCTGTCTTTTATGCAACACTCCCATTCCATAACGGCCCAGCCATCGTATCCGTACCTCGTAAGTTTGGTAAAAATAGATTTAAAATCAACCTGCCCGTCACCCAAGGAGCGAAAACGTCCCGGACGATCTGCCCAGTCCTGGTAGCCGCCATAGACCCCTGAACGGCCATTCGAATTAAACTCTGCATCTTTTACGTGGAACATTTTTATAAACGAATGATAGATATCGATGTGCTCCAAATAGTCTAATTGCTGTAAAACAAAATGGCTGGGATCATACAACATATTGACTCGCTTATGGTTTCCGGTTGCTGCCAAAAAACGCTCGAAAGTGACGCCATCATGTAAATCTTCTCCGGGATGAATTTCGTAGCAAAGGTCAACCCCTGCTTTATCAAATTCATTCAGAATCGGAAGCCAGCGCTTGGCTAGTTCTTTAAATCCCGTTTCCACTAAACCTTTTGGACGCTGTGGCCAGGGATACATGGTGTGCCATAGTAAGGCCCCTGAAAAAGTAACGTGTACTTTGATTCCTAAATTTCGGGTAGCCCTTGCTGCCCACTTGAGTTGTTGTACGGCCCACTTCGTTCGTGCCTTGGGATTTCCGTGTACTTCCTTTGGTGCAAAGTTATCAAACTGCACATCGTAAGCAGGGTGTACGGCAACTAACTGACCTTGCAGATGCGTGGAGAGTTCTGTGATTTCCAAACCGTAAGATGCGACTTTTCCTTTCAGCTCATCACAATAGGCTTTGCTGCTCGCTGCTTTTTTCAAATCAATCAGATGGCTTTCCCAGGTTGGAATTTGTATGCCCAGGTATCCGAGTCCGGCTGCCCATTTGCATAAATTGTCAAGGGTGTTGAATGGAGCCTTGTCTCCTACGAATTGTGCTAAGAATATAGCTGGTCCTTTTATGGTTTTCATTTTTATTTTTTTTACTCGATTGGTTAAATATTGCTGGATATTAGATGTTGGGTGTTTGTCACGAACGCTTTCGGCTGCGTGACGGATGTCGGTTCTCTTCTGATGGTGAGCTCCGCATTAATTGGGCTCACCGATTGAAGAGAACCAACATCCTTTTCGGCCAGTTCTGCTGGCATCGAAAAAACATCCAACATCCTCTTTTGCATCTAGTCATTACATCAAAACTTCACCCACTTCTGCTTACTTTTAGACGAAGCAATCACCCGCTCAATAAACTGCATCCCACGCACACCGTCGTCCACTGTTGGAAAATCGAGGTGAATGGCTTTTGGTTTTTTGCCCGCTAATCTGGCTTGCAGGCAAAGGGCGAAGTTGCGGTAAATGTTGGCGAAAGCTTCCAGGTAGCCCTCGGGATGTCCGGCAGGAATTCTTGTGGCTTCGTCGGCTGCTGCATAAAGGTATCCGGTTCCGGTACGTAAAATTTCCAGTGGTTTGTCCAGCCATTTTACTTGCAGAGAGTTGGGTTCATGTTGCGACCATTCGAGGCCTGCCTTGGTGCCGTAGATTCGGATTTTCAAGTTATTTTCTTCTCCGGCTGCAATTTGAGTGGCAAACAAAATTCCTTTTGCGCCATTGTCGAATTCGAGGAGAACGTTGCCATCGTCATCGAGTTGACGTCCTTTGACGAAAATATTTAAATCTGCGCAAAGTTTTTTGATTTGTAGGCCGGTGATGTATTCTGCCAGGTTTTCTGCGTGAGTTCCGATGTCTCCCATGGCTCCGGCGGCGCCAGAGCGTTTGGGGTCGGTACGCCAGGCAGCTTGCTTTTGGTCGGTTGCCTCTAAGCGGGTGGAGAGCCAACCTTGCGGATATTCCACCACTACTTTTCTGACGGTTCCGATCTTGCCTTTTTTTACCATCATACGGGCTTGCTTCACCATAGGATAGCCGGTATAGTTGTGGGTAAGTGCGAAGAGGAGTCCGGTTTTTTTGACTAGTTTCTGTAGTGTTTTTGCTTCCTTCATGTTAAAGGAAAGTGGCTTGTCGCAAACAACGTGAAAGCCGTTTTCCAAAGCCATTTTGGCCGGTGCAAAATGTACGTGATTGGGTGTAACGATTGACACGAAGTCCATGCGGATATCTGCTGGTAATTCTTTTTCCTTACGAATCATTTCTTCGTAGTTGCCATACACTCTGTTCGCTGGCAGGAAGAAATCTTTTCCGGAGGCTTTTGATTTTTTTGCGGTACTGCTGAATGCTCCGCAGACTAGTTCGATTTGACCATCGAGGGCTGCAGCCATTCTGTGTACTGCTCCGATGAAGGCGCCTCTGCCTCCTCCTACCATACCCATTCTTATTTTTCTACTCATGGTTTTTTTGTGTGGTTTTATGGTTCTTTTGCAAATTTATGAAAATGCGAAAAATAATTATTTTGATTTTTTAACTGTTCTGACTCGATATACTTCTAATGTGTTTTTGAAATACCTTAGCCTCGATTCATCGGGATATCATTCCATCATACGTCGGAAGGCGCTGTTTGCCCACTACCGTAGGGTTGAAACGCATAGAGACATAGGGACATAGCCTTCTTTCGTAGAGCCCACAGTAGTCGATTTTGCTTACGCAAAATCCAAAGACCATATAGGTTATTGTACAACTATTGCGATCTTTGGTTTGCGACCAGCAAAACCTGTCCTCGAGAACTCGGGACAAGTTTGCGCGCAAGCAAATCCTATGCGTCCTCTACGTTAGCTGGCTATGTTTCTATGTCCCTATGTGTTTCAAAAATACGTTAGCGGGTAGCCTTATCTGATTGATGTCTTTACAGCTGCATCTTTATCTCGCACAACAAAAACTTGTCGCTTACTATTGCTCAAACCGCATGCCTTTGAACACAGCTATGGTTTTATTTGAGACTCTAGCTTTTGCAAAAACGACATAGAGATCATGTACGCCTTCCACTTTTGGTAGTCCCATTTCGAAGTCTTTTCCATAATTTTCCGTTGCATCTTTTACCTCTATTGTTCCTAATAACGTTCCATCCACTTTATCTAATCGAAACTCTACCGTTCCACCTAAATCTCTGTTATAACGCATCCAAAATCTTCCAACTAGTTTTGATACTCCGGTAAAATCAATGCTGCTATACGCGGTGTAATTTTTTTCAAAAATATTGTACGCTGCTTCGCTTCCATCTAATAAAATCCCTTTAGAGGCTTCAAAGAATTCTCCTCCATTAATCTCCGGATAACGAAGTATGATTTGCTTACGAGCGGTAATCGGCTTGATCGATTGATGGCCATTATCTGTGTAAGTTGCCATCAGTACATATCTTCCTTTTTCCTGTTGGCCTATATGTTCTTTTGTGGTATAAACGCCTTCCGTCGGATAGCTCGATTCTACTTTTTTACGCTCTGTTAAAGACAGTATGTAGAGTGCCATTTCTGTCGTTTCTTCTTCGGTAAGTTGTGGGTGCGCCGACATAACGGTTTGCCCCCAATTACCTACACCGCCTTTTATAATTTTCTTTGACAAATCTCGCGCTGCAAAATCGTTGCCTCTATACCTGTTGGCAATTTCCAGGTAACTTGGGCCATTTACTTTTTTGTTTTTTGCGTGGCAGCTTTTGCAATCGGACTTGTCGATAAGTTGTTTGCCTCGTGGCGCGGAGGGTGCTTTTTGGTGGCCTTGAGCAACGGTGGTCATGTCATAGCCTTGCGGCAAATAGTCAATAGACACTTTTACATTTTTTTTGTCCAAGCTGTTATCAACTGTTGTTCCATCTTCTTCATCACTTACTTTTACCTGATAATTAAATGATGTGTTATCCCAGTAAAAACTTTTGTTGCCAGCGATTTCCCATTCTACTACAGGTGCTGCATTTCCTACCTGAATTTCCTGTTTTGCTTCTGAGGTATTTCCATCTTCATCCCTTATAGCCAATACAACCTGATAGATACCCGGTTGCTTAAAAGTATGACTTGGAAAGGCAGTTAGATTCTTTTCAGATCCATCTCCAAAGTCCCATTCGTACTTTAATTTATCTCCATCAAAGTCGTAGGATTCTGCTGCAGATAAAATGGTCGTTAATGGTGCCGCGCCAATGGTTTTTCCTGCTTTTATTTTTGCAACGGGCGTTCGATTGCCTCTTACATAATCCAGTCGGACCAGTCGGGAATCCAGATTTCTGGCAAACCATAACTCACCATATTCAATCATGTATAGTTTTCCATCTTTTCCAAAAATCATATCCATCGGTCGGGAGAAGGTTTCATTTTGCATAAATGGATCCACCTTTATCATCTCACCATTTTCATCAAACTTGACAGTGTAAATCCAATGACGCATCCATTCATAGATAAATAAACGACCGTTGAAGTAAGGTGGATATTTATCCTCGCCTTCATACATATCATCGTAATAAACAGGACCAGCCATTGGGTTTTTCCCGCCTACTCCGAGCCAGGGAAATTCCTCACTGGCATCATAAGAATACCAGATCATGGATTTCTGAAAAGGTGGCAGCTCTCTTAAACCTGTATTGTTGGGCGAGTCATTGATTGGTTTTTCCGGGTTAAAAAGTCCACCCGATTTTTTAGTTGCAAAATCATAGTCCTCGTAAATCTTCCCATCACCACGGAAATAAGGCCAGCCAAAATAACCTGCTTTTCTTGCCTGATTGAATTCGTCATAGCCTTTTGGGCCACGACCCAGACTATCTATACCGGAATCCGGTCCGACATCTCCCCAGTAGACGTATTTCGTTTTGTGGTCGATGCTCATTCTAAAGGGGTTGCGACAGCCCATGACGTAAATTTCCGGACGTGCATTTGCTGTTCCTTTGGGAAAAAGATTTCCATTAGGAATCTCGTAGGTACCATTGGGTAAAAGTTTGATGCGAAGGATTTTTCCGCGAAGGTCGTTTGTATTACTGGAAGAACCTTGTGCATCCCAGGCCTTCCGGCCTTCCTGTTCATCTATAGGTGCAAAGCCATCCGAGGCAAAGGGATTGGTATTATCACCTGTTGTGATAAACAAATTACCGTCGGGCCCAAACTCCAAAGAACCTCCGGTATGGCAGCATTCATCTCGCTGTACCGGAATTTTTATGATTACTTTTTCTGATGAGTAGTCTAATTTCTTTCCATCAAATACAAAGCGGGAAACCTGATGGCGGGGTTCACCTTCTACTGGGGAATAATTGAGGTAAATCCATTGGTTTTTTTCATAATCCGGATCAATGGCCAGACCGATTAAGCCGTCTTCTTCTTTGGAGTAAACCGGAATTTTGGTAATCGAATCTGTGAACCCTGTTTCCGGATCAAACAACTTTATGTTACCTCTTCTTTCTATTATAATGACCCGTCCGTCGTCAAAAACATCAAGTTCCATTGGCTCACTTAGGTTGCGGGTTAACACTGTTTTCACAAATCTGTTTTCTTCCGGCACTCTGTGAAAGTGCGCCTTGGTGTAATCCCGTTTGTTGTCACCGATGGCATATTTTATCCCTCCCAGCAAATGCTGTAGAAACAAAGGTTCTGAATAGCATTCGTTCGTGTGTCCGCCACCTGTGTAAAAGGCGCGACCACCATCGTATTCATGATACCAGGCGATCGGATGATGCTTGCCGTTGGTCCCACCTTCGTAGGAAGTTTCATCGAGGTTTAGTAGCGGCTTGATTTCAGAGCGAAGTGATTGGTAGTTGTACCATTCGTCCGTTCTGTCCCAGGTATCGGGAAGCATTGCAGTGGATGGATGGTTTTTATCTAGTACCTTAATTTTTGCATCCTGAATTTTTGGATGCCCGTTGAAATAGCCGCCAATCATTCGGCCATACCATATCCAATCGTACTCCGTATCTGCTGCGGAGTGTATCCCTACAAAACCTCCGCCGGATTGAATGTAGCGCTCGAAGTCGGCTTGCTGTATATGGTCGAGAATATCGCCGGTTGTATTTAGAAAAATGACTGCGGCGTAATCTTTCAGATTTTTTTCGTTGATCAGATTGGCGTTCTCGGTTGTATCAACGTGAAATCCGTTTTCTTGTCCTAATTTTTGCAGGGCTGCTGCTCCCGTTTCAATGGAAGCATGGCGCCAACCTGCAGTTTTAGTGAAGACTAAAACTTTTGTTTCGTTGTTTGTTCCGCAGGAGCATAGCAGGAGGACACATAATATTAGTAGTCCGTATTTTTTGACTTGTATTATCAAACGTTTTTTATTTTGTCGACCTCAATACACCGTGTACTCAATACATTTTTCTTCAAATAGCTAAGGCTATTCTCAAAAAAATTGACTCGTACGCACAAAAAATAACCTATTCAAAATGTAAAGCAACTTAATACACCGTGTACTCAATACACTGTAATCTGTGGTTTTATGTTTTCTAAAATTTTGAAGTTTTAGTAAACATATTTCCGAAGCTTAATACGCCGGATTTACGCTGCCTTCTTCTATTTTTTTCCTAAAAAAGAATAAAATTCCAAATAACAATATTAGGATTGCAGGGAAGACGGCCAGGTTATCCAGCGTGGCTTGCCCTGCTGCTAAATCTGCAGCCTCTGCATGCACTCCATTTGCCAATGCTTTAGCTCTCTCTGCATCCAACCAACCTCCGATCACAGGTTGCCACATCCCTGTTGCGAGCATGCCGACTCCCCCTACTAAAGACATTCCCAGTGCACCCGTTTTGGGCAAATACTCACCAACAAAGCCTATCATTGTTGGCCAAAAGTACATCACTCCAATTGCAAATAAAATTGCTGACACATAGACCATTGGCCCTGTTGCCTGGCTCATCATTACGATACCGATTGTTGCAATTACCGATGAACCAAGTAGGACTCCGATTGGGTTTAGTTTGTGAACGACCGGCCCCGCAAAGTATCTACCAATTGCCATCAATCCTGTCACCATAGCTAAAATCAACATTGGACTTGCACCTGCATTACCTAATAATTTTTCAATCCATTGTTGAGTTCCTAATTCTGCTGTTGCAGTTAAAGTCATACAGATAGCTATAAAAAAGAAAAGAGGTGTCAATAGGCTTTTTGCATTCGTTGCTGTAGAAGTTTCAACGTTTTTATTATCTGGAAAACTCTGTGCAAAAACCAGAGCACCGTAAATAACAGTTGGAATGATCATTAGCGCGATTTGCAGTTGCCATCCCATGTCCATTCCAGTCATAAATTTTGAAGCTAATGCTCCAATCACAATACCACCTGGGAACCAAACGTGAAATTTATTGAGCATAGTGGTTTGATTGTCATGATACATTTCTGATATCAATGGATTACATGCTGCTTCAACGGATCCGTTAGCAAAACCAATTAGAAACGTCGAAATCAACAGGCCAAGAAAACCTCCGGCGAATATGGTCATGACTAAACCAACCAGGTGGCAGAAGAAAGCCAGATACATTAGCTTTTTTGCGCCAATACCATTATACAATAAGCCTCCTACAATAGTTGCTAAAGGAAAGCCCCAAAAGGCCATTGAATTAACATATCCCAATTCCGTATCCGTAAGTCTGAACTCCGTTCCTAACTGTGAAAGAATCCCTGCCCGTATGGCGAAAGTCATTGCTGTAACTATTAACGCAATGCAACTAGCAGTAAATAATTTATTTTTATTGACGGTCTTCATAAGTGTTTTTTCGTTTTGATTTGATGTTGGTATATGCTAAAACATAAAAATCGCCAGGCGTTTAAAACCATCTGGCGATTTTTCAATCATATATTTTCATCTAAGGTTCGAATTCGAATATTGCGATACCAAACAGGATCGCTATGGTCCTGTAAAGAAATATGTCCTTTTTTTGCTTTTCCGAAATCGGGCATATCTTTGAACTTGCTGTTGGCGATCATTTCAGTCCACTTATCATTGTGCATTTCGAATGAAACGACTTTATGTCCATTGAGCCAGTGTTCCACTTTTCCGTTATTACTGACCAAGCGGACCTGATTCCATTCTCCTGCTGATTTAACTGTTTCATACTTGCAGGCAATCATGTCGTAGAGATCTCCTGCGCGGTGTGTTGGATATCGGGTGTCGGGATGACAAACATTATCGAGTACCTGCATCTCGGGTCCCGTTTGCCAAACGTAATCGTATTTATCTGATTCAATTACATTGTAGATGATTCCGCTATTGCCACAATCTCCGATTTTCCATTCCAGTTCTAATTCGAAGTTTTCGTATTCGGCCTCTGTAATGATGTCGCCACCATCTTTTGCCTGCCAGCCTCCATCCGGATTTTTCTTCGCGTTGAGGTGGATGGCACCGTCGTCTACCACCCATCCGGCTCCGATCGTTTCCTTTTTAAAATTGCGCCATCCTGAGAGTGTTTTTCCATCAAACAATGATTGCCATCCTGCTGCTTTTTGAGCATCACTTAAGACATTGTTAGCCATTGCTGCCGGAGCTACTGCTGAAAACCCGGGTTGGTTGACAGGAATCTGATTCATGTTGTACCAGGCTTCTGTCGACCAGAGTTGGTGACCCAGGTCAGATACCGGGGCATTTGTTAAGCGAATATAAAAGAGGTGATTGTCCTTCATTTCGTCCAATGCTAAAAATACTTTTTTGCGATCTTCAGAAACATGGACGGAGAGAACATTAAGCTTTCGTGGATCCATTTTGGGACCACCGTATTCTTTGGTTGGCTTGTACCACCAGGTTCGTATGTCGTAGTTTTCTTTGTCCCACCCCTCACCCGGACGTAGTGGTTCGGTGAATTCGATTTCTACTCCATTGCTTTTGGCGCGTACTGCCAGCATTTCGAAAGTAGACTTTTCGTTGTATTTTAATCGCTGCAAACCGTACCATAATTTTCCATTTTGTAGCCAGTTACCGGTGCTTCCAATGCCGCCAATATAGAGTGCGCCATCTGGTCCATAAACCATTCGGTTGACTCCCGCTTCCAATCCCTGAATGAAACGGAAAACACAGCCTTGGTATTCACCGTTTACTTTTTCTACGAAAACACGCTTCACCCCACCATGCGTCACTTCACCATGGATCATTTGACCTTTATAGGGACCATCGTTGATTGTCATTGGCTGGCTTGGCGAATTACCAATTTCATCTTGTGGCAACCAAACTATTGGCTTTTTTTCCGTAAGGTTAGCCGTCCCTTGAAAATCAACAGAGCGCGAACCAAACCAGGCATCCTTTGTTACGTGTACAATCTTAGATACTGGTAGCCAATCGCCCTGATTATCTGCGATAAATATTTCGTTATCTGTTCCAAGCCCGACTCCGTTGGGTGTACGCAATCCGTGCGCAACGAATTCAACGCTTCCGTCTTTTCTAGAAATTTTGACGGCTTTCCCACGGTCTTGAATTTGTGGTTGTGTGCTTGCGCCTCCCGGATTAATGGCGGTAGCTAAAGCTGCGTAGAAGTAACCCTCTTTATAAGCCAAACCGAAAGAGAATTCATGAAAGTTTGCGGAAACGCTCCATTTATTACTGACGGTCTGATATTCATCAATCATGTCGTCACCATTACTATCCACGAGTTTGGTTAGTTCCTGCTTTTGCAAAATGTAGATTTCATCATCTACCACTTTTAGCCCCAGCGGCTCCGCGAAACCCTTTGCAATTGTTTTAACGGTAATTTTATCCGGATCGCCAGAAGCTACGTTACCGAGTATGTAAACCGAGCCTGCGGGGTCCCAGGTGCTGATCACCATTCGTCCATCAGAAAGAAAATCCATGCCACCTACTTTGGGTAGAAAGTCGTTGGGGCGTGCCTGACTTAAGTCGTAACTTGGGTGCACTTCTGTCAAAGGAAATTTGTCTCCGGGAATTCGAATTCGTACGGCCATTGGCAAAGTTTTGCCTTTGGTTCCATCCCGATCGCTTTCCATATGTACCAGTGAAGTTGCTGGTACTATCCCGATGTTACCATCGCCCGGTTTTCTCCATTGTAGTGAAAAATATTTCCCCCCTATTCCCTGATAATATTTAATTTTGAACGGGTGATATCCTTTTTTGAATTCAATTTTTGCATCTTTGGCTTCAGCTCCGTGACCACCGTCGTGCTCAATCACTTCTTTGTCTGCGATGTACAAGCGACTACCGTCGTCGGTCTTCAACCGCATGAGGTAAACGCCATCTTCCGGAGCATACAAATAACCCTGAGCAGTCATTCCGAAATTTGACTCCAACCCATTCATGTCTGTATCCGTCGCATGCAAATAAGGCATGATGCCTGCAAAGTTAGGTTCTCTGCTGTAGTTTACATCACCCGTTTTTTCAAGGTTTTTATTTTCAATATAAACGCGAACCATTGCGCCCGGGAAAAATTCATTCTTTTCATCTTCCTTAATCGCTTCAAATGAGGCAACCACTTCGCTGCTTCCTTCAGGAGCAGTGGCCATCTTGGCTTCTGCTTCCGCATCTAATGACAGGATGTAGTCGACCATAGAACGAATGTCCTCTGCTGATTCGTTCGGATGGGCACTCATCACCTGACTCCCCCAAACACCGGTTCCTCCGGTTTTTATTTTAAGGGCTAGCATATTGGCGTTGTCTTCTGTTGTACGATATTTCTTAGCTATTTCTTCATAAGAAGGGCCTATGGTTTTTCTATAAGTATTGTGGCAACTTTTACAATCGCTTTTTCCGATCAGTTTAAATCCTGAAGGCAGTTCTTCGCCTTCGTCGTCCTGATTTATTTTATTGCTATTTTCAATCAGTGGTTTTTTTACAAAGTGTGTTGTAAAAGTGGTTTTATCGTTTGACTTTAGTTTTAATTTTCCGTCGAGGTCTACTCCGGTAATTGTTCCTAATGTTCGGTTTTTTGATGATACTATCTGAAAGTCTCCATCGGTCACCACTCTGGCTGTGGTAGCAACTGACCCGACGTTTGTTTTTAATAACACTTCGCAATCCTCCGGTACATTGGCCACTACAAATGTTCTTTCAAAACCTGTGACACCTTCGCTATTGGTATATTCCGGTTGTTCATTCACTATGATTTTTTTGCCGTCCGGCAAGCCCAACTCTATCATCAAGCGTACATGTCCGTCAACAAACTTATGCCCTTTATAGCTTACGGTTGGTACGACTTCCTTGCCGTTGATATTTACCCGCCAGGGTTGTTTGTGTTGATTGATGAACCAGGCATTTCCGAGAGATGTTGGTTGAGGACCGTGTCGGGTGGTATAGACTGCACCGTCAAAATTTACGATACCTTTCCATACTTTGTAAAGTGATCCGTCACTGGTACTGTAAGCGGCCCATAGGTTGTCGTGTAAAGCTAGTGTCACTATCCGAGGTTGTAGATCCAATACTGATCGAAAAACCCAGGGATTGTAGGGACGGTCGACATCGAAATGGTCAGTAGCAGTTATGGGTTTAGGTCCTGATTGCTCTGTTTTACAAAATATAAAAAGAACGGTTGTCAAGACTAGTAAGAGTAGGTGTGGTCGTTTCATGTATGTTTGACTAAGGTTAAATATATCGTTTCGAGTCCCAACAAAGAGGACTTCGCCAAGCTAAGTACACGGTGTACTTAGTACACCGTGTACTTAGTTAGCAAATGCTCCATTTTGCCCAATGATAGTTAATTCTAATTTTTAGAAAAATTAACGTTGATTAGAGTTTAGGTACAGCGTATTTGTATGGAGCCTGACTGGCGCCAGACAGGCCCAACTGTTCTTTTTAAAAAAAGCTGTTCCCGAAACGAGTTCGGGACAAGCTGTCTCGTCCCCGTCTGGCCGCCGGACAGGCTCCCCTTAATAGCTAAGGCTGTTAGGTTCCGGGCGTTCCTCGGTTTTTTTCAAAAGTCCACTCTAATTTAAAAAACTAATTAGCCTGAAATTTTCAGGCTAATTAGTGATTCTACACTAAGGTAATAATATTCTTTGAAAAATATAAGCTATAAGATTGAAAGCCATTTTAGCTTAAATCATTCGACTCTTTGGTAAATTTTGATTCCTTTCGTTTTACTTTTTATCTTTATGGATTGGTGAAGAAAGATCGCTTCGCTGTCAGACTTCCCGCTAACGTAACGCACACCCGCGATGGTGCGATCTGACAATGCCCCAGAGACAACATGATCTGACAGCAAAGCGGTCTTTAGGTAAAAATACATTCAAGCACGTAGACATGGAAGAACGAATACGAAAATGGCGCTTAATTCTCGGAAGCGAAGCAGACGCAGACGGTTCCTATCCATTGGAAGGGGATGACGCTGGAATGGATGAAGTATTGGATGCGCTCTACGATTCAGATCGAAAAGGAAGCCTTGGGGCCAGCTCGCCGAATATCAATCGATGGCTGGGAGACATTCGAAAATTTTTCCCAAGTTCGGTTGTACAAGTGATGCAAAGAGATGCTTTGGAAGAGTTGGGTTTAAAACAAATGTTATTAGAACCGGAACTTTTGGAAGCCTTTGAGGCTGATGTTCATTTGGTGGCGACCATCTTGAGTTTACAAAAAGTGATGCCTGCCAAAACGCGACATACTGCCAAAGAAGTGGTCCGAAAAGTAGTGGAAGAACTCGAAAAAAAATTGCGCAATCCCATGCGCGAAGCTATTGAAGGTAGCATCAGCCGCAGTGCACAAAATCGTCGACCACGAATGAATGAGATCGACTGGAATCGCACCATTCGCAAAAATCTAAAACATTATCAAAACGATTTAAAAACCATCATTCCTGAAACGCTGATCGGCTATGGTCGCAAAGGACGTGCGCTCCGCGATGTCATTATACTGATTGATCAGAGTGGATCTATGGCGGCCTCATTGGTGTATGCCAGTGTGTTTGGTGCCGTGATGGCTTCTTTGCGATCTATCAAAACGCACCTTATTTGTTTTGATACTTCTATTGCGGATTTGACGGCAGAGTTGCACGATCCGGTGGAATTACTTTTCAGCACGCAGCTGGGTGGTGGAACGGATATCAACATGGCACTTGGCTATGCAGAGGGATTGATTCGAAATCCTTTGGATACGATTGTGGTGTTGATTAGTGATTTGTTTGAGGGTGGAAATTTGCAGAGTATGCTTCAGCGAGCGGGTCGGATTAAGGGATTGGGGGTGCAGTTTATTTCTTTGCTGGCTTTGAGTGATAAGGGGGTTCCGGCTTATGATGCGGAGGTGGCGCAGCAGTTGGCTAATTTAGGGATTCCGGCTTTTGGGTGTACGCCTGGGGAGTTTCCTGGGGTGATGGAGAAGGCGGTTCGGCGGGGGTTTTAAATGTAAAACCGAAAAATGTAAATGTAAAAGTGCCTTCTATCGTAGAGTCCGCGATATTCGGCCACTTTTACATTTTACATTTTGCGGTTCAAACTTCACACAACTCTTGCCAAAGATATCCACGACTTTATCTCGCGCTTACCAATCTCTTCACGTCTTGCCTTCGGCAAAGTTTCGAGCTTAGCAATCGCTTGGGTTTATTTCTGGTGAATATGAAAAGTTACCTCTACTCGTCTGCTAAAATAGCTTCTCCCTTTACCAACCAGGAGAAGCCAAAAGCGATGAGTGCAATAGTCTCCGCGATGAATGTAAACCTTGTTTTATTTTCCTGGTAGAAAAAATTTTGGTAAATCGTAATGCCAACCATACAGGCAATCATAATAATGCCGCAGACAAGATAGATCACATTTCGCTTTTTCTTTTCTGGTGTTTGCTCCGCTATTTTTTTGCCTTTTCGAAATAACCATAATGAAAAAACAGACAATGTAATAAAGAAAATAGCCGTGAAAAAATAATGCGCTTTACCTATCCAGTCAGACTCTCCAACGGCTGTGGTGGGAAATAGAGCGATGCCAATTGCTGCAAAGCCTGCAATATTTCCAGCGAGATTATCCCATTTGTCATACCCACTATAGAAAAACATAAACAAAGCAATGGAGCATACACTCCCAACAAATATGTCTCGCATTGAGGTATGATAATAATGGCTGATGGAATCCTGAAAAGCCTCCTCTTTAACTAAAAAATAAGCCCCAATCACCAAAACGAATGGCAATGCGATCCCTAGCCATCCTACTGCTTTTCTTAAATGCATATAGGAATAGGTGTGGTTGGAGTAAATGTTTTCATCTGACATGAGGAAATGTGATTTGGTTTTTTAGACTAAAGGTTGGCTAAATATAGTAAATGATTTGCTAACTGTTTGGATGTTGGACCTTGAACATCAGCTATTTATACCAAAAAAACAGAAACACAAGTAAGCAAATTCTCATAAGCTGTACACTTGACAAGCCTATACGTTTAGCTAGTTGAGTGGCCTTGATGGCTATTATATGGTGGTGTGGTGATTAGGACCTGACTAATGGCAACTATTCTTCACCAACTGATGATAATAATGAATCACCTTTTTATAATCTTCCAAAGCAATGCGTTCATCCATACCATGAATGCGCTTTAGGTCTTTGTTCGTCATACGAAGAGGTAGAAAACGGAAGGTGTTATCGGACACATTTTTGTAGTGGCGGCTATCGGTAGCTACGATTACGAGGGCTGGGGTGACGATGGCGTCGGGGAAAATTTCCTGTGCTGTTTTTTGGATGGCTTTGAATCCGAATGAGTTGACATCGGAGACGGTTGAGGGTTCGCTAGAGAAGGCAGCGCCTCCTGTTTCTATTTTAATTCTATCGTCGTTGATGACGTCTTTGATGTATCTTTCTACGGAGGCAGTGGTCTCTCCGGGCAATATTCTGAAGTTGATGGTGACCGATGCGGAGGACGGCATGACATTGTCTTTCAGGCCGCCTTCTAATATGGTGGGTGCCATGGTGGTGCGTACACTTGCGTTGGCGGAGGGTGTTTTTTTGAGTTGTCCTAACAGGATGCTCTCAAAGAACCAGGTATTGGCAAAAACCAATTTATTTGGCAAGGTCAGCTCAGGACCTACGTGATCGAATAGCGCTTTGGTTGGGCCTTTGATAGCTGCGGGAAATGGGTTTTCTTCTAATTTTAGAATGGTCTTACTTAGCAAACCAATCGCTGTTTCTGTTGGAGGCATGGACGAGTGTCCACCATTTTCTAATTGTGCAGTGAGTTTTAAACTGGCGTAACCTTTCTCTGCTATTCCGATTAGTGTTGTTGCTTTTTCTAAACCGGGTAAGGCATTTTCTAAAACCACCATTCCTTCATCGAGGATATATTCAAACTTGATATTTTGCTGCTCGAATCTTTGCGCGATGGCTTTCGCTCCGTTCAAGCCACCTACTTCTTCGTCGTGTCCAAAACCCATGTACAAACTTCGTTCGGGTTGATAGTCTTCTTCAATCAACAAGGTAACTGCTTCCAAAGCGCCTAATATCGATACCTTGTCATCCAATGTACCACGCCCCCAAATAAGGCCATCTTCTATAATCCCACTATATGGTGGTTTGGTCCATTGTTGAAGGCTAGCACCTTCTACTGGCACCACATCTATGTGTCCTAATATCAAAATTGGCTCTAATCGTGGATTAGTCCCCTGCCATTTATAAATGAGGCTGTAGTCGTTTACGATCTCTTTTTCCAAAAGGGAATCAACTAAGGGATAGCTGGTTTGAAGGTAATTCTTAAAGGCGATAAAAGAAGCGGTATCAATATGTGTTTCGTAGGAAACGGTTGGTATTTTAACGACATCCGCTAAACGCTTACCCACCTGATCGCTGATCTTCTTTTCTGCGATGGCTTCGATTGGAATTTGTAGCGAAGAATAGTTAACGGTATTAAAAAGGAAGGCACCTGCGAGAACGACCAGGATAAGGAGTATGAGTTGGAAGATTAGTCGGCGAAGTTTTTTCATGTAGGGTAAGACAAGGTTTGAAGGAGTTAAGGTCGGAAGGGTTGAGGGGTTGAAGGGTTGAAGGTTTGAAGGTTTGAAGGTTTGAAGGACAATCTAACGCGGAGCCCGCGATCGTGTGTCCTTCAAACCTTAACTCCTTCAAACCTTATCACCTTATCACCTTCAAGCCTTTATTTTTTCAACAAGCGCAGAAGGTACTCTCCGTAGCCGCTTTTAATATACTTGTTGCCTAATTTTTCTAATTGCTTATCATCAATGAAACCCATTTCGTAAGCGATCTCTTCGATACATCCGATTTTCAAACCCTGACGGTCTTCGATAACTTCGATAAACTGCCCCGCCTGCATCAGCGATTTATGTGTTCCGGTATCCAGCCAGGCGATTCCTCTTCCGAGCACACCAACTTTTAATTTTCCTTGTTCGAGATAGTGTTTGTTTACATCCGTAATTTCATATTCACCTCTTGGACTAGGTTTTAGATTTTTGGCAACTTCCACTACCGAGTTGTCATAAAAATAAAGGCCAGGTACTGCGTAGTTTGATTTTGGTTTTTCTGGTTTTTCTTCTATAGAAAGTGCGGTGAAATTTTCATCAAAGTCAACCACTCCATATCGCTCCGGGTCAGCTACCTGATAAGCAAATACAACGCCTCCTTCCGGATCGGCACTTTGTTGTAAAAGTTCTTTCAATCCATTACCATGGAAAATATTATCTCCGAGTACCAGCGCCACGCTATCCTTGCCGATAAATTCTTCACCCAGTACAAAGGCTTGCGCCAAACCGTTGGGGTCATGCTGCGGCACGTAAGAAAAGGAGCAACCTATAGCTGAACCATCTCCCAATAATTTTTCAAAATTGGGTAAATCCTGTGGCGTGGAAATGATTAATATTTCACGAATACCCGCATTCATCAAAATGGAAAGTGGGTAGTAAATCATTGGCTTATCGTAGACTGGCATCATTTGCTTACTGACGGCCATAGTAAGCGGGTATAATCTGGTGCCGAGTCCTCCGGCAAGAATAATTCCTTTCATTATTGTTAATTGTTTATGAATAAACGAATGCCCATCTAATACTTTAGGTCAGGCATATTTATGAGTGACGCTATTTAAGTTCAGTATTAAAAACGGAGCGAAGATAAGTGAAGTTTCGAAAATAGCAGAGGATTACCAAAAAACAAGGTTAAATCCTTAAAAACCAGATAAATGGAGCTATTTGCCGGCTGTTACCAGGCTTTTGGAATGGAATCGAGGGGAAAAGGAAGAAATTTGAGGAAATTTAGACTTATGATTGCTGTTCACCAGCGAGTTTTATCGCTTGTTCCAGTCTTTTTATTCGAAGAATTAGCTCATGAGGCTTAAAAGGCTTGGCGATGAAGTCATTTGCCCCAAAGCGAAAGGCCTCCAAAACCGTCTCGTCGTTGTCCAGGGCTGAAATGATAATAATGGGTATTGGGCTTTTCATCACATCTCTCACGTGAGAAATGAGTTCAAGTCCCGTAACATAAGGCATCATTACATCTGCGACCATAAAGTCAGGAGCTTCTGCTTCCAACTTCTCCAGCGCTTCTTTTCCATCTTCTGCTACAATAACATCATAGCCCTGCTTCTTTAACCGAAACTGAAGGGCAGTCAACATTATTTCTTCGTCTTCACAGATTAGTATCCTCATCTGAATTGAACTATTTTTTTCGCGTGTTTAAATATTTGCCTCCTAAGGAGTACAGCTAGTGCCTAATCCGAGTATTTTTCATATACGGATTGACCACAATAAAGTTCAAATAATTTGAAAGTGAAAAGCTAAATGACTAGAAAACTACGAGGTAAGTCCGTTTTTAACAGCTATATTAACTGGGCTGACCTCATAGCTTCGTGTAGAAATTATTCTATTGAATCGCTATTAAAGTTTATTCATTTCTTTTTTCAACTCTTCTACTACGCCTGGGCATAAATCATTTAGTGTGGTCATATGATTTGAAACAGTAGGCATACCTCCACTAGCTGACTTAGTCAAGCTTTCGATTTCACGATTGGCTGTTGTCATTGAATCGTTACCAACAAAAGCTAGTGTTGATTTCATTTTATGGCTAACAGAACACATTTCTTCCCAGTTAGATGAAGCTATACAATTTGTCATTTTTTGTAGTTCTTCAGGAAGCTCAGTTATTAGCATTTCCAGCATAATCTTTTTCATGGAATCGTCACCATCTGACATCATTTCCATATACTCAAGATTAATGTATTGATAACCGCTCTTATTCATTGATGTTGTTTCGTTGTACATACTTAGCTATTTTATTAAAAAGTTGTTTTGGTTCAAATGGTTTTAAAACAAAGTCGTCCATTCCGTATTCCTTGAATTTTTCATCTTTGGAAATATGAGCATGTGCGGTCATTGCCAAAATTGGCATATTGCAAATAGCCGGCATATGGTTGCGGATGTAATCGGTTGCTTCATAACCATCCATAATAGGCATTTGAATATCCATCAGGATAATATCAAATTTTCTTTCTTTCAAAAGGTTAACGGCGATCTGACCATTGTCAGCAATTGTTATCCGTATATCTGGCCATTGTTTTTCCAGTGTTTTACGTGCTACCAACTGATTCATTTTGTGGTCTTCGACCAGTAACAAATCAATGTCGCCTTCAAATTCTACATCATCAATCGAATCTTCTTCTCTTATTCCTAATACTTCTGAACCTTTTTCAAAGACCAGGTCAAAGAAGAATGTAGAACCTTCTCCTAAAACAGATCGTACGCCAATTTTGCCTCCTTGTTGCTCTATCAGGTTTTTAGATATGGATAATCCAAGACCTGTTCCTTCGTAAATTCTGTTTTTATTTCTAACTCGGGTAAACGTCTCGAAAACCGCACCAAGTTTGTCGGCAGGTATTCCTATCCCTGTATCTTCTACCTCAAAATTGAGCTGAACAATACCTTCATTCTCATTGAGGTTCTGAACTTTCAACTTGACATGACCGGTGTCGGTAAATTTCACTCCGTTACCAACCAGGTTGTAAAGTACCTGATTCAAACGCAGTTTATCTCCTTTTATATAACGCCCTACCTTCTCTCCAATCTCTACTTCAAAAACCATGTCTTTTTCCTTGAACTTATATTGCATCACATTGATCAGATTCGCCAATAGCTCATGCAAATCAAAATCCTTGTATTCAAAATCAACCTTTCCATTTTGTAGGGTTGAGATCTCAAGAATATCGTTGATGATTCCTAAAAGTATTTCGGAAGACTGTTTGATAGAGCTGATGTAATTAAACTGTTCGTCGTCTAGCTTTGTCTTGATGACCAGGTTACTCATACCGAGCACTGCGTTCATCGGCGTACGCATTTCGTGACTTATACTGGCGATGAATTGTTCCTTCATCTTAGCCGACTGGCGGGCAAGGTCTCTTGCTTTGATGAGTTCCTCTGCCTGCTTTCGTTCCGTGATATCACGGATGATTCCGTTGTATCCCTGAAAGTCTTCTTTCTCCAGGTTATTGGCCGTGATGATACAGTATTTGCGATCACCAGATTTCTGTTCAATTTCTATTTCAAAATCTTTGACGGTCCCTTTTGATTCTAAGCGTTCGATTAATTCGAAACGTGAAGCCACCGGTGACAGAAGGTTGTGAATATTCTTCCCTTTCATTTCGAATGCATTGAAGCCAAACAGTCTGGTCGTTGCTTCATTAAAATCAACCAACACTCCTTTTTTATCACAAATATAAATGGCGTCATTTGACTTAGAAAAAATCTCCTGGTAGCGTTCCTGACTTTTCACCATTTCCTGCTCCGTCAACTTTCGCTCTGTGATATCCTGAATGATACCGGAAAGTACGAGATTGTTTTCTGCACTTTTGTTCGCCGTACACTGAACAAAGGCATAGCGTATTGTTCCATCTGTACGCTGAATCTTGATATCTTTTTTTATTGTCTTTTGTGGATCAGCAATGGTTTCCTGATGGATTTGATTGAAAATATCTAACGGTGAGTTTGCCGCAAATGTTTCTTTGCCTTTCAATGCTCCTTTTTTAGGTTTCAAACCAAAAATCACAAAAACTTCATCTGAACCTTTATACTCATCCGTGTCCGAATTAAATTCCCAGTTGCCGATACCTGCAATTCGTTGTGTCTCTTCCAGACGCTTGAGTACATTGTTACGTTCGATGGAATAACGCAGCGATTTGGCAAGACCGTCCGCATCAAAGGCACCTTTAATAAGAAAATCCTGTGCTCCTGCTTTTACAGCATTCACCCCAAGGCTTTTATCGGAAAGCCCCGTCAGAACGATTACATTATTTTCAGGAAATTTATCGAGTAGAATTTCGAGTGTTTCGAAACCGCGACTATCAGGCAAGGTAAGGTCCAAAAGAATGGCCTCATAGTCATCATTCGCTTCGAGCTCTTCCAGGCCAAGGGCTAGCGTTGTCTTGTTCACTACCTGACAGTTGAGCAAATCTGATTCACCCAACAATAGCTCTACCAGCCGGGCATCACCGGGGTTATCTTCAATTAGTAAGATTTTATTATAGGTCTCGTAATTTGACATATCGTTCAATACAGTAGTATTTCCCGAAGTACTATGGCCGTCTGTCATCATAATATTTTTCCTCTTTAGTCGGTTCCAATGAAATATCGATTGCCAGTCATTTTTTAGGAATAATCGATTTCCAGACGTTTCATCAACAAATTGATAAAGGAAACCGACTATTAGCTACGAGGTAAAAAGACAAATGTTGCGCCACTTTTGTCGACAACAAACAAGCATAAGAACTGATCCGGTGATTTATATACAGATTTAAAATTATCGACTCTATCGGTATTTATTATTTGTTTAGCCACAAACTCCTCCAGAGTCGAGGCGTTAATATGCCAATCTTCCTCTAGATTAGTAGCTTTTTTAAGGGGAATCCCCAGTTCCACCTCATGCCGATACAAGACAAATATAGGATAAGATGACACATCCTCCACCATTATCGTGTCACTGGCCTTTGCCATCATATTTTTTGAGCCTTCTATCTGAGCTTCAAGCTCCTTATGTATAGTACTATCTTCCATTTGTTTGATTATTCACTTTCTTTGTGACTTTTTTTTAAACTTAATATTATTTATTCAGTTTTTCTCCAGACCGCTGCGCTAAGAGACCGTGGCGGCGCTGACAGCGCAGCGGTCTCGCAAGAATGCCGAAGGCGCTCTGGTCTGACAGCGAAGCGGTCTCGTAACGGCAGCGGTCTCATTTATATCAACTCCAGCAAAGCCACATTCTCAATATGATGTGTGTGTGGAAACATATCAACCGGACGCATCTTGGTTACCTTATACTTTTGCTTCAGCAAATACAGATCTCTGGCCTGTGTACCTGGATTACAACTTACATAAACAATTTTAGGTGCTTCCAGTTTTAACAAAAATTCGACAACATTAGCATGCATACCTGCCCGTGGCGGATCTGTGATGATCACATCAGGTTTACCATGCTTTTCAGCAAAATCATCGGATAATACGTTACGTACTTCTCCGGCATAGAAAACTGCGTTGGTAATACCATTTAGTTCCTGATTGATTTTCGCGTCTTCTATAGCTGCAGGCACCTCTTCTATTCCGACCACTTGCTTGCAATTCGCTGCCAGATATAGTGCTATACTTCCGATACCTGTGTAAAGGTCATAAACATTTTCATTCCCGCTAAGGCCAACAAAGTCTGCTACAACATCAAACAAACGGACGGCTTGATTGGTGTTGGTTTGAAAAAAGGACTTGGGTCCAATTCGGAAGACAACATCGCCCAGTTTTTCTTCCACGTACTCCGGTCCAAAATAATTTGGAATATCCAGATCGAGAATAAAGTCATTCACCTTGTTGTTGATACAATAATGAAGTGAGGTGATCTCCGGAAAAATTTCAAGCATCGCGTCCAGGAAGGCTTTTACTTTTTCCATATCGTTTGCTCCAAAAACAACGATTAACATGAGTTGCCCCATTTCTGTTTTTCGGATAATCATGTTTCGCATAAAGCCGGCGTGCTCCCGTGCGTCATAGAAACTCAAGTCTTGCGCATGTGCAATTTCTCTGGCTTTGTTGCGCAACTTATTAGAAGGTTCGCCCTGAAGGTAACAGTGGTCGATATCCAGTATTTTGTCAAAGGCTCCGGCGCGATGAAAACCCAATACATCTTGTTTGTTGGAAACGTCGGTATTTAATTCTTCGGGTGTCAACCAGCGTTTGTTAGAAAAAGAGTATTCCAGTTTATTGCGGTAATACTGTGTCGCCTCGGATCCGAGTATAGGCTGAAAGTCATCGACTTCTACTTTAGCAATTCGTTGGATGGCGTCACGTACAACCGTCTCTTTGTGTTGCAATTGTACCTCATAAGCTAGGTTCTGCCATTTGCAACCACCGCAAACATCAAAGTGACTGCAGAATGGCTCGATTCGATCTTTAGAGTACTCTATGAATTCAAGGGGCGTGCCTTGCATGACGCCTTTCTTTTTTCGCAATACGAGGACGTCTACTACATCGCCTGGTACTACATTTTCTACGAAGACGACTTGTCCTTCCGGGGCACGTCCTACGGCTTTGCCTTTGTCGGCTATTCCTTTTATTAGTACGTTGTTTAGTATTTTCTTTTTTCTTCTTGTCATTTTTCTTTTTAATCGTAGGGCGGTGCCCTATGTTATTGAGGTATCCCTTTCAGGGAAACTGTTAATAATGTCTGTATTTGTTATTTTTGATTTAACGGGTAAGGACGATGTAGTCCCGGATTAAAGTTTTTAGGAATTCGACTTTGTTTTTCGGTGGTTCCAGAATGTCCAATCGTTTGGTTAGGTTTTCCACCAGGTCGTTGATTACTTCACGGTGGGCGGTGTTTCTATGTTTTCGGTATCTGGTGATGATGGTTTTGATTAGCAACATATCTTTTTCACTTAGTCTTCTTACTTCAGGGTATGCTGGTTCGTAATCATCCAGTGAATTAATTTTTAAAATATCCTCCAGTCTGAAACGAAATCCGAATTTCACTCTGATCACCGTGGTGTTGGCCGTCATGTCGCCCAGTCGCTGGCTATTATTGGAGGAACTGACTAGCAGGGCTGCCAAAATCCCAATGGATAGCAGTACATCAACAATTAAGAATACAGCTCTTAGCAAATAATCGATGAGGCTTGGTTCCTGTCCATCGAGTCGTACTACTTTTATACCCATTGCTTTTTTCCCCCAGGACTGGCCGTCTGCTATAATTTCTGACATCAGCTGGTAAGCGATAAATAATCCAATGGGTAAAAAAGAAGCCACAAAACTAAGCGCACCACCAGAATCAAATAAAGCATCCTTCAAAATAGCCGATAAGGCCGTAATGAGGATCAAATAAAGCGTACCTACTAAGAGGCTATCAATGATAAAAGCAATAATTCGCTCTTGCAAAGTGGCCAGTTCATATTCTATGGTAACGTTTTGAGTCGTTGTGATTTCTATAGTTCGCATGGTGTTTTTGAATAGTTGGAAGTTAGAAGTGGGAAGTGGGAAGCGCCATCTAACGCGAATTTACGTTAAAAGAGAAACTTTTTACTCCCTACTTCCAGCTTTCTAGCGTATCACCTACCAAGTTGTTATCACTTAGTTGAGAATGATTTCATCCTCCAATCAACGTTTTAGGGTTTTTATTGTTTAGTTTGCTATATTTGAACAATTAATATTTAAAGCCCAAAGTTAAAGTAATAGAAGTAAAATAACCTTATTTTAGTTCTTCACTTGAATTCGGCAGTTATTTCAGGAAACTAAAACAAATCATAAACAGCACCTAAGGTACGGTTCACCATGCGAGAAACAAGTTTTATAAAGCAAAATAAGGAAAAGTGGAAAGAATTTGAGAAAATTTTGTCGCACAAAGGTAGAGACCCGGATAAACTAAACGACCTCTTTGTACAAATAACTGACGATCTTTCTTATTCCCGAACTTTCTATCCGAACCGTTCTGTACGAGTTTATCTCAATAATCTTGCTCAGCAGATCTTCTATAGCATTTACAAAAGTAAAAAAAGTCGACTGGGAAAGCTATTTTCCTTTTGGACAAATGAGCTGCCGCAGTTAGTTTACGAATCGCGTAAAGAATTCAGACTTGCTTTTATTTTGTTTATGACTGCTATGGCGATCGGTGCGCTATCTTCTGCTATGGATCCGGAGTTTCCACGCGCCATTCTCGGTGACGCCTATGTGGACATGACGATTGAAAACATCGAATCGGGTGACCCAATGGCTGTCTACAAAGAGAAAGGAGCCTTTGGTATGTCGATGGGCATTACTGCCAATAATTTATTCGTTGCTTTTCTGACCTTTTTATTGGGCGCTTTGTTTGCCGTGGGGTCTATGGCTATTTTGATTAGCAATGGCATCATGGTTGGCGCCTTTCAGTACTTCTTTTACGAACAAGGCTTACTCAAAGAATCGTTTCTGACGATATGGACGCATGGTACCTTGGAAATTTCTGCCATTATCATCGCCGGAGCGGCCGGACTGACTATGGGTCGGGGGTTGGTATTTCCGGGCACGCTTAGTCGTTTGCAATCTTTTCAAATTTCTGCACGCCGGGGATTGAAAATCATGATTGGCATTGCACCCGTTATTATTCTGGCTGGATTTATTGAAGGTTATTTGACCAGATATACGGGCACACCGGATTTGGTCAGAGGTTTGTTCATTTTACTTTGTCTTTCGTTCATCTTGTTTTATTACGTTTGGTATCCACGGTCCTTAGCAAAAAAAGGGTTTAGTGCACCCATCAATGACACCAAATTGCCTCCGGACAATTTGCAAAAAATAAGCTTTGAGCGAATCAAGTCATCCGGTGAAATCTTTGCAGACATTTTCCTTTTTTACAAAAAAAATATTCGTGGTATAGGCTCAACCATCCTTGGTGGGGTGGCTTTATTTTGCGCAACTACTTTTTTATCCGCCAATGGCAATCCTACAGAAGTTTTCAATTATCCTCAGGAGTTTCTTGGAATGATCGGCGAGATGCACCAATTTTTTGTCAATGAGTACGTGCCTTTGATGCCACTCATTAATATTTTAATTTATAGTTTAATCACACTGGTCACCTTCGTTTTTCTCGGAAGAGCAGCTAAGGATTATGCTACGAGTGGTATTGAAAAAGAAGACGCGACCTTTTATCTTTTTAGCTTTGGCAAAATTGCTTTCATTATCGGGCTTTTACAAGGAGCATTTATGCTAAATGCCTGGTACATCCCTATCCTTTTCATTTTTGTGGGACCGCTCTTTTTTCTGTGGGCTTTTGTTGCTTATTTTGAAAATATAAATGTTTTTTCTGCCTTTAGCAGAATGACTGGTTTAATCAGCAATAATTATGGTCGGGTGTTGGGACTCTTCTTCTTACTGACGGTAATCGGCACTTTGTTTTACTCCATTATGGATACTACGCTGATTTGGTTTTACTTCGATTTTATTGGTTGGAATTTTTCATTGGATCAGGAAAGCATGAATGAATTAGTTGCGGTATTGGTCACCTTCACTTCGATGCTCATACAATGTCTGATTTACCCAATGATTTTGATAGGACTCAGCTTCTTATATTTCACCTTAGTGGAAATAAAAGACGCCCCCGCTATTAAAGAAAAAATTAAATATATTGGTATCGGAAAAAGAATCCAGGGTCTTGAAAAAGAAAGTTAAACATATCACCCTTTCGATTGGCGGCGGTTCATCCCTTCGCCTTTTCACCTTAGTCATAGCCCTGGCTATGGCGGCTTCGCTATGCAGTCAAACGCTTCCCCGTGACGAGTATTTCGATTCCGAAGTACAACCCCGGGAATTTGATAAAGAGCAGTGGGAAGACATCACCGGAGAACTGGAGTACACCCATGTTCTGGATGACAGAGGAAGCGATAGAACAGATATACAAAAACAAAACCAAAGCAATACCAACCACAATGGCACAAACCAAAGTCCGAACAGAAGATACTCTGGTAGCGCCAGCCCGTTTTGGGTCATGTTCTTCAAAGTTCTAGCCGTCCTTATTGCTGTAGGAGTGGTAGCTATCCTGCTGGTACACTTGCTTGGTGGCGGCGGTATTCTGGCCCCCAGAAGCAGAAAGATTCCAGTTGAAACTGAAAATATTTCAATAGAAGAAATTGAAGCTAATATTCACGAATCCGATTTGGATCGACATATTCGTGGAGCCGTTGAGAAAAAAAATTACGCGCTCGCTATTCGTTTATACTATCTGGCTATCATTAAGGAACTGTCGCTCAATAAATGGATCAAATGGAAACGGGACAAAACCAATAGAGATTATTTAAGTGAAATGCGCAACACTGACTTATTCAAACCTTACAGAAATACCACCCGAATTTTTGAACGCGTGTGGTATGGACAAGCGGAATTGGGTGAACAGGATTTCTTGAAAATAAAACCAGGCTTTGTGGATTTGATTAACCGGGCTAAACGAGGAGATGCTAGTTAGCTGTTGGTAGTGGATGGTGGATAGTGGATAGTGAATAGTGAATAGTGAATAGTGAATAGTGAAGTAACTTAACAGTTACATTAATATATATATATGAAAAACAAACGACCATTAATTATTTTTGGAATTGCAGCTATAGTGATTCTTACCTGCTTCATCTACTTTAGGAGCGGAAAGTCTCCTCATAACTGGACCGAAAATTACAAGGAAGGAAGCAAGGAACCTTACGGCACCTACGTCGTCAAGGAACTATTGGATGCTTATTTTCCTGAAAAATCGTTTAGTGAAATCAACAATAGCCTTATCAATAAGTTGCCAACAGATAGTATTACCGGAACAGATAACTATATTTTTGTGGGGGAAGGTTTGTATATGGATACTTCTGATGTCAACACCTTACTGAAATTTGTGGAAAATGGCAACAATGCTTTTATCTCAAGCCGTACGATTCCGTATGATCTCATGTTTTACGTTTACTATACGGAGTGTGATAACAATTATTGGGATGACTACAGCACCATTCGGGATAGCAGTATTACGCTTGATATGTTGCACGAAGATTTAAAACAGGCACCGGGTCTTGAATACAAATATTTTTACAATAAAGGGGTAGGCACCTATCGCTGGCAATACATTGACAGTCTTTATTTTTGTGATGAACCTTACAGCTTTGTTGAACTCGGAGCCATCAATGATTCGTTGATTAATTTTGCAAAAATTCCTTACGGAGCAGGTACTTTTTATTTGCACACAACGCCTCTTTCTTTTTCCAATATTCAAATGATTGACCCTAAGGGACTGAGCTATGCAACAAAAGTTTTTTCTCATTTACCGGAAGGAGATATTTATTGGGACAACCACAGCCGAGTAAGAGAATCGATTGGAAGGCGGAGAAATCAAAACTCCTCTAATCGCAACGGACCCCGACAAATTTCCAGCGAAGGACCTTTGAAATATATTCTTTCGCAACCGCCACTGGCCTGGGCCTGGTATACTGCTTTAGGACTTGGTTTGTTGTATTTGTTATTTCGCGCTAAGCGGACCCAGCGAAGCATTCCGGTATTGGAAGAAAACAAAAATACTTCACTGGATTTCATTTCCACAATTGGTAGTTTGTACTTTATACAAAACGATCATCGAAAACTTTGTTTGCAAAAGATGCGGTTATTTCTTTCCTTCATTCGCGAGCGTTATTTGATGAGCACCAATGTAGCGGACGACACATTTTTCAAAAGGCTATCTGCTAAATCTGAAATCCCGATGAACATCATTGAACAAATTTTTAGCTTTCATAAAAACATAAACGATTCATCTTATACCTCCGAACAAACTTTAATTGAGTTTCATATGGAGATGGATAAATTTTATAAGAATTGTAAATAGATAAGGCGGGAAGGTTTGAGGAAGTGAAGGTTTGAAGGATACGCGATCGCGGACTCCGCACCTGGTGTGTCTTTCAAATCTTCCAGCCTTAACCCCTTCAAACCTTATAACAAAAAAGCATTATGAATATCGACGACAACAACGAAAACCTGGACGGCACATCAGAAAACCCTCAGGAAAACCCACAAGTAAATCCAGAAAATACGAACCCAGCTCCTATGGAACATACGGGACAGGTGAACCTGAATCCGCCACCTTCTATCACACCTTCGCCTGACGTCGAATGGGGTCGAAACCGCCTGGACTTATCGCCAGTAACGAGTTTGGTTGACAAGATTAAAGATGAAATGGCAAAGGTCATCATCGGTCAGGATGAAATGATGGACTTACTGCTGGCAGCCCTCTTCACACACGGACACGTGCTCGTGGAAGGCGTGCCTGGAGTTGCCAAAACGCTTTCCGCAAAACTAATGGCACAGACGATTAGTGTTGGGTTTGCACGGATACAATTTACGCCGGATTTGATGCCAACCGACGTGGTGGGTACCAATGTCTTCAACATGAAGGATTCTGAATTCTCGTTTAACCGGGGACCGATCTTTTCCAACATTGTATTGATTGATGAGATCAACCGGGCTCCTGCCAAAACGCAATCTGCCCTTTTCGAAGTGATGGAAGAATATCAGGTGACGGTAGATGGCACAACTTATCCGATGGATTTCCCATTTTTTGTAGTGGCTACTCAGAATCCGATTGAGCAGGAAGGTACTTACAAATTGCCAGAAGCACAGCTCGACCGTTTCTTGTTTAAGATCATTGTGGAGTATCCGAATCTGGAAGAAGAAAAACAGATTTTGAATCGATTCAAAAACGATTTTAAAATTACACAAAAAGATTCTGTCAAAGGGGTCTGTACTGCCGTGGAGATTAAGGCCTGTCAGGAACTGATTGAAAAGGTACACATCAAGGATGAACTGGTCAACTACATCGCTGCCATTATTCACAATACACGAAATAATGGCGACTTGTTTTTAGGTGCTTCGCCTCGTGCCTCACTCGCGATACTAAAAGCAGCTAAAGCAGTTGCTGCCATGAATGGACGCGACTTTGTAACACCTGATGATATTCAGTTCGTTGCCTATCCTGTCTTGAATCACCGTATCATTTTGACTCCTGAGCGCGAGATGGAAGGCTACGACACGAAGTTTGTTGTAAACGATATTGTTAAAAAAATAGAAGTCCCACGTTGAGAAATTTATATCTAAGTAACCGCTTCTTTATTCTGTTTGGCGCAATCGTAGGATTGTTTGTCCTGAGTTTCCCAGTGCCCTTTATGTTTCCGCTGGCGCAAACGGCTTTTGTATTGGCGCTGGCAGTGGTGGCGGCTGATATTATTTTGTTGTTCAACAAAACCGTGCGGGTGAAAGTGCGTCGACAGGTTCCCAAAATTTTATCCCTGGGAGATGTAACTAAAATTGGCATTTCGTTAAAAAACGAATCGAAGCAAACCTTGAAACTCAACATCATTGATGAGGTGCCGGTGCAATTTCAATTGCGAGATTTCAACATTGATCTGACCTTGGAATCGGAAGAGGAACGACTGGTGAGCTACGAACTCCGCCCGGTGGAGCGTGGCGAATATGCCTTTGGTGTGGTCAATGTTTTCATGGAAAGTTTTCTTGGTTTGGTGCGCCGTCGTTACCAGCATAAGTATCCGATGTCATTTGCGGTGTATCCGTCGATTGTACAGATGAAGCAATTTGAATTGAAGGCCTTTGACCGGGTTTCAAACCAATACGGCATTAAGAAGATGCGCCGATTGGGACACAGTTACGAATTTGAGCAAATCAAAAATTACGTTCGAGGTGATGACATGCGAAGTATCAACTGGAAGGCGAGTAGTCGCTACGCTACCCTCATGGTCAATCAATATGAGGATGAGCGTGCCCAACAAGTCTATTGCATCATCGACAAAAGCCGGGCGATGCACATGCCTTTTGATGGTTTGAGTTTGATGGACTATGCGATTAATACGACTTTGGTTTTATCTAATATTGCTTTGCAGAAATTTGACCGCGCTGGTCTGCTTACTTTTTCCGACAAGATCGGAACGACTATCAAAGCAGATCGCAAAGCCAACCAGATGAATAAAATATTGGCGGCACTTTACAAAGAGGAGCCACGGAATCTGGAAGCTAATTTTGAATTACTTTACCATTCTTCCCGCAAACTCATCAAGGGACGAAGTTTGCTGATCCTCTTCACTAATTTTGAAAGTCAGTATGCCTTGGAACGGGTGCTCCCGATTCTACGTCGCATCAACAACCTGCATTTATTGGTGGTTGTCTTTTTTGAGAATACGGAGGTGAAGGAATTTGCTAAAAAGCGGGTGACGACTACGGAGGATATTTATTTGCAGACGGTAGCACAGAAGTTCATTTCTGAGAAGGAGCAGATGGTGCAGAAGTTGAAGCAGTATGGGGTGCAGGCGGTGCTGACTAGTCCGGAGGATTTGTCGGTTAATACTATTAATAAGTATTTGGAGTTGAAGTCTCGGGGGTTGATATAGAGGTTGCCCTTGTGATGGGATGGGAACGTGGATTTGACGGATTAAACGGATAGGGACGGATTTCCCTCTGTCGTATTTTTTTTGTCGTAGTAAAATTTGTGTAAACTTGTTACCTCTATTCGCTTCCTGTGCAATAACCTACCCACATGAATCTATTCCTAATAATTAAATAATTTTGAAAAATGGCTTTAAAGCAATCCATACTCCTTTTTTTCTTTTTTTATTGCTACCAAATTCTGGCATAGCTGTAAACCGACATCCGGCACAGTCGGAATTAAATAAAACTTTCAAGCCTTCGATTAAGCAGAAAAAGAAGGTCAGGAAGATTAATAAAATCAAGAAAAAATTTGAAAATTTGTCTCAGCGTAAAAAGGTTGGCTTTTTCATACTTTTGCCTATTTTATTAATCTCTTTCATGCTATTACTTGGTGGAGAAATTGGTGGGACTGCGATTGTAGGTCTTATCTTTTTTAATTTAGCTTGTTTGCTTGCTTTTATTTTTTCTATGAAAAAATCAGAAGATGCTTCGCAAAAGGTTGGTAACACTATTATTGCAATATCAATTGCGATGAATCTAATCGCACTTTGGCTTGACAAAACACTTGGTGGAGGCTAGTACTAATTTTTTACAAAATTTATGCTAAAACATAGATTTACCTTCAAACTTGATATGAAAAACTTACTTCTAGCATTCGTCCTTTTGGTTTGTATCTCTTGCGACAAAGATGACTTGAGAGAGACAAGTTTATCCAGTTACATAGAACTAAATCAATTACTTAATCTGCTCATACTATAAAGATAGTACATTTTGAACATTTGTGTAAATGTATATTTTGTCAATAAGTGTTAAATACAATGACTTTAATATGGACGAGACACCTATTTTTATAAAAATAAATAGGTGAGATAATCAGTATTCCTCAAAATGCACCCCAACCCCAATCTCAAATGAAAGGTTATACGTATGATCATTTAGGCTATGCACATAATTTACCTTTGGACTAATGTATAGAAAACGAACTTGAGGAAAATAGAAATCTGCGGACAAGTTAGTGACAATAGGAAGCGGCTTAAAACCCCTGCCAAATGGAAATTGACAAATTCCTAATCCAAAAGCTAAATCAATTCTTTTCGTGCTGGAAGATGCTTCAGATACATTGTAGTAATACTTGCCTTGTATCGAATTCAGAAATTCAGTTATACCTTCCCCTGGAGGTTTGTATCCTTTAAAACTAAAATTATAATCGATCCCAAACCCATGTCGCGAATTTGAAGTGCTCCAGTTCTGTTGGATCATTTTTTTCCATCTGTATTCTATAAAAGCTCCGTTTGCCCGTTTCACTATTTCTTCATCTTTTTCGAATAGAAGGTTCCCTCTGTTTTCTGAGTATCCGATTCCGACCATGCTGTTGCAGGAAGAGAAGAAGATGATGGCTAAAGTGAGGGAAAGTATTTTTATGAAAGAATCCATATTGTTTTTTTTTAGCGGAAGCAAATGAATATAGTAATAACCACACGATTTTTCTTAACTTTCGACTGAATCCCTTTAAAATATCATTTTTATTTTAAATTTTATGCAAAGATATATCCTTAACTCAAAATTCGCCGTTCTAGTATTTTGTTTACTTACTTGCCAAATTGGTTGTTGCCAACTATTTGTTGGCCTCAAATCAGGAACACACATAGCAAAACAAAAAGTGTATTTAGATCATTCGTTTAATCATAAAGCAAATAGAGTATATGGTTTTGAAGGAGGCATTGTGCTTCAATATAAGTTTTCCAATGACCTTTATTTAAGATCAGACTTGAGTTTTCTTCAAAAAGGTTCAGACCCAGAATTTCGGCCATTTAAAATTAGAATAAATGTATTAGAAGCTAATTTACAGATTGGATATGAGTATAAAATTAAGCGGTTCTCCGTGTTTACGAATATAGGGGGCTTTACAGGTTATTCAATGAATGGAAAACTATTGCTTACTAATTCATCATACCAGAATATTAATCTTGAATTTGATCGTACTAGAAACAGAGAAGATTACGGTTTATCTTAGGTGGTGGTGGCTACAAATTGGGTCGAGGATATTTATTTATAGAGTATAGTTACAGACACTCCGCATATTATTTCGATGACAATCCAAACTTACCAGGAGTATTAGGTACCTCTAGCAAGAATATAGGTTACAGTATTATCGTAGGTTACCTCTATTCTTTTAAAAGAAATAATACAACTACAAAAAAAAGCTTCTGAAATCAAACGATCTCAGAAGCCTTTTTTTTAACATCAGTGCAATTTACTAAATATCAAACTTCACCAATTTAGAAAACTCCTTCACGCGTTTATTAATCTCACTCTTCTTCAAGGTCTTCAAACGAGCAATACTAAATTCTTCTACGCAGAAAGAAGCCATCGCTGATCCGTAAATCACGGCGCGCTTCATATTCTCAAAGTTGATCTTCCCAGTTTGAGCAATGTAACCAATAAAGCCACCTGCAAATGTATCACCAGCACCAGTCGGATCAAATACTTTAGCCAATGGCATCGCTGGAGCGTAGAACATTTTTTCGCCTTCAAAAAGTAAAGCACCGTGCTCTCCTTTTTTGATGATAAGGAAACGTGGTCCCATTTTTTGAATCTTCTTCGCTGCGGTTACCAGGGAGTACTCGCCAGAAAGCTGACGGGCCTCTTCATCATTGATCGTTAGTACATCTACTTTCTTGATCACTTTCTTAAGCTCCGGCATGGCGATGTCCATCCAGAAGTTCATCGTATCCATAACGATCAATTTTGGTTGCTTCTTCATTTGCTTGATCACCTTCATCTGAATAGCAGGGGTCAGGTTACCCAACATCAGATATTTGGCGTCTCTGTAGCTAGTCGGCAATTTTGGATTGAAATCCGCTAGTACGTTGAGCTCCGTGGATATGGTATCGCGCTGATTCATGTTGTCATGGTAGCGACCGGCCCAGAAGAAAGACTTTTCGCCTTCTTTGATATCAAGCCCTTCGAGGTTGACACCACGTTTTTTCAGGTATTTCAACTCTGCGTCCGGGAAATCATCTCCAACCACAGAAACCAGGTTAATGTCCTTTGTAAAGTAAGAAGCCGCAAGGCTAATATAGGTGGCAGCACCTCCGATACAACGTTCTGCTTTGCCATATGGCGTCTCAATCGTGTCAAAGGCTACAGTGCCCACAGTAACTAAACTCATTTTATTTAATGTTTTTTTGTGAAAAAGCTATTTAAAATTCCGAATAGGCCTCTAAAACCGCCTATTCCTCTGCTCTTTTGAATTTATTGAAAATACTTCAAAAAAAAAGCCCACAAAGATTGCACTTTTTTTTCGAATAATATATCTTTGCAACCGCCTTTGAAATATAAGGCATCCTATCAGCTTCTTTAGCTCAGCTGGTTAGAGCATCTGACTGTTAATCAGAGGGTCCAAGGTTCGAGTCCTTGAAGAAGCGCAAAATAGAGGATTCCATGTAAATGGGATCCTTTTTTGTTTTTAGGAACTAAGGGAATTCTTTCCTCCTGATACAGCCAAGAGATTGTCAATAAAACGTGGCATTGGGTCAAAATAATCAAAATCAAAATGGCAATCAAAATCAAAAGGCCCGCTAACGTAAATTCCGTAGATTGTTTACAATTTATCTCGCAATAGTGGGAAAAATTTTGATTTTGATTGCCATTTTGATTAATCGTTCTCCACCTCCCAAGTAGAAGTCCCCCGCAACAAATCATCCAAGCCACTCATCTTACTTTTAGCCTTAGCCTCAGCAACCTGTGCATGCAACTGATCCTCATAGCAAGGTCGATCCACCTGATAAATCACACCGAAGGGACGAGGGAAATAAGTACCTTCCGTATTGGATGGATCATCAAAAAAGCGGGTGAGTATTTGTGCTTTGAAAATATCGGATTCATCGTGCATCCAAAGATCATCTTTCGAGAACTTATCTTTTTCTAAATCAACGACTTGTGGCTTGTAGCCATCGAGGCGAATGCCTTTTTTCTGATCAGCACCAAAAGTTAGCGGTTGGTCTTGCTCCAGGAAAATAGCCGTCTCTGGTTTGGTCGCTTTATCGGTAAAGGAAAAGAAAGCACCGTCATTGAAGATGTTGCAGTTTTGATAAATCTCGAGCAGAGACGTTCCTTTATGAGCCTGGCTTCGGTGTAGTATTTTTTTGAGGTGCTTTACATCGCGATCCATGGAACGGGCAATGAAGGTAGAACCCGCCCCCATCGCAAAGGCCAGTGGGTTGAGAGGATAATCAAGTGAACCTAGTGGCGTCGATTTTGTCTTTTTATCTTGTTCTGAAGTGGGTGAATACTGGCCTTTGGTCAGACCATAGATCTGATTATTAAACAACAATACATTCACATCAACGTTACGTCGTAAAATATGCAGCAAATGGTTTCCACCAATAGAAAGTCCGTCACCATCTCCCGTCACCATCCAAACATGTAAATCCGGATTCGCAATTTTCAAACCGGTCACCACGGCTGGCGCACGCCGGTGAATGGAATGCATGCCATACGTGTTCATGTAATATGGAAAACGGGAAGAACAACCGATCCCTGAAACAACGACTACCTCATCGCGATTCAACTCCAACTCTGCCATCACGGATTGCACCTGCGCAAGTATGGAGTAGTCTCCACAGCCGGGGCACCATCTGACGTCCTGGTCCGTTGCATAGTCTTTTGCTTTTAATTTATGTTCTGTTGTCATTTTTTTAATATTTGCGGGGTGAGGGTTTGAAGGGGTGAAGGGCTGAAGGTTTGAAGGTTTGAAGGAGTGAAGGTTTGAAGGACACTCGATCGCGGGCTCCGCGTTATAGTATCCTTCAAACCTTCAGCCCTTCAAACCTTATCAACCTTCAGTTCCAAAACCTGCAACACAAAGTCCTTCAACTCACTATGTGTTATCGGCACTCCTTGAATTTTATTGTAAGGAATGGCTTCAATTAAATATTTTTCGCGGATCAGTTTTACTAGCTGTCCGTTATTTATTTCGGGAACGACTACTCGTTTGAATCCTTTGACGAGCTGGTCCAGGTTTTTTGGGAATGGGTGGATGTAGCGGATGTGGGCGTGTGCTACGGAAGCGCCCCCGCTTAACATTTCAGATACGACGGATTGAATGACGCCGTAGGTTGATCCCCATCCGAGGATGAGTAATTCGCCGTTTTTTTCGCCCATTTCTAATTTTTGTGCCGGAATGGAATCTGCAATTTTATTTACTTTGGCGGCGCGTATTTTTATCATGTATTCATGGTTGGCGGGGTCATAGGAAACGTTGCCGGTACTCGCTTCTTTTTCTAAACCGCCGATTCGGTGTGCCAGTCCTTTCGTTCCGGGTAGTGCCCATTGGCGAACGAGTTTTTCATTTCTTGCGTAAGGCAAAAATTTGGCATCTTCTTCTTCGCGTGGTGCTGCAAATTTTATTTCTATTGGTTTGATGTCCGCTGCTTTAGGAATCTTCCAGGGCGCAGCACCATTGGCAATATAACCATCGCTCAATAGTAAAACCGGGGTCATGTGTTGCAGGGCAATTCGACAGGCTTCGTAGCCTACATCAAAAGCATCCGTCGGAGTACTTGCAGAAATGATGGGCATGGGGCATTCGCCGTTTCGGCCATACATCGCCATTAGTAAATCTGCCTGTTCTGTTTTGGTTGGCAAACCAGTTGATGGACCACCACGCTGGATGTTTAGGATGACCATTGGTATTTCCAGCATCATGGCCAGTCCGATGGCTTCCCCTTTTAGCGCAAGGCCGGGACCAGAAGTACCGGTGATGGCCAGGTCACCGCCATAAGCAGCACCGATGGCCGCGGTCGCCGCAGCGATTTCATCTTCCGCCTGAAATGTTTTTACATCGAAGTCCTTGTGACGAGACAGGTGGTGCAGAATATCGGAAGCAGGCGTGATCGGGTAGGAACCGTAGAAGAGTGGTCGACCTGATTTTTGGCTGGCGGTGATGAGTCCGAGCGCGAGTGCATGGTTGCCCATGATGTTGCGATAGGTGCCAGGAGGAAGTGTTGCTTTTTTGACTTCGTAAGTAGTGGTGAAGGTTTCGGTTGTTTCACCATAATGATAACCAGCCTTTAATGTTTTTACATTGGCTGCTAAGATTTCTGGTTTTTGTGCAAACTTATTTTTTATAAATGTAAGGATAGAATCCAAATCACGGGTATAGCGCCAGAGCAGGAATCCGAGTACAAACATGTTTTTGCAACGGTCCTTTTCCTTCATGGAGAGCGGACTTTCCTTCAGGCATTCGCGCGTTAGTTTTGTTAGTTGGATTTTGAAAACTTCGTAGCCTTCCAGTGTATCGTCTTCGATTGGGTTGCTCTCCTTTTCATATTTCGCCAGACGGAGATTTTTTTTATCAAAACCATCTTCATTGACAATAACGGTACCGGCACCTTTCAAGCGATCGAGATTTGCTTTTAGTGCTGCTGCGTTCATGGCTACCAAAACATCTACCTGATCACCGGGCGTAAAAATTTGCTTGCTTCCAAAATGCAATTGGAAACCGGATACACCGGCCATGGTACCAATAGGAGCCCGGATCTCCGCCGGATAATCGGGGAAGGTCGCCAGGTCATTTCCTTTCAGGGCTGTGTTTTCCGTAAACAGGTTGCCCATAAACTGCATCCCATCTCCCGAATCACCGGCAAACTTTATCGTTATTTCTTCCTTTACTTGAATTGAATCACTCATTAAATGTGCTTCTATATTAAGTGGTTTGACGGAATTGTTTATCCCGTCACTTAGTTGTTCGTTCAACAGTTGGGATGGGGCTTTGTTTTCCAAAAGGAACGAACTTTTTTATAAAAGCACAAAGGTAGGGGTTTTCTTTAGAAAAGACGGAAGACCGAAGACGGGAGACGGGAGTTTTCCCGCTAATGCATGACGACTAGACGACCTGAATATCGAATTTTCTATGGAAAAAGAAAGATCAGAAGGGAAGAAAAAAAGAAAAAGGAGCTCATTTCACAGTGTTTAGAAATTTTTTAGTGGCTAATTTCCCTCAAAATCAGGTAAAAAATGTGGCCAAATTTCAAAACACCTACAAAACAAGCTCCTTTAAAAACGTTATTAATACATTTACTTACTATGTGCCGCTGTATCAAAGCGGAAAAAGGTGGGAAGGTTGGAAGTGGGAGGTGGGAAGTTGGAAGTGGGAAGCTTCCCGCTATCGCGATCCAAGGACCGGAAAACCCGAAGGGACTTCCGACTTTGTGTACCGAAGCTTTGAACGCAGGTACAGCCTTTGAATAATATCAGGCGGAGCCACATTCGAGTGAAGCTTCCCACTTCCAACTTCCCACTTCCCACCCCTCACACCTCAAAAGTAAGCTCCACATCATCCGTAGTCGGATGCGCCTGACAAGCCAGCACATAGCCTTCTTCAATTTCATCATCGTCGAGGGCGAAGCAGGCATCCATACTCACTTTACCCGTAGTGACTTTGCACATACAGGTGGAACAGGAACCGGCGCGGCAGGAATAGGGCGGTTCGTATTTTATTTCAATTAGTGCTTCTAAAATTGTTTTGTTGGAAGGTACTTCGAGGTCAATTCGTTCGCCATCTAAATGTACGATGACGCGACGTGCTGCATTTGGGTCCGAGGAAGCACCTGTGGCTGCGGTTGGTGCAGCAGTTGTAAAGCGTTCTGTATTGATCTCTTCTTTAGGAACACCATTACCCAACAATGCTTCTTCAACAGAGTCGATCATATTGCCAGGACCGCAGATGAAGTATTCTGCTTTTTCATATCGCTTGGGGTGTGTTTCCAAAAAATTTCTAATACTCTTTTTGTTGATGCGCCCGGTCTGTCCTCCCCAGGAAATTTTCCCTTTTGAGAAGAAGCCACCCAGGCCACCTTTTTTTACTTTGATGGGCTGACTTAGTACGTGTTCAACGACTAACTGACCTTCGTATTTTTGTAAAAGTGATTCCAGTTCTGATTTAAAAATAATGCTATTTTCATTTCTGTTTCCGTAAAGTAAGAAGACGGTACTTTGTGGCTCTTCCTCTAATATTGTTTTCAGGATTGACATCAAAGGCGTGATCCCACTTCCTGCTCCAAAGAGGTAATAACTTTTTCGGTTTTCGAAAGCTGTTTTTACAAAAAACCGACCTTGTGGTGCCATGACATCTACCATATCCCCCTCTTTTAAATTACTGGCGACATGGTTTGAAACCAGACCATTTTGCAAACGCTTAATTGTCACCTTTATATCCCCCTCAAAGGTTGCACTAGACATTGAATAGGCACGACGCACATCTTCTCCCTTCAGATCAAACCGGAGTGTCAGGTATTGTCCTGGTTTATAGCGATAAGTATCTTTCAGTGACTCAGGCACTTCAAAGACCAATGATACTGCCTCATCGGTTTCTTCCACCATTTTTTTAATACTCAGTTTATTAAATTCGGTACTCATTTATTATTTATTTATTTCTTCTTTTTTGTTAGAATGAAGTTGTTTAAAGTTATCACCTAAAGGCGAGCGTAAGTGCCTGCCCGGCTGGCTGGCCAATTTCTGTACCCGACTTACTTCTCACACTAAGTTACACACAAACCTAGTATACAAAATGAAGTTGTTTAAAGTTATCTCCTAAAGTCGAGGATAAGGGCTTGACGCTCAGGGCAAAGCTCATTTGCCCTCCCATCCGCAAGCGGGAAATTCTTTTCAGAATTTATGTAGCCATCCGCGTGCCGCCGAAGCTTTAGCGGAGGAGCAAGCTACGGCGACGAGGAATAGCTGAAGCCTTGGGGATCAATGCCTTATCCGCAGGCATAGGAAATAACTTTAAACAACTTCAATATGAATAGAGTTTATGAGCAGAGAATTTGTATGGAGTCCAAAATGACCTTTTTAGCCCTTCCTTCGTCACGTCCTCATCTTGGTAGCTTAGGCTACCAGATTCCGG
>Ga0114957_1000628_pt1 | contig 44285 bp, 33 predicted proteins | sample BantaG_FD_87175 | JGI IMG/M metagenome (GOLD analysis project Ga0114957, IMG submission 87175) | Marine algal microbial communities from Bantry Bay, Ireland - BantryBay_4 metaG | ecosystem: Host-associated > Algae > Red algae > Unclassified | place: Bantry Bay, Ireland | collected 2014-11-21
ATCCATAATCCATAAACTCATAACTCCCTTCCTTACTCCGTAATTGTAAAAGTAGTACGTCTATTTGCCTGATGCTCATCATCCGTACACTTGGTACATGCACAGTCAATCGCCAATCTGGTTTCACCGTATCCAACTGCGGAAAGTCGTTGCTCCGAGATGCCTTTTTTGATCAGGTACTCAATGGCAGACTGCGCACGTTTTTGAGAAAGATTTTGATTGTATTGATCTTGACCCTGGCAATCCGTATGCGAGTTCAATTGAATATTAACTTGCGGATTTTGCTGAAGTGTATTAAAGAGGGTATTTAAAGTCGGCTCAGCATCAGGTCTTATATCCCATTTATCTAGATCATAGTAAATATTGTCCAAAACGATTTCCTTGTTCTTAAAGATCTTATCTAGAACAATCTCCACTTCAAATTCTTGAATAGGATTACTTGGAATCTTGCCAATACCTTTAGAGCTAAATCGATTGCTGTTATTAAGGTACCCTTCCTTGGAACCAAATAGATAATAGTCAGTCTCATCATCAAGTGTGATACTAAAGAAGCCATCTTTATCAACGGTTATATTGTCAATTGATTTTCCGTTTACATTAATATCTACCTTAGCAGTCGGTATTGGTCGACGACCGATGACCTGGCTATTCGGATTATTCGGATCTTTAAATATTTGCTCAACCACATATCCGTTTAGAATCATCTTATACACGATCTCCTTTGGTTTGACAACTTCTGTAGTGTCGACTTCTACAATTGGAGGCGGTGGTAGTACGATTTTACTAAATTTATAGATATCATCATTTCCTTGTCCATTCATACGTGAACTGGCAAAATAACCTTGCTGCAAATTGTCTCCTTCAAGTGGATTGGTATAGTCAACTACGATACCAAAATCATCAGCAGAGGAATTAATAGGAGGGAGCATATTTTGGGCTGGTGTCCATCTAGCACCATTTTGAATATATGATTTGAAGATGTCAAGACCGCCCATGCCCGTATGACCTGCACTTGCAAAATATAAAGTATCTGCATCTATATAAGGGAATTTATCATCCTTCTCTGTATTAATTGCCCTACTTAAGAGCTTAGGTTCTGTCCAATTACCTTCAATGCCTCTTTGTGATAAGTAGATATCATAACCTCCCCATCCGTCAGGATCGTTACTTGAAAAATATAAGCGTTTACCATCATCGCTTAAACTAGGATGACCATAATTGATTTCTGGTTTTGTAAAGTTTAGAACAACCGGCTCTGACCAGTCGCCATCTTCTATGGTGCTGCTCATGAGTTTGCAATACCTATCTTCCTTGTTGGGTGCAAAACACCGACTAAAAATGATGTTAGTATAGTCTTTGCTAAATGTAGCGGTGCCTTCGTTATTTACACTATTAATCTTCTCACTGAAAGGATTTGAATCAAAACTTTTCGCATCGAATTTCCAAAGATTAGAGAATCCATTGCCCGTCCAATTATAAGTCTCATCTTCACCTCCCGCTTGTCGATCTGAAGTAAACAATATTTGTCCATCTTGCATGATAATAGGAGAGTAGTCTGCGTACGCTGAATTTAAACCTGCACCTATTACTCGATACGGATTTAGATTCTGGTTTTCTATCCAGCTCTGAGCGATATCACAAGCACTAATTTCTTTACGGTACTCGTAAGGCGATCCGATTTCAATACCCAATTCTTTGAATGAAATCTTTGCCTCTTTGTACCGACCTGCTTCTTTGAGGGAAAAGGCGTACGCCCTTAGGGCATCAATACCATAGCTATTGTCATAAGCAGTCTTGTACCATTCAATTGCCTTTTCATTTTGATTCATCCTTGTAAAGGATTCACCAATTTTAAAAGCGATCTTTCCCTTATTTACAGTAGATTCTTCTTTTTGATATTCGTCAGGAAGCATATTTACCGCGACCGCAAACTGCTTACGTTCATAAGCCATGTCGCCACTGTTAATCTTCTGCGTGTAGGTACAAGCGAAAGTCAAAAATAATACGGAATAAAGGAGAAAGTTCTTCATCTCAAAAGGAAGATTTTATTAAATAACGCAGTGCTAAATACTTATGTTGCGAGATCAAAGCTAAGACATTATGTATGAGTCCACTCCGAAAACTGACGAATTGCATAAAATGGAATATTTTGGATGAGATTTTTGATTTTGGAAATCCAGTGATGCCTGTGCGACAACTTGTTGGCGTGCCTGAGCATCAGTGGTTTGAGAAAATGAAAAATATCGCCAAAAGGAACATTTTTGGTTTTGTGGGTTTTCGGAGTGGACTCATGTATTAATCTTTACTATAAAGTCTAACTCTATCATTAAAACTGGAGTACAACATTTATATTGCACCTTGATCCCCTATAATTAAGCAATACAGCTCCTATGAGGGCTAATCTTAGAAGTAAATGGCATTTGATGAGTAAATCCGTATTCACAGAAGTTGCAGGCCAAAAACTCAAGTTATCCAACTTGGAAAAGTCTTTATACCCAACAATGAATATATCTAAGGCCGAAGTGATCGCTTATTATCTTGCTGTAGCTGCTCATATGGTACCGCATTTACAGGGTAGACCTTTGACTTTGATTAGATTTCCTGATGGTGTTGGTGGCAAATTCTTTTACACAAAAAATAAACCTTCATGGACACCAGATTGGATGCCAAGTTGTGTGCTGCCATGGGATGAGGAGAATGATTACCTATTCGTAAATGACGCTGCTCATCTGATCTGGCTTGCCAATCTCGCAGCACTAGAGTTGCACACTATGAATAGCACCATGTCCAATATAAACCAACCAAACCAATTCATAGTTGACTTGGATCCACCAGAGAATTGGAATTTTGAAGATGTAAAATCCATTGCTGACAAGATGAAGACTCATCTTGAAGAGCATGGATATCAAGCCCTAGGAAAACTGAGTGGAGGTAAAGGAATTCACATTACGGTGCCCATTTTGCCAAAATGGCCCTATGCGGAAGTAATGAAAGGGATCAAATCCATGATGAAGTCTTTTATTTCCAATAATAAAGATTGCACTCTTTTTATGCACAAAGAGAAACGAAAAGGTAAGATGCTATTGGATATTTATAGAAATCATCAAGGCAATACAACGGTGGCTCCTTTCTCACTAAGGGGTAAGGTTGGCGCTCCCGTTTCGATGCCACTGCCTTGGTCTGAACTCATGGAGAGCGAAAGTGCTCAAGATTATTCACTTTCTAAGGCGAAAGCTTATTTGGAAGAAAAAGGAAATCCTTGGGCAAATTTTACCGAGCTGGCTGCTCCAATCCATACTCACCAGGAAGCTGCAGTACCTAATACCAAATTAGAAAAATATCAAGCGAAAAGAGACTTTGATAAAACTAATGAGCCCGAGAGCAACGCAAGTATAGACGTGAATGGTCAATTTGTCATCCAACTCCATGATGCGACTAATTTACATTATGATTTGAGACTTGGACAAGATGGAGTACTCAAATCGTGGGCCATTCCCAAAGGCCTGCCAATCAGAGAAGGTGTGAAGCGTCTTGCTATTCAGACCGAAGATCATCCCGCGAAGTATATTGACTTTTCAGGTACCATTCCTAAAGATGAATACGGAGGAGGGGAGATGTGGATCTTTGACACGGGTTCTTTTGCATGGAAGAAACAATCTCAAAAGCAGTTGAAGTTTGTCTTAAAAGGAAATTATTTAAAAGCGGAGTACAATATGTACAACACTAAAGAAAATCAATGGATCATAGAATTAAGCAATTCAAAATTCATTGATCCATATCAAAATGTAATATTGCCCATGCTGGCTGGCGTACGTAAGACCCTTCCCAGTAAAGCAAATGAATATCTTTACGAAATTAAGTGGGATGGAATCCGAGTGATGATTTTTAAAGATGGTGATGTAGTAAGAATACAAAGTCGATCAGGAAGAGATATAAGTGATAAGTTTCCAGAAATTACTAGTACTGAGTTTTGCCGAGTACAACATGCTATTTTTGATGCGGAATTAGTTTGCCTTGATGAAAAAGGAAGACCAGTTTTTGCAGATATTATTTCTAGGATGCACAGGATTGGTAACATCAAATCTGCAGTTAAATCTAAGCCTGTGTATTTGTACATCTTTGATTGTTTACAAATTGATGCAAAACCACTTACGAGTTTGCCGTTTATAGAACGTAGAGATGTGATGAAAGCCATCCTGAAGTATGGGAATTTAGTTAGAGAGAGTCAGATTTTTGAAGATGGTCATCAAATACTTGAGGCTGCAAAAGCAAACGATTTAGAAGGGATCATGGTAAAAAGCAAAAAAGCCAATTACCATATAGGAAGTAGATCTGAAGCATGGCAAAAAATTAAGTTTCGGCAAACCATGGAATGTGTCATAGTAGGCTATACCCAAGGCCAAGGTGATCGGGCTAATTTATTTGGAGCGCTGCATCTGATGGAAGTGGAGGAGAATATGTTGAAATATGTCGGCAAAGTAGGGACTGGATTTGATCATAAAATGATGCGTGTGATTTTAGATCAATTGAAAGCCTTAAAAGAAGTGACTAAGCCTTTTAAAGATAATGTAGGCGAAGAAAATAAAACGACCTGGGTTGAAGCTAGATATTACTGTGAAATCCAGTACGCATCTCTTACTAGTAATGGTACTCTTCGAGAGCCAGTCTTTTTGAAGATGTGGGAAGAGGATTAAGCTGATTTTGTTTTAGTTATTGTTTTTCTATACTCAGCTGTAAACCAGCTTTTGTCGCTTGATTTGTAAGGAAGCGATAGGTGTTGAGATAAATATTCTCTCGTTTCTATTTGATCTAATGTATATATCTGAGGCCACTTACTAAAGTCTGTTTCACCAACATATTTCGAGAGCATATAACTCACACTTTTTGTTAGATGTCCAGGACCAAGCCTAAACCATGGACCTTCATTGAAATAAGTGGTCATATTTTTTATTCCCTTATTATAAGCATCATTAATAATCTCATTTCGTGGAGCACAGCCTAAAAAGTTATTAGAGATACAACCAAAATCTCCCAACTTTAATACCAATTCAGCACCGCTATCAACAATATTATCGAGAGATTTCACACATTTATCATCAGCATCTGAATAGAATCCACCTAACTTGCTCAAATAGGCTAGTCTGAAAAAATCAGCTTGCATAGCTGGATGCTCACAATTGAGAAAAGCCTGTGCGTCTGATGTTCCATATTGAAATCTTAAAAAGTGATATGCTGACTTTCTCGAAAATAGTCTATACTCATAATCTGGATTAAGCCTTCTCCATGAATCCATTACCCTTTTTACAGTGTTTGGCGGTGTCCCACTGTCCCAATATTGAATAATCGTTTTGGGAATTTTTTGCTCATTCTTACTTTTTATTACTGACTCCTTTATATGATCAAGCACACCTTGCGCACGAAGTTCATTGGTGAGATATAGAGAGAATCCAAAGTAATCAGGATGCGTTGTATTTAGTTCCGCTAAATAATTCAATCGTTCTTTTCCAGTATACTTAAAGCTTTCTACGGCTTTACTTTTTAGTCTTGGATTAATTTGGAGCTCATTGAGCACTTTTGCAGTATGACCAATCAATGGTATTAGAACTCTGCCAGAAGTTTCTTTTGACTCTATTTCTTGCGTGGCTATTCGTAATTGTTTTTGCGCATTAAATAAATCCCCTTTTAGTAGATATAGCAAGGATAGCCTATTGCGCATCATATTTGCATCCTCTGCTCTTTCGACTAAGTCTGACAGTATCTTTTCCGACGTGATGTAATCATATTCTAAAAATGCAGTCGCAGATAAAAAGCTCAATGCTTTAATCTCCCAGGTTGAATCCTTTGAAGAAACTTTAAGTAAATCTTGGGCTAGATCTTTAGCTTTTTGAAAATTCCCTTGGCGTTGGAAAAGCTGCATCTCTAGATGAAGAGATTGTGGATCAAATGCAACAGCTTCTTTCCTGTATTTTTCAATTAGAGAGAGTGCCTTTGTAAATTCTCCAGCATTCATTAAAAATTGAATATGCTTTTGCTTGAGAGGCTTAATGTTGTTCGCTTTTATAGTCCCTTCTTCTAAAATATTAATAGCTTCATCTAGACTACCTTCTTGATATAGCAATTGTGCCATTCCAGCATAAGGCCATGGAGATATGGGATGTGCTTCTATACCTTTTTGGTATAGTTTGAAAGCATCTTCAGTTTCTTCTCTTAGTCGTAACAGATTAGCTTTAAGCAATATACTATTTAGCTGAGTAGGGTTTTTTGAAAGGATTTGATCACATACCTGCTCTGACTTATCTGTTAATCCTCTTCTCTGATAAATAGTAGCTTTGCTAGCAAGTCCGCGCAGATCATCGGGTGCTAATTGCTGCATGTTCTCAATCTCGATCAAAGCTTCCGGATATAATTTGGCATTTGTTAGAAATCGGATCAGATTTAATTTAAGACCCACATGAGATGGATACTGATCTGAAAAAATTCGTAGTTTTTTTATCGTTTCTAATACGGATATTTGATCTTTATTTACAATCGCAAGATGCAAAGCTGCGTTTCCGATTTGAGTTTCATTTGTAGCAAGATTTCTTGCTTTTCTATACTCGTCCCATGCTTTTTCTAAATTCCCTAAGCCCGACCAAACTTGTGCATAGCGCATGAGGAAGAAGTAATTGTCAGGCTGATATTTTATACCTGATTCGATTATTGATAGTGCATCATCTAGCTTGCGATCTTTTATATAAAAGTCAAATAATTCAAGGACAGGTCCAGTAATCTTTGGATTAATGTTATGCGCTTCTTTAAATGCTGCAATAGCGGCTTCCTTATTTCCTTCTTTTTTATTTAGTCGACCTAATTGAGAATAACCATGCGGAGTATTTGGATTGTTCTTCCTAAGTAACTCTATGGTCTTTCTTGCTGCTACTAGACTATTACATTTTAATTCTAAGTGAGATAAGGTAATTTGCAAGTGTATGTTATACTGTTTTGCTAACTCTTTCTCTAGAAAATTCTTGGCTTTAAGTAGTTCGCCATTAGTAATATACAAATTGGCTAAGCGATTTTTGAACCGCTTATATGAAGGATAGGATTCAATTGCTTCCACAATGAAAGCTGGTTTATCTTCCATCGGAAGACTATCCAAGCGATCTATTAATTCTTGTTCCTTCATGACTTATTATCAAAATAAAAAAGCCAGGTTTTTGAGCCTGGCTTTTCTTTTACTATTATTTCCTTTATGCTATTTTTCTCGTTTCTTCTTTTCTTAATATCATCTCCTGAATGTAATCAGGAACTTTGCTCTGTGAGCTTATCCTTGGATAATCAAGCGGCCAAAGAATCAACTTTCTGCCATCAGGATACTGCTGATCAAATTCCGCAGCATTATCAAAGTCATCTCTATTCTCATTTTGAGGAAGATAACTCTCTGCCCAAGTATTTTCTGCTATTACTAATTCATGAGAATCGAGCTCCACATGATAATACTTGAAATCTTCAGTCGGTACTTCTTGATAGATGTTCACTCCATTCACCAATGCACCTCCATTGATCAATAGCCCTTCTACATAAATAGCGTGATTTGGAGATACTCTGAGATCAGAGGAGGGTCTTCCTTCTCCTAAAGCATTAGCCTTTATCAGTACTGGATTAGATTTAAGTAAATTTCTATTACTGTTGATATCTACTGATTGGATACCAATCCATTTCACTGGCATTTCTTTTCCTGATGCCGTTTTTATGATATCGCCTACTTTTAAGGTTTCGATATTTTGATAGCCGTTTAGAGTAAGTATATTCGTTCCTGACAAAAAGCAAATATTAGTAGTCTTAGGTGTCTCGGCCATTGATGATTGCCACATTCCTGTGGCTGGATCTATTTGTAAGGATTCTCCAACTGGAGTTGAACCCGATTCGCTAACTCCTATATCAATACTGGTCATACCGTTTGCTGGTCCAGAAGTTGCTGTAGTAGTCCCCTCATAGCTAATGAATTCACAGACTACTCCTGAATTATTAACAAGTGCAAGACCATCATTGGCACCATTCTGTATGCCTGGCGTATCAATTACATAATAATCATTGCCATCAATGGAATTACATCCAGCATTTGGATCAAGCGTATAAGTATCATAATTTGAACCTGCCTGGTTATAGAGGACTAATTGATATCCAGTAACATCAAATCCTGCTGGCGCACATATTTCTACAAATTCTCCTGTATCTGTACCTGCATTATCATAATGAAATTCATTAATAAATGGTCCTCCTGTTAAATTACTCATAGGTGTATTATTAGTTCTTAAAATAGTTCAATTGATAGGCGATATGCGCCTTCGTAAAATTTGGAGTGTATCGATTGTAGGAAAATGTAAAATCGGTATGTGTTAGATATAGTTTTAATGCTGTAATGTGTAAATATACAAGATGCTTATCTCACCCTAAAATTATCAGCATACCCAAAACATGGTATTTTCAAGCATTTACTATCTTTACTCTGTATATTTTAATTTCACTTAACGCAAAGCTAATATGAGATCAGTCTGGAAAGGGCATATTCGATTTTCACTGGTTACTATACCAGTACAAATATTTAATGCCGTTGAAACAAAGGGAAATATCTCTTTCAAACAATTGCATGAAGAGGACGGTGGATCTATTGGCTACAAAAAGTATTGTAAAAAGTGTGATGAAGTAGTGGCATCTTCTGATATCATCAAAGGCTTTGAGTATGAACCAGACACCTTCGCTTTGCTGACTAAAGAGGAGTTGCAATCTGTCAAACTAAAGAGTACGCGAGCTATAGATATCGAAGCATTTGTAGATCTTGATGAAGTACATCCGAGTCGTTATGAGCATGTTTATTTTGTTGGTCCCGAAGGGGAGATCGCAAATAAAACGTTTGGTCTATTATGTAAAACTTTGAAAGATACAGGCAAAGCTGGAATAGGTCGTATTATTCTTAGAGATCGAGAAGATGTGGTGATGATCACGCCACATGATAATGCACTGATCATGTATAAGTTGAGATTTCCTTATGAGATCAGAGATATCGCTAAAGTGCCAGATACAGATACCTTAGCAGATCCAGAAGAGGCAGAGTTGAAGTTGGCAAAGCAGTTGGTAGAAACTTTGAGTACGACCTTTGACAAAATTGACTTTGAAGATAGATATCGGGATGCACTGATAGATTTGGTAGAGCAAAAAGTAGCAGGTAAAGAAGTTGTTACCCTCGAAGATGAAGAGCAAGATAAACCAGTCGTAGACATTATGGATGCGCTCAAACAATCTATAGAAGCGTCGAAAAAGAAATCTGCATAATGCTCAAGATTCTTTCTTGGAATATTCAGCACGGCGGTGGTACACGAATAAAGGAAATCCTAAAGTTTCTGCAAAAGTCTGCGGCACAAATAATCGTTCTTTCCGAGTTTAGGAATAATAGGAATGGTATTTTTCTACGACATAAACTACTAGAATTAGGTTACAGTTTTCAATTTGTAAGTCTAATATCTAGCGATACCAATTCTGTACTGATAGCAAGTAAATTAGCCTGTAATTCTCGACTTTTTGTTGATCGAAAACAAGATTATGACCATGCTATTATTGGAGTAGAATTTCTTGCATTCAGGCTTTATGGTGTCTATTTGCCGCACAAAAAGAAGCATAAGTTGTTCGACATATTACAAAAAGAATTGGTAGGAGAGAAGCCCTCCATCCTAATGGGAGACTTCAATACAGGTATAAATCATGTTGATCAAAAAGGAGATAGTTTTTGGTACACCACGGAACTTAAACGCTTAGAAAAGATCGGTATGCAAGATGCGTTTAGGTATTTGCATGGAGACGTTGAAACTTATTCTTGGTTTTCTCATCAAGGAAATGGGTATCGGTATGATCATATATATGTTTATAATGATCTGCTTCCTTTGATCAAAGAATGTGACTATTTACACGAAGCTAGAGAGCAAAAATGGAGTGATCACTCGCCAATGGCAATAAATTTTTAATATTTTTTTCAAAGAAGCAAAGAAGTAATACTCAGTCCGTAATGGAGTAATGCTTAATCATAAACTCCTATATATCGCGTGTCTATCAAAAAGTAAAAGTTGCATTTGAATAATCAAATAAAAACACCTAATTTTGAATTACTAATGATTACCTCAAGGTAAAATTCTTTACCCCCTTTTACCCCTCATTTCTAATATTACTAAACAGGTGTTACCATCTATTTGTCTATCGAATCGATAGCCTTCTTTGGTTGTATCAGCCTCCCAATTTTGTTTGCATCTTGTGTAGCTTGGCCATTATCGTTCAATATGGTGAATACTTCCTGTGTTGTTAACTCAGGATTTATAGACTTCATTATTCCTACAAGGCCAGCTACATAAGGCGTGGACATCGACGTACCACTCAAGGGACCATACTTATTATTGGGAAGGGTAGAATAGATATCTACTCCTGGAGCCGAAACGGCCATCTCAATATCTTGTGTTGTATTTGAAAATTTCGCCTTATTCAAAAATTGATCTACGGCAGATACCGTGATCACTCCTGGCGTGTTAGCAGGAGCAAATAAGTTCGCATTGATGTTGTTATTTCCTGCAGCCACTACTACGATCGCCCCTTTCTTATTGCAATATTTTACCGCGTCAGAATAAGCCTTCATGGCTTTATCATTTGTTCTTCCACCTAAAGACATCGATATAACATCAGCACCTGCGTCAGCCGCTTCGATCATACCTGCGATAATGCCGCTTTGTGTACCTCCCCCAAATCCAGATAGCACTTTTACGCTAGCGACTTCTACAAATTTTCCATTAGGACTCAAACTTGCAATTCCCTTTTTATTGTTGGTTACTGCCGCGGCAATACCGGCACAATGTGTTCCATGTCTATGTGTATCGTTATCATGCTTTGACTTGATACTTTTATAGTTGGCTTTTATATCTTCATGCTTTGCGTCCACACCAGTATCTAAAATTGCAATAAGCGCTTTCTTTTTTGGTTTTACATCTTTAAGCGAGGCATGAAATTCTTCAAGATTTAATTTAGCTAGACCCCATTGTTCTTTTATGTCAGGATCGTTTACACCTAGATTTTTGCTGATTTTTGTGGGCACGACTGCAACCTCTTCAGGTAATTGTATAACTTCATTATACTCTATATAATTCACCATATCCATACTCTTTAGCTTGCGGATCAAATCAGAAAGTCCATCTTGAGTATTGGGTGCATCTATAATAAGATAATTATCGAGTGTCGTAACATCTGCATCGGCGGGATAAAATGCTCGACTTACAGGAGCACCCAATATTGTATACAGATCATCCGTTTGCACTCCCTCCTTAAGCTCTATGATCAGCTCTCCATTTTCTGCTAGCGGAATAAGTGGTTCTTCTCGATTCGAATCCCATTTCACAAAGAGCATGGTAAGAATGACGATCACAGATAGGGTAATCAGTAAAGCAATTGGATTATCTTTCAGCTGCCGAGTTAACAAGGATGTCACCCCGATGAATAAAAGTTGCAATATTAGCTTTGGTCCAGTATCAGCCATCGCGCTTGGTTGCCATAGAAAACTTACTGCAAACCCTAGTATTGATATATAGAATAGGGGAGCAAATATTTTCCCAATTGGCTTGTCTGAAAAGTATTGCCATAGCACTAAAAACACTGCCGAAGCACAAAATAACATAGGATGTAATTCTACCATTTCATTTTTATTTTACAGCATAACTTATCAAATATACGCTACACCTAATATAACGCAATAATTTAGCATATAAGTCCCTTAATATAATTTTTTGGGTGTCCCTCGTCTTATTTATAAGACAATTGATCGAAAAACGCTCTAAAACGTGGTATATCGATGGCATGTAGATCTTACTTATGAGTCGACGAGGCCAGGTCATCCGCTTGTATTCCTCGAGTCTACTCTTTTAGCATATATACCTCGGTTGTCTGCGAAAAGCAGCCTTCCCGAGGCATTATGCTAATAGTCGCATCCATGTCGTCATATCGCTGCTACCCTTGACACGAAAATCAGTTGCGAGTTTAGAGTTTCGAGCAAGAGGAAAACAGCGAGAACAATCCAGCAAGAGCTTCGAGCAAGAGTTCCCAGCAAAAGCAAAATAGCAAGAGTAAACATTAAGAGTTCTGAGTAACAGCCAACAGCCAACAGCCAATAGCTTCAGCTAATAGCCAACAACCAGCAGGCTACTCTTTTAAGACCTTACAAACTAAACCTTTCAACCAACCTCCCTAGCATCCGATCACACATTTCCAATTGTTCCTTAGCAACAAATTCATTGGCGCGATGGGCTTGAGCTATATCTCCGGGACCGCAAATCATGGTTTGAAATCCAGCCTCCGCAAATTGACCTGCTTCGGCAGCATAAGACACGGTTCCAACTTCTTTATTTTCGATAAGAGAAGTAATTAATCCAATTATTTCTGAGCCATCAGGGCAATCTAAAGCGGGTACATCAGAGTGTACTATATGAGTTTCAATTTTAAAATCTGGAAAGCATGGTCGATGACTTTCTACAACTTTCTCACAATGCGCTTCAAAAGATTTAAGTATCTCTGAAGCTTTGTTTTTAGGAATGACCCGTACATCCCATTTAAAACTAGCATGATCAGATATCACATTCGGCGCGATACCACTCTGAGCTAAAACACCAGCGTGGATAGTGGTATGCGCTGGGCTAAATCTATGATCTATATCTCCATCTTTTATCAGCTGATCCATCTTATTGTCTAACCAGACGATGAGTTTTGCGACTTCATGGATGGCGCTCACTTCGGATTTTATTCTGCTGCTATGGCCTGCGGAACCATTAAGGCTTGTCTCATAAATACAGATTCCTTTTTGGCCTGTGACAGCTTGCATCATAGAAGGCTCACCGATGAGGGCAAATTTGGGACTCTCGGAATAATAAGAATTTATATCGGCAGCTAGCGCAGGGCCAGCTAGGCAACCTATTTCTTCATCGTAGCTAAATGCAAAATATATAGGTTTGGTAAGATTTGCTGTCTTCATATCTGGGACTGCGGCTAAACAGGCTGCTACGAAACCCTTCATGTCGCAAGAACCTCTAGCATAGAGATTTCCATCTCCTTTATCTGTCAACACAAAAGGGTCTGTATTCCAAGATTGACCCTCCACCGGGACTACATCCATATGACCCGATAATATGATGCCGCCATCTACCGCAGGACCGATCCGACAATGGATAGATCTTTTGCTTCCATCTTCATTCGGAACATTTTTGAAATCTACTTCGTGTTCTGTCAGATAGTTTTCTATCCAAGCTGCAATAGAAATATTGCTATCTCCACCAAAGACAGAAAAAGAAACGAGGTACTTCAAGATTTCTACGGTTGACATAGGGTTATTTTTTATTTGTGTGTTTGACTTCTTAGATAGCTCAATAATATAATAAGGTACAAGTTTAAGGAATTAAATTATTTCTCTTAGACTTGTCTAACTATAAGTGTCATTTAAAACATAAACGGGATCAACTCCAGCCTGTGAAAACAGCGATGCTTAAAAAGATCCAGCACATCAAGAGAATAATGATCATCAATGGTGTTATAAATCTTAACCATCGATCAAAGGGCACTCGGCAGAGACTCAACATAGCGATTAATCCACCAAGGGTAGGATTGATCAAATTGGTCACCCCGTCTCCAATCTGAAATGCTAGGATGGTAGTTTGTCTAGTGAGTCCAACGAGGTCTCCGACGGGTATCATAACTGGCAGTGTTGCTAAGGCTTGTCCACTCCCCGAAGGAATCAAAATATTCATAACACATTGCGACAAGGACATTACAATAGCTGAAAAATAAATTGGCAATGACACTAAAACTTCTGATAGGTTAAAGGCGATGGTGTCGCTGATCTGCCCCTGTTCCAAGATGACTTTGATGGTAGTGGCAAATCCCACCATAAATGCACCAGGTGCTACAACAGCAACAGATTGGAGGGCCGTTTTGCTTATCTCAGATGCAGACATTTTTGCTACGATGCCGCATACAATACAGATCATGGTGAAAATCGCAGCGATTTCTTTGAGGTACCATTTGTGTTCAAATATTCCGTAAAGCATAATGCTCATACCACTTACGAAAACTGCAGCCACAAGGTAACTTTTGGTGTCCATTTGATATTCTTGGATTGATTTATTGAGAGAAAATCCAGTCTCATCTAAGTCTTTACCGAGGCCATTGTACTCATCTTTAGTGATTTTTTTGAAGTATCGGACATTATAAAGTGCTAACAAGGTTAAACCTATAAAGCAAAGCACACTCCTCAGTCCAGCTCCTGAAAACATGGGCAATTCTGCTATTTGATGTCCTGTACCTACGGTATAGGGATTGATAGGAGAGAGTCCAAATCCTACTGTGATGGCTGCTACTGACATACCCGCGGCTAAGATCAAGTCTCCTCCAAGTGCTAGGGACAGCATGGCTCCAATGGGTATCATAGCGATATTATTTTCGTAGCCAACCGCCACACCAAGCATACCAAAAAGATATGTAAGTATAAATACGATAAGGTATTTTCTTTTGAGACCTAATTTCTTAATGATGGTCCCGACTACATTTTCTACCATTTTAGTCTTTTGGAGAATACCAAACATAATTCCGCTGGTAAAAATTACCCAGATAATATCTGAGGCAGCTTTGAAACCTTTGGCCATAGCTGTAAACATGTCGAGTATGCCAATCGGCGAAGCATCGATATAGTCGAAGGTACCTGGAATGACTTGCTGTCTACCATTTACCAATTTTCGTGCATATTCGCCTGTTGGCAAGATGTGAGAAAGTAAAGTAGCCAAGATGATGATACCAAAGAGCATGGTGACAGGATGCGGCAATTTGGTGTACCATTTTTGTTCTTTGTTGATCGACATATACCTTCAAGTGTAGATGTTAAGATAAAGTAAGTGGAAAGTAGGAATAAATATTAAGAAAGTTTCTTCAAATTAATTGAATATAAAAAGATGTTTAGTTTTTACTCAGGGTGTGAATATCCAATATCTAAACTTAGAGTATATGGATTGTTCTAGCCTCGGCAGGAGCCTCCCGAGGCGAGCACGGGACAGGTCGGTTCCTTGTTTGGCCAAAGCTATCTGGACAGGCTTCCTTATTTTGATTCCGCGGTACCACGGAATCAAAATTGATCCTCACCAGTCAGTCCGGGCTAGTGCTGCGGAGTAGTGCCACTGAGGACAAAATGGGGATGAATTTGGGCGCAGGCTTTTGGTATCAGTGGCAGACCAAGCCCAGATTTTCCTCTGGGCGCAGGGCCGAGCGAGTAGCGAGCTATGTAGCATAACGCCACTATGAAAAGAGCCTCTTCGGCGAAATGAAATAGTGGAGCCCCCTAGATAAAAACATAATTGATACAAGAGCACCTCTATCAACCCCGTTCATTGGATAAAAGTAAAATTCTTACAGAATTTTTCAAATCTAATACTAATATACTTCGTTATCCCTCAGTCATTTAGCAAAGGCTAAATTCCCTCGGTCTAGCCTTCCCGTGGATAACGGGACAGGCTGTTTATCAATATTAAATTTGATTTAATCTCAATTCAAAGGTTAATAGAGGTACCCATAATCTTACTTTGAATTTAAAAATCCTTCAAAGAGCCACTCGGCTACAGCTTGCCTATTCTCTGGAATAAGGATGCGGTTTTGGTCATGCGCATTCTTTAAGTTGCCTAGCTCGATATAGACATTTTTGGATTTGGTTTCGCGCAACATGTGTAGGTTTCGTGCGGACACAGTACCTGTGTATGTTCTGCCGGGTTGGTATTTGGCGTACTTATCTTTGATCGTACCGTATAAAGATTGAGCTAAATTTTTGCCTCCCTCGCTACCTGGATAATAGTAGAAAAACATATCTGTCTGAGCAGCTTTACTCCGACTATCTATGTGAATCGCTACGAGATATTGATCAGATACACCACTCTTACGATTCTTATCATATAGCGCATTGACCACTGCTGAGCGGTGTCTGAGCCGTGCAATTTGCTTTTGCGGCATGGTAGTTTTTGAGCCCCAATATCTCTCATCGCAATCGCATGGCAGGTACTTTTGATCTCGGATACCATCATTGTCATCTCGAGTGACCATGTAGGCAGTCGCACCATGCTGTAGTAGGAGTCTGGCTAGGCGTAGGGTCACATCATAAGCATACTCATCTTCGCAGATATTTTTTCCTTGATGCTTTTCTATGGCACCAGGGTCTGGCCCACCGTGTCCACCCACAAGGTAAAATACTTTACCAGCCAGTACTGAACTTTTGAGGGGTACATCTTTATAATTATTACCAAAAATATTAAAGTTTCGCCCAGTGGCAGTACCTACTTCAACGCCATTGCTGCCTTTGCTAGCAAAACTTACATTGTCAGGATTTTTGGTGGAGGATTCAACTGTTTTATCCATGATCAGCTGATCATCAATTTTAATCTTGCTTCCCATACAATTCAGCTCATGGTATGGCACCCAAACTACTTTGCTATTGACAATATCTTGTTGTCTTAGGTGCTCTTTCTTTAAAACTTCATTGTATGTTTTGATCCGAATGGCTTTATCCCAGTCATCTATGCCTATACTGGAGCGGATACTTTTGCCATTGTACTCATATATGTAGATAGGAACGAAATAGTTTCGTCCAGCATGGATGGTGGCGGAGTTCGTAAGGTTGTTGATTTTGAGAAACTGTTGGGCATTGCAGGGGTAAGAATCAAGATGGTATCTTGATAGAATCTTGGTGGCGGAATCACCTGACTGAGCCTCTACTCTATAGAAATAGGGTATAGAAGCAGTCAATATGACTGGCAAAAACAGGCACAAAGCTGTGCACATCAAATAGATACGTGAACTCATCTGCTAAAACGATATGATGCAAATATATTAAAAAAAATCATAATATAAGATTGCTCAGATGTCACTTTTTATGGGCATGGATATATTTTTGAATTTTGAAGTAATTAAAAGAAACTTTCACTGGATTATAGAGTCTTATATAAGTAAGTATTTAAGTTGGTAGATAAATATCTTCTTTAAGTCTTAGGTTGCGTATATTTAATTGTGTCCAACAGGGCGCAGGTATTAATAATAATAAAAATAGTAGAAAAATGGGTTTGTTTGATTTTATCAAGAATGAATTTGTCGAAGTCATCGACTGGGTAGAAAACGACAAGGATACAGTACTTTGGAAATTTCCAGACGCCGACAAAAATATAAAGTACGGTGCACAACTTACAGTACGTGAATCACAAACCGCGGTATTCTTTGATGAGGGTAGAATTGCAGATGTCTTTGAACCAGGACGCTTTGAACTCATCACACAAAATATACCTATCACTACTACTTTTAGAAACTGGGACAAGGGTTTTAAATCCCCTTTCTTGGCGGATGTCTATTTTATCAGTCTAAAGACTTTCACTAATCTTAAATGGGGGACACCGAACCCGATTATCATGAGAGATCCTGAGTTCAAGCAAGTAAGAATAAAGGCGCATGGTACTTATTTTATTCGTGTGGCGGATATCAATAAATTCATGATGAATTACGCAGGTACTGGTAATTCAGTGCGCGTTACACAGTTGGAAGAATCATTAAGAAATATTGTTTCTCAGAATTTTGCGGAGGCTCTTGCAGAGGCAAAGATATCTGTGCTAGATATGGCCGCCAACTACACAGAAATTGGTGAAAAGATGGTTCCAGTATTGCAAAAAGAATTTGAGCCATTTGGTATCGAGCTGACCAAATTTCAAATAGCTAGTACGACACTTCCAAAAGAGGTGCTTGATTTCTACGATAAGATGACCAACATGAATATGGTGGATGATATGCAGAAGTTTCAGCAATTTCAGCAATCACAAGCTATAGAAAAGGCAGCGGACAATCCAGGTGGTGGTGCAGGTGAAGGGATCGGAATGGGTATGGGCATGGGTATGGCCAATATGATGATGAATCAGCAAAACCAAAACCAAGGCTCAAACAATGAATCTAGTAAACCTCAAACAAAGGAGGATATCATGGCTACGCTAAAAGAACTTGGAGAGTTACAAAAGAGCGGTATCTTAACGAAGAAAGAGTTCGATGAAAAGAAGAAAGAGTTACTGGCTCGACTCTAAGATTTATTGAAATAAGAAAGGTACCCCCTAAGTATGCAGGATCAGCAAGAACCACAACACATAGTAAATGCCCTACATTTACCATGCCCATCTTGTGGCAATCAGCTTCACTATAATGCGGAGAAAAAGCAAGTGTTTTGTAGTCATTGTGGCTATGGGGAGGAGATCAACAGTGCCAACGATAAAGTTGTAGAAACTGCGTTGGAAGGAGACATTGCAAAAGCGCATTTATATGCCGCAGAAGAGGTTAATAAGAAAATATTTGATTGCCAGAATTGTGCCGCAAAATTTATGGTCGAAAGTGATCAGATGAATATCACCTGTGGTTTTTGTGGCTCAGACAATGTTAACATAGACGCGCTTAGACATCAATACATTAAGCCGGTTGGAATCATTCCCTTTTACATATCGAAAGAGATGGCTACCCAAAAATTTAGTAGGTGGATCAAGCAAGGAGCATTCCACCCTAGTAAGCTGAAAAAATTAGGTAAAGTAGAAGGGCTGCACGGCATGTATGTCCCGTTTTGGACCTATGATGCAAAGACTGAATCTACTTGGAGTGGACAAGCTGGCTATTATACTCAAGGACGAGTTCCTATGCCGACTTCCTCTGGGAGAATAAGAAACCAAAGTGTACCAAATATTAGATGGCAGCGAAAATCGGGGCGCCTTAGCCACTTTTTTGATGATGTTTTGGTAGTAGCTTCTGGTAAAATAGAACAAAAAGAGATACAGAGGATGCCTTTCAAATTGGAGGAGGTGGTTAATTATGATCCACGTCTGATAATGGGTTGGGAATCTGAAATATACCATATCGAACTAGATGATGGCTATCGCATAGCTGAGACAATCATGGATCACAAGCTACGAAATATGTGCTCTGCTCAGTTGGGAGGCGATACCCAACGAAGTCTTCATGTCTCCAGTCAAAAATTTGCACAAACCTATAAGCATATCGTCCTGCCTTTCTGGATATGCTCTTATACTTACCAAAATAAAATATACCGTTTTTTGATAAATGGACAAACGGGTAGAGTACAAGGAGAAAAACCTATCAGTTGGATCAAAATAGGATTTTTAATCCTTATGGTTGTCCTATTATTTGTGGGTATATGGTATCTTCGTCAGAGTGGAATCTTACGAGGCAAATTTTAATTTTTAAGAGCATATGATTCAAGTTTTTGTTACGGGTGGGACCTTTGATAAAGAATATAACTTTATCACTGGAGAGCTATATTTTAAAGAGACCCACCTGAAAGGGATGTTTGATCTCGGGCGTTGTACTCTGGATATTCAAGTGCGAACTTTGATGATGGTGGATAGCCTAGAAATGACTGATGAAGACCGCGAAATGGTTGTCCATAATTGCCGAAAATCTAAATTCGATAAGATCATCGTCACCCACGGTACAGATACCATGGCTATTACTGCTGAAACCTTAGCTAATGCCAAACTAACAGATAAGACAATTGTGTTAACTGGAGCTATGATTCCTTACGCTTTTGGGAACTCCTCTGATGGTTTTTTCAATCTAGGTTCTTCGCTTGCGTTTGTGCAGGCTTTATCCTCTGGAGTCTATGTCTGTATGAATGGGCGCTATTTTGATTGGGACAATGTCAAGAAGAATAAGCAAACTGGTTTTTTTGAAGAAAAATCCCTTGTAGTATGACTTATCTAGGTTTAGTATTCGAGTTTTTGTTTTTAGCGGGAGGCATTTATTTATACCTATTTACCAGGGGTTTAATAAAAACCAAGGGAAGCAGCTCCTTTATTAAAGAAAATAAAACTTTACTAAGATTTGCCTCCCTAGCCTTAATCGCAATCATGTTGTTAAATATCTCTCTTCATGTAAGAGATTTATTGACCTAAACCCAACTTTTTGTGCAAAAACACTTCCTATTAATAGAGTAATAAATACCTTATTTGTTAGATTTGTTGATTGGATTAATATTAAACCATCTTTCTATGAGTAGATTGCTTTGTATTCTAACTGCTTTTCTTTTTTTAGCTCTTCCTTTGTTTTCTCAAGAGACTAATAATTTTTATGATCCTGATAGATTGGCAGAGATTAGACTTACTTTCAAAGTCGAAGACTGGAAGAGCGAATTAGATTCGTTGAGACTCTATGGCAATAGTCTATTACTTGGTAAAGCAAAGATTGATGGGAAGACTTACGAGAATGTTGGTGTAAGATATAGGGGAAGGAAAACTTTCCAAACGGGCTCTCCTCGTAATGCACTCCATATTAAATTGAATTTCATAGATCGTAGTCAAAATCACCAAGGGTATAAGACTGTTAAAATTTCAAATGCGCTTAGAGATCCTAGTATGGTTCGAGAAGTTTTAGGCTTTGAAATTGCACGAAAATACATGGTCGCTCCTCAGGCAAACTATGCAAAGGTATATGTGAATGACGAATATTATGGACTATTCGTCAATATTGAAAATGTTAGCGAGCAATTTTTAGAAAAGAATTTTAATTCCAGTAATAATACATTTTTTGAATGTAATCCAAACTCAGATGCTAAGTCAGTCGATGGTTGTAAAAATAATACAGATGCTGATTTAGAGTATGAAAAAAATGCAGAATGTTATTTTCCAAATTATGAATTGAAGTCAAGTCACGGTTGGGATGATTTGATGAAGTTAACTAAGGTACTAGATCAAAACCCTGAGAAGATAGAAACCATGTTAGATGTAGATCAAGCACTATGGATGCTAGCATATAATAATGTTTTAGTCAACCTGAGTAGTTATAGTGGTGATCATTCGCACAATTATTACTTGTATAAGGATGAAAATGGGACTTTTGAGCCTATCATCTGGGATTTAAATCTAGCATTTGGATCTTATAAAAATATTGGTGGAGGTTCAGATTTGGATTTAAAAGGATTGCAGACTTTGGATCCTTTATTACATATAGACAATCCTTCCAAACCATTGATCTCAAAATTGTTGAGTAATCCTAAAAACAAAATGATTTATCTCTCTCATATCCGAACCATATTGAATGAGAATTTTAGAAAAGGTCAGTATTTGGAACGTGCCAAGGAATTACAAAGGGTAATGAATGTTGCTTTTATTCAGGATAAAAATAAGTTTTACAAGAGCGAAGATTTTGAGAAGAGCTTGACCTCAACTGTTGGAAGCAAGAGCAAGATACCTGGTATAGGTGAACTGATGGAAGAAAGAGCTAGTTACTTAAAAAAACATCCACAACTAGCTGTCCTGCCAGTAGAGATTACAGAACTAACGGTAGATGGTAGACCAGACATGGGTAAAGAGATAGATGATTTTAGAATTTCTCTTAAAGCTTCTCGATATCCTAAGAGTATTACGATAATGTATCGTTATCCAGGTGAGCATGTTTTCCGTAGTGTCCAAATGTTGGACGATGGTAAAAGTAGAGATGGCAAGGCAGGAGATGGTATGTATGGAACAGCTATAAAGCCTAAAAATGGCGAAAATGAAATAGAGTATTACATCGTTGCAGAGAATAAAGGTGCTATTAGCTTTTCGCCTAGTAACTATAGATTCAATTTGCATAAAGCTTCACTTACCGAGTTGAATCGATAATAGATTTTATTAGTAAAAAATTTATGAACCAATCAACTCATTTACGCACGGTACTTATGGCCTTTTTGTTTTTGGGGCTGATTACTAATGCAATTGCACAAGATTTCTATGACCTCTACTCTGTAAAAGAAATTCGTATAGAGTTTGAGCAGAATAATTGGCAAGAAATTTTAACAAATCTAAAGGATCAGGGGAATAAAAAACGGGTCACTGCTACACTTAAAATCAGCGGCGTTACCTATGACAGTGTTGGTGTTCGTTATAAAGGAAATAGTTCATTTTACAGTGTGAAGAGAAGTGGTTCTCTCAAATTGCCATTCAATATCAAACTTAATCATAAAGTCAAAGGTCAAAAAATACCTGGAGGCTATAATACGATTAAACTTTCCAACGTATTTAGAGACCCAAGTTTTATTCGAGAAACACTTGCTTACGAAGTAGCCAGAAACTATATGCATGCCTCTAAGTGCAACTATGCGAGGCTATATGTGAATGGCACGTACATGGGCTTATACAATAGCGTAGAGTCCGTAGATAAAGGTTTTTTGGAAAGCCATTTCGGAACAAGAAAAGGTAATCTGATAAAGTGCGACCCTCTAGATATCAAGCAGGCGATCAACAAAACGGGTTCTGCTAAACAATGTAAGCCAGGCGATTTCGCTGCACTTATTTTCCAAGGAAAAGATTCTATCTGTTACCAAAACAACTATGAGTTAAAAAGTGATAATGTTTGGCAGCCACTTATTGACCTTACTGAAAAATTAAATAGTGATCCTGAAAACATACACAAGATTCTTGACGTAGATCAATGCCTTTGGATGCTGGCCTTCAATAATGTGCTTGTAAATCTGGATAGCTATTCTGGAAAACTATCGCACAACTATTATCTATATCAAGATAGCCTAGGCGTGTTTCATCCTATCGTTTGGGACATGAATATGGCATTTGGCGGATTTAGATACAGCGGTGAATCTAACAAGCCTATGAGTAACGATGAATTGATAGATATGAGTTTATTCCTTCATTATAAGAATGAAAAACGGCCCTTGATAAGTCGGCTATTTTCAGAGGATCTCTATCGAAAAATGTACGTTGCTCATATAAAGACGATGCTACTTGAAGACTTCAAAAGTGGAAAATATAAAAGCAGAGCCCAGCAAGTGCAAAGTAGTATTGATTTCTATGTTAAGTCCGATGAGAATAGTTTGTACGATTACGAATTCTTTAAAAAGAATATCAATGAAACAGTCCCTGTGGGCAAGCAATCCATTATTGGAATTACTGAGTTGATGGATGCTAGGACTAATAAGTTACTAGAACATCCTTTGCTAAGTAAAACAGATCCTAAAGTTGATATGCTGATGCATAAATCTTTATCTGATAGTACAATTATAGTACAAGTTAGAGTAGACCAAGCGGAAAAGGTATTCCTATTTTACAAGGATCAAATTTTGGGTGTTACAAATAAAGTAATGATGCTGGATACAGGAGAAAAAGGAGATCTTGCTGCGGATGACGGTACCTATTCTATTGAGCTTCCTAAAAATCAAGTGAAGCTATATTTCGTAGTTGCGGAAGGGGAGAAGACGGCTACTGTCTTTCCTGCTAAAGGTAGCAATGATATGAAAAAAGTAAACTGAGTCTAAATATTAGTTCCTAATCCCAATTAATTCCTTTGTTAGTAAATTTAAGAGAATGCTGTTTACAATTTGGGCACTTATATTTTGCTTTTAGTATGTAGGCACCTTCCCATTCCACGACTGCTTGATTCTTATCGGAATTGACTTCCTTAGATAGAGACTCATCTGCATGATAGAATTGTATTGGTGTCTTGTGTATCTTACAAGTCACGTTTTCTTTACCCATATCAGCTAACTGTAGCTTGTCACATGATTCGCAAAAAGCTGGCATCATGGACCCACGTGTAAAATCAAATCCATAGCCTATGCTTAGGTTATCTTGTTTGTAATTACATTTTTTGCAAAATGATTTGATCATTTCTCCCATTATTAGTGTTGGTTTGTACGTAAATCGTCAATTAGCTTCCAAAAAAGACTTTTTACTGGTAAATTAGTTATTTTGAGTTTATCTCTTTATTATATTACATTAATCAGATTCAACGAAACGAGATATTGTATTGTTCGAAAAGCGTTTCGAGAAATAAAAATATAAATTTTGGACACAATCCTAGTTAAAAAATTACTTTTTGTGTTTTTTTTCTTTGCGTCAAGTCTAGCTGGATCCCAATATACGTATGGGCAAACAGTTGAAATATGTGATAATGCTATTGACGATGATGGGGATGGTTTGATTGATCTAAATGATCCAGACTGTGATTGCCCCATTGAGCTTCCTGCTTCTTTAATTCCAAATCCATCTTTTGAAGAACGTTCAGGTTGTCCTACTGGCGAAGGTCAGCTAGAATTAGCTGACGCTTGGGCCCAAGCTAGTGATGCCACTACAGATTATATGCATACTTGTGGATTTCTAGAGCATCCGGTGATTAGAGAATCACCTACACTTCCTATGCCTGACGGCGAAGGGTGTATTGGATTTAGAAACGGTAAGCCATCTAATCCTAATTTTAAGGAAAGTACAGGTGCCTGTCTACTTTCCCCACTCAAGACTGGAATACAATATACCATCAATATGTGGGTGGGTTTTGGAAGTATCAGCACTTCGCCTGAGTTTGAATTGGTCATATACGGTGCCAACGGTTGTGGTGATGCTGGCATTTTACCATACGCGCCTGGTAATCCTGATATTGGTTGTCCATTGAATGTAGCTGGTTACGAAAGATTAGGCTCTACCACCTTAGATGGTATAAATGAATGGGTCAATACAGATATTTCGTTTACTCCAACGAGAGAATTAGATGTCATTGTCATCGGACCTAATTGTGAATCAAATGCATTTGATCATTACTATTATTTTGATAACCTTGTCATTCAAGAATCAACTGCCTTCGGTGAACCGCCTTCGATAACAGGTCATCCATGTATGAATAATGTATCCTTAGATATACCTGAAAACTTTATTGGTGATGATTTACAATGGTATAAAGATGGCATAGCTATTATTGGTGAAAAAAATCCGGATTTCGTTATTCCAGGCGAGCAAGAGGAGCAAGCTGTGTTTCAAGTGCGGATAGTCAGGGACGATGGTACTTGCGAGATATCTGCGCCTTACACATTTATCATCCCAGAATACACGACCACCAATGAGTTCAATATTTGTGATAATGAGCCTGTTCAATTAAATAATCAAGATATCATCGAGGCTGGAACTTACTCAGAGAGTTTTACTACCGACGAAGGATGTGATAGTACCGTGATTAGCTTAGTTACTGTCTTTCCGACCTATGATCTTTTCTTTGAAGAATCTATATGCATAAATCAAGAATATACCTTAGGTACACAAATTCTCAATGAAGATGGAATATATACAGAATTCTTCGCCACTGTGGAAGGCTGTGATAGTGTAGTTACAGTTGAGCTGGATGTGATGGATGCACTTGTTATCGTCGATGCTCAAGGTGATAAGACTATAAGGCTTGGAGAAATCACACCAATTAGGGTTACAATTTCTGATTTATCTCAGCTCGTATCTTTTACATGGACAAGTTCTGATAGCTTAGTTACTATCTGTGATACGTGTCTATATCAGGTGGTTCAGCCTACACAGACTACAGTCTATACTTTCACTGGAGTGGACAAGGAAGGATGTGCTGCCGTTGATAATGTTATTGTTGAAGTTGAAGAATATTATGAAGTATATTTTCCATCAGCATTTAGCCCAAACAATGATGGTATCAATGACCTTTACTATCCATTCGCTACTTCTAATGTTTCGAGAATCTTTAGTTTAGATATCTTCGATCGATGGGGTAACCATATCTTTAGAGGAACTGATTTTCCTGCTAATTCTGAGCTATTTGGCTGGAACGGAACGTATAGGAATTCCGCTTCAAACTCAGGTGTTTATGTTTATTTAGCGACAATTGAATTTGTTGATGGGCATATTGATATATTTAAAGGGGATTTTGTGCTTTTGAGGTAAAATCATCCTAACTTCGCGTCTAGGGTGCCTCTATTAACCTCTGAATTGAGATAGAAACATATTTAATATTGATAGACAGCCTGTCCCGTTATCCGCGGGAAGGTTAGACTGAGGGAATTTAGCATATGCTAAATGACTGAGGGATAACGAAGTATATCTGTATTAGATTTGAAAAATTCTGTAAGAATTTTACTTTTATCCAATGAACGGGGTTGATAGAGGTGCTCTCTATAAAGAAATTCAAATCTTCTAAACTTGAAAGTTTACTGTGAATAAAATTTTATTGTTTTTCATCCTTATTAATTTTAGCCTAAATCTGAGCGCTTTTCAGGGTGTCCCCAATATTATTTTAACCGATATTCAAGGCAATGAAAGAAATCTCTATAAGAATCTAGATGAAGGGAAAGTAGTCATAGTAGATGTCTTCACTACTTGGTGCACCACCTGCTGGGAAAATCATAATAATTTCGCTATGCAAAGACTCTACAATACCTATGGCCCAAATGGTACCCAGCAGTTGGAGATATTCTTTATTGAAGGAGATTCAGAGACAGATTTAAAGGAGATTTATGGTGATGGCTCTTTTGGAGACTGGACAGAAGACCAAACCTATCCAATTTTTAGCCCTACTACTTTGGATTATGAATTTTTAAAAGTTTTCGCTCCTGATGGAGTACCTACCTCAAATGTTATTTGTCCTCAAAATAAAGATATTATTGCAGATATTTATCAAAATAATTTATCTGAAATCATTGACATTATTCAAAGGTGCAATACTATATCTAATGTGAAAGACCTCCAAATTTTAAAACCTTTAGATAGTGATTTAGCTATTTGCAAACCTACTGATCTTGTTGTTGACGTACTGAATACGGGTACAAACCCCATCAAATATCTATCACTTATTGCAACATTGGAAGACGGATCTGTCTTTAAAGATCACAGTTGTGAAGTTGATTTGCAACCCGGGTTTAGCCACCTTTTTAATATGGGAGAATTTGAAATTTCAGATAACGTCGAGATTAAAACGGTAAACCTAAATATCGGAAACATTGATGACGTAGCCTCAAACAATCACGAAAATTTAATCTTTAAACATGCGGAACCCGTCACGAATAAACTTACACTTCGAGTAAAAACTGATAGATGGGTAGAAAAAGATGCTACCAGATGGTGGATTGAAAATAGTGCAGGGGATATTGTCGGTTCAGTTAACTATCTAACAAATGAAACTGAGATAATAGAAGAGATAGCAGTAGAAAATAATGACTGTTTTACTTTTATCATTGTTGATGACTACGGTGATGGGTTTGTACTTGGCGAAATTGAATTGAAGACGGAAGAGGGTAATGTGATTTTTGATGATACTAATTTTAGATACAGAGGCGAAGCAAATTTTGAATTTCTTGGCTCTTCCACTACTACTGCTAGTGTCTTAGATATCAGTAAAGGCTATGATTTATACTTATTGTCTAATCTTGTTAAACACGAATTAGAAGCTAAGATTCTATTACCAAATCTTCAAAATATACAATTACATGTAATTGATCTGAACGGTCGAATAATCATTTCAAAAAATGTTACCCCAAGTGATACAAAGTTCTCCCATTCCTTAAATGTCCAAGTTCTACAAGACGGCATTTACTTTTTACAACTCGCGACTGAACAAGGCATCCTTACCAAAAAGTTTATCAAGCACTAATAGTCGAGAAATTAATAGTTAGGAGCTAACTAATAGCTAAAATCATCAATAGAATCATCTGCTTTTCTGGGGCTCTTTTTATTCGATTTGGCAATCCTTTTAAGGGTGCCACTTTTCGATTTATTTGGCGTCCTAGTTTTCGCTTTTGTAGTTAATTTCTTTGTTTTGATGTCTGACTCCGATTTCACCTTTGCCGTAGACTTTTTTTTTGTAGGTCGTTTAGCTGTCCTTGTTTTAGATGATTTAGCTGACTTCGAAGAGCTCGATTTATTCTCTTTTGTATTCGAGTTATTCGATGACTTTGACTTGCTGGAATCAGATTTATTTGTGTCGGAGCTATTGGAGTTGGATCTTGAGCTATTGCTTCGTTGTGTATTAGACTTACTACTAGACCTTTTATTATTAGACCGTTTAGGGGTGAGACTAAAACTATCTTCTTCTGTGATCTCTATAAAATGATCAGACTCATCTATTAGTATTTGAGCAGTAGTTGCTTTAACCGCAGCTATCTCAATTCTCACACCTTCTCCTTTGAGGTGACGAACCAATTCTACGTAATCTGAGTCTCCAGATAATATGATAATTGTGTCTACTTTCCTAGCAATCTGCGTAGCGCAGATAGAAAGCGGAATATCCGCCGACTTATGACAGGGTACTACTGAACCCATATAATGGTCTAGTAATCGATCTGCCAGCTTACTACTGATTTGTTTTCCTTCTCTAAAATAGATCAACCTACTCAAACCTCTTCCCCTCAATAATTTTGGGATCATGTTATCAAAGTTGATCATGCAGTTCTCATCATTAGTCATGCTATGAAGAGAACGTTCTATATTATTGCCGTCGATAAGTATCGCAACGGACTGTATTATATTTACTGCTGGTACAGTTGGTGTTTCAGCCATGTTTGTTCTTTTATTTATTGTTTTAACGTTTTCGCCTCTAATATGTTATTAAGGCATTGCGCGATAATAAAACCACCCGTCCAAGCTGCTTGAAAGTTGAAGCCACCTGTCACAGCATCTATATTCAAAACTTCACCTGCTAGATACATATTTGGTATCAATCTACTTTCGAAACGCTGGACATCCACTTCAGAGGTATCTACGCCTCCCGCGGTAACAAATTCTTCTTTAAAGGTACTCTTCTTTTTGACATCAAATCTGGCTGCACATAATTGCCCCGCTAATTTGATGATATTTTTATCATTTAGATCTCGATATCGCATGTGTTCTTGAATCCCCGCAGCTAAACACAACCTCACCCAAAGACGGCTAGGAACTTGAAACTGCCCATTTTTTTGAACCAGTTTACCTCCCATCTCATTTTGGATCGATTCCAATTCCTGCTGAATAATTTTCTGTTTTTTACCTGTCCAATTGACTTCAATCTCAAATTGATAAGATTTTTCCGCCAAAACTCGAGCTCCAAAAGCAGACAGCTTTAATATGGCAGGTCCACTTTGACCCCAATGTGTAATAAGTAGCGGCCCTGCAGTCGCAATTTTTTCACCACTTATTCTGACTTGAGCCAGAGGCACAGATAATCCTTGTAGATCACTCAATCGCACATCATCTATATGGAAGGTGAATAAAGAGGGGACTGGAGGAATGATAGTGTGTCCCAATTTCGATAGCATTTTCCACACTCGCTCATTACTACCAGTGGCTACGACGAGTTGTTGACAGCTATATTCGTCCTCATTTTTTGACCTTAATACAAAGCGCTTTTGCTCCTCATCAGACTGGTGAAATATTGAAACAATATCCGTACTTTGAATCACCTCTACTTCAAGCAACTCATTCTTGAGACAATCGATAATCGATTGCGAAGAATCACTCACAGGAAACATTCGCCCATCAGACTCTACTTTGGTATCTACACCACGCGTATTAAACCAGTCAACCGTCTCCTGACAAGAGAACTGGCTAAAAGCCTTTTTTAGGAAATTTTTACCACGAGGATAGTACTTGATCAAGGCACTATTTTGAAAGCAAGCGTGCGTAACATTACAGCGTCCACCACCCGATACGCGAACCTTAGACAAACTCTCACGACCTTTTTCAAGGATAGCAACTCGCACAGCCCTGCCACTAAGCTTTAGATTAGCTGCACAAAAATAGCCAGCCGCGCCACCGCCTAAGATCAGGATATCGTATTGCATTATTTCTTGCCTTGCATAGAGTTGAATTGCTTCATCATTTGCCCCATGCCCTTACCCGTAGACAGCTTGTGCATCATCTTACGCATCTGTTCAAACTGCTTCACAAAGGCATTGATCTCATGGATGGTATGACCGCAGCCCAGCGCAATTCTCTTTTTGCGATTCATATTGAGTGCATCAGGATTACCTCTTTCGTGAGGTGTCATAGAGTGTATTATCGCTTCTACCTTAACGAAAGCACCATCATCGATATCGACATCTTTTAGAGCCTTATTCATGCCAGGGATCATCCCCATGAGCGATTTCATATCTCCCATTTTCTTGATCTGAGCCAACTGCCCCAAGAAATCATTAAAGTCAAATTTATTCTTCTTGAATTTTTGTTCGAGACGTTTCGCCTCCTTTTCATCGAAGTTCGCCTGCGCCTTTTCTACGAAGGTCACGATATCCCCCATACCCAAAATACGCTGTGCCATACGATCGGGGTGAAAAACATCCAACGTGTCCATCTTTTCCCCCATACTGACAAATTTGATCGGCTTACCCACTGTATATTTCACAGAGAGCGCAGCACCACCACGGGTATCACCATCCATCTTCGTCACGACGACCCCATCATAATTGATCCGCTCGTTAAACGCCTTCGCCGTATTCACCGCATCCTGACCCGTCATTGCATCCACGACAAACAAAGTCTCATTAGGAGTGATCGCATTCTTCACATTCTCGATCTCCGCCATCATCTCTTCATCGACCGCCAGACGTCCCGCCGTATCCACAATCACCACATCAAATCCATGCACTTTAGCATGCGCAATTGCATCACTGGCGATCTTCACCGGATCCTTACTGTCGATATCTTTGAATACCTGTGCACCCACTTGCTCAGCGAGCACACTCAACTGATCGATCGCCGCAGGACGATATACATCACAGGCCACGAGTAGGGGAGTCATCTTTCGCTTCTCCTTCAGATGCAGCGCCAGCTTCCCACAAAATGTCGTCTTTCCCGACCCTTGCAGACCAGATACGAGCACCACGCCAGGATTACCTTTTACATTGATCCCGACAGATTGACCACCCATCAACTCCACCATTTCATCCATGACGATTTTCACCATCACTTCACCAGGCTTCACCTCTTTGAGGATATTGCGCGACCCGAGTGCCTGCTCCTTGACCTTATCCGTAAACTCCTTCGCGATTTTATAGTTGACATCGGCTGCTACAAGGGCACGACGAATTTCCTTGATCGACGTAGCCACATTGAGCTCGGTCAGTTTATTATTCCCCTTCAGCGTCTGAAACGCACCGTCCAATTTTTCTTGTAAACTTTCAAACATGGTATTACTACATTTTGCGCAAAAATACAGTTTTTCGAGCAGCTTTCAGAGTATTGAGGAGGGGTTATTTTGGGTGATCCCATTCGCTGAAAAGCGCTCATGGGCGGGCTCATTCAGAGGTGCGCTTCGCTCCCGTCCCCTTCATTTCATTGCGGCGACTGCTCCCTATCGGTCGCACCCTTACTATCCCTATCACAAAAAACAAATACCAAGGTGTAGCCTCTTACATGATTATTGAATTTAGCCTATCTTTATTCTCATAATCAGGCAGTTACATCACTTATATATTGAGATTACCTTATTATATATTAGCTGTAATAGATTTAATACCATGTTAATTCTAGTTTTTAGTCTTAGTGCAAGATTATTCAGACCTATAGGTTTATGTGATTTTATCAAAGTTTTAATAAATCAACATCCAAGCTTTTTAAACCCATAACATGAGAATTCTAACCAGTCTCATCCTTTTTTTCTATCTTTTAGTCAATTCAACGCCCAATGTCCTGTCATCTCTCTTGAAAATGTTGTTGGAGCAATAGGTGATACTGTAGCTGTAGATATATAGCTATCTGGGATGTCAGACTTTACAGCTTTTCAAGGTATAGTTACTTACGACCCCTCAGATTAATCGTTTGTATCACCTAAAAAAAAGGTAACATTTTATTCTGCTATCGATCTGATGAAGTATGAGTCTTATTTGCAGATCTGATTTTAAACATCTAAAAGTGGATTCTACTTCTCGTATTGTATTGTAGATTTCCCACAGTTGTTTTTCTGTTGGATCGCTATAGTTTGTTCTGATGAAGTACGCGCCCTGTATTTTATCATCTTTGGTCTTTATTTTTCGTCTGTCCAGCTGACTTGTTTGTCATCACACATCTGCTATCAACAGTCTGCTCCTATCGGAGCTAAAATTTATGATCCATGTATTGTATACTGAATCCAAATACGTTATCGATAAGTTGATGGTGTACAACAAGCAGATATGAGAATAAGAATTATTACCTTTTTATACTGTCACAACAGAGATTGCGCAGCTTAGCACCCACTATGACGGATTCATTCACAATTGAAAGATATACTGAGCATGAATTATCCTAAAATCTTCACCACTTAAACTTCACTACCAATTTCGTCTTCTCATCCCGATCCCCTTGCTCCCAATCAGGCCCTTCTTCCAACAAACGAATAGCTTCCTCATCACATCCATAGCCGAGTGATTTTTTCACCTCGATATTAATTGGACGACCTGCAGGATTGACATCGAAAAGTAGAGTTACTTTTCCTTTAATATTGTTTTGCATAGCGGCTTCAGGCAAGACCAAGTTATTATCGATATAAGTATTGAATGAAGAATTACCTCCAACTGGAGTACTGGCGGAGGAACTTTTATTAGTACCATCGTTGCCTCGTCTTGATTTGCTCGTTACCACAACTTCATCAAGAGACATACGACTATCTTCTAATGTTACATTTATTTCGTCATTGTTTCCTAGATTTATTTCTTTGGTTTCAGATCCAACATAGGAGTATATCAGTGCATCTGTATTAGTTGTCAAGCCTAAAGTGTAGCTACCATCTATATCAGTCACGGTACCATTATCGGTATCCTTTTCAACTACACCAACACCGATCAGTGGTTCGCCATCTTGATCAGTAACGGTACCGTTTATCTGTCTTGCTAATATTTTTTCTTTATCAACTTTAGGTATTACAGACTCTCTTTTAGCAGCAAGATCATCCATATTGATTATTTGTTCCCTAGCAGCGGCCTTTGCTTTTTTTACTTCCAAAACTTTACTTATATCTTCTGCTTCAGACTCAGGAATCAAATCTTCTTTGACAGCTATCCCATCTATATTATAGTCCGTGTCATCTTCACGGACAATTTGAACAACAGGCTCTTCAGTATAAGTCGTATTTCGATCTGTTTCATTTGATTTTGGAAATTGCACAATGAAATCTGATACGTGCACTACATCTATAGCATCATCGGATTTTTGATTTTCTTCTTCTATTTCAATGGCCATATCCGCACCTTGTTCTCCTTCTATGTCAAAAGGGTTCTTATTAGCTTCAAAAGCAATAGATTCTAGTTGAGTAGTTTGCGCAGGCTCTGCTGCTCGTTTCATTTCAATTTGAGGAGTCGGTTGCTCCGCAGCACTACTTTCAGCCATATTATTATTAGTATCAGCAGGTTGCCAGATAAAAAAGCCAACTGATAAAAGTATAGCAATCCCAGCAGCCAGTTTTAACCATTGCATTGGGACAATCTTATTTTGCTTTTTACCTGTACGCTTAGCCAATTTAGTTTGCAGGTCTGCAATAGCGGTTTCGCGATCGACCATACTCAATTTGTCAACCCCTTCCATGGCATCACTGATGTACGGGTTGTCCTTGGCCTCTTGCACTAATTCACGCATTTCTAGCCTAGTAGTATTTCCACCGAAATACTTTTTGAACAATTGGATGATATGATTATCTATTCCTTTCAAGGCAATTTTTTAAGTTTCTCCTCCCGTTTTGTATGTAGGATCTTATTTTATTTGGTTCTTCCCCCAATAATTCTGCGATTTCTTTATAGCTTTTCTTTTCAAAATAATGCTTTCTGATACAATTCGCCTGATTTTCAGCCAAGTCTTCCATGCAAGACTCTAATTTATGGATCATTTCCTCATCAAAGTCCTGGTCTAGCCAGTCACCTACAGGATGCTGCTCCCCCTGATTATGCATAAGGTCAGAGTCATAAATAACTGTTAAGGATTTTTTGTTCTCCTTTCTGAGTTGCATCAAACAGTGATTCTTACTTAAAACATAGAGCCATTTGTCGAAGTTTTCTATCTCTTGGCGCTTCACTTTATCAACCAGTTCCTCAAATATAGCCATCACGGCATCCTCTGCTCTGCCTTTATCCCGCAGATATTTATAGCATAGACCTAGCTGTAGCTCCATGTACTTTTGATACAGTTCACCCAATACCCCGAGGTCATCCGTGCTTTTGTATTGCTTCAATAATTCAGCGTCTGAAGAAGATTCTTTATGACTGGAGAATAATCCGATGAGGTTATCTTTTTTATTATATTAAAGTAGATGGTAATATAGTTATTTTTTTGGGGCCATCACGATCCCGATGAAAAATCGGGCCGTGACTGCGTCGTCCGCTACTACATCCCGATCTAAAGAAATCGGGATATACCGCTACCACCGCTTGTCCTTCACGGGCTTCCGCCTATTCGGCTCGCCTTATCATTATTATACGATACTAAATCCTATTTGATCTTTAATGGATGTATAAATTATTATTTCCTTATTGCCTTTTTCTTTCTAATTCACATTCACATACTCTTTCATTCGCATACTCTTTCATTCCCATACTCATGGACTAATGTAGACCCAAAAAAAAATAACCCAATTATATTTTATGCATTATCTACAAACGCTACATCCTGTACTTGTAATTCAAATTGTAAATCTAAAAAATTGAAATTATGAGAACAATGAAAGGAGTAAAACAAATCTCAGCGATTGTATTTATGCTAAGCATAGCACTATTTCTGATGAACGCCAGTAGAACACCTATGTCAGTAAACGGATTTGTGTATGACGAATTGGGCAGTCCATTAATTGGAGCAAGTATCATAGAAAAAGGTACAAAAAATGGTACCATAACAGATTTTGACGGAGCTTTTACCTTAGAAGTATCAACCAATTTAGCAAACCTAGAGGTAAGTTATATTGGTTATGACACAAAAGAAGTCGACTTGAGAAAATTAGATTTGACTATCCCCCAGATCATCAATCTGGTAGCCAACCAAGCCCAATTAGAAGAAATAGTAGTTACTAGTATGGCGAGGCCAAAACTTTTTAAACGAAATAGAAGTGAAAAAATCAAGGTGGCCCATACTTCAAACTTCATAGTTCAATTTCCTACATCTGAGGTGGATGATATTCAGTTCAATACGGAAGACTATGATAAAATAACAGAAAATTCATTTCTACGCTCATTAGACAAACCAGTTTCCACATTTTCCATTGATGTCGACGCTGCTTCCTATAGCAACCTGCGTAGGTTTATCGACAATGGTCAAGCCCCGCCGAAAGATGCAGTGCGAATTGAGGAGATGATTAATTATTTTGACTATACATATCCTCAACCTACTGGTGAAGATCCATTTGCAATGATTACCGAATACAGCGATTGTCCATGGAATACGGATCACAAATTGATGCATATCGGGCTACAAGGAAAGGAGATTCCTAAGGATGATTTGCCTGCTTCAAACCTAGTATTTCTTTGTGATGTATCTGGCAGTATGTCACACCCTAATAAACTGCCATTATTACAAAGTGCACTAAAAATGTTGGTTAATAATCTACGACCTGAGGACAAAGTATCGCTGGTGACTTATGCAGGTGGGACTAGGGTAGTGCTCAAACCAACGAGTGGAAAAGAAAAAGGAAAGATACGAGCAGCTATTGATGGATTGATGGCGGGCGGTGGTACCTCTGGTGCTGCAGGTATAAAGCTGGCTTACCAGCAAGCCCAGAAAGCATTTATCGAGGGCGGTAATAATCGGGTGATTATATCTACGGATGGAGATTTTAATATGGGTCAAAGCAGTGATGCTGAGCTGCAAAGGCTCATCGAAAAGGAAAGAGGTTCTGGTGTGTTTCTATCTGTGTTGGGTTATGGAACTGGCAACTACAAGGATAATAAAATGGAAAAGATAGCGAATAATGGAAATGGAAACTATGCTTACATAGATAATATCAATGAAGCAAGAAAAGTATTGGTAACGGAATTCGGTGGTACATTATTTACCATCGCAAAGGATGTAAAATTGCAGATTGAATTCAATCCAACTTACGTGGGCGCATACCGATTGATCGGTTACGAAAATAGAATGCTGGCACGTGAAGATTTCAACGATGATAAAAAAGATGCTGGCGAACTTGGGGCAGGTCATACTGTAACTGCCATCTACGAGATCATTCCAGCTGGCGTAGAAAGTGAATTTGTAAAAAGTGTAGATCCACTCAAGTATCAAAATGTCAAAGAAAAGCCTGCTCGTAAATATGCTGACGAACTGATGACGCTTAAATTAAGATATAAGCAACCAGATGGAGACACAAGTAAATTGATTACTTCTACAGTTAGTCCAGAGGCAAAATCTTTAGACCAGACAAGTGATAATTATAGATGGTCAGCTACAGTTGCAGGATTTGGAATGTTGTTAAGAGATTCTGAGTATAAGCAAGACGCGAGTTATGAAAAAATGATTGCAATGGGTAAGAAGGCTACAGGAGAAGATAAGGAAGGCTATAGAGCAGAGATGATCAAGATGATGAAGAATGTAGTAGCGATAGAGGGGGAGGTTCTAGAGGCTAGCACAAATACTAGTAAATAGAAAATATTAAAGGGAATGCTGAATTTAAATAGGTATTCCCTTTTTCTTTAATTTCTCGGTTATATTCCTTTTTATTAGGTCTTACGATGACTTTCACTTGGTCTAAAGACTATCGTAAAAATTTGTAACACCCTAGGTTAGCAAGTATCTCAAGCAGTATTGAAAATTATTATTTAAATTAGGGTCTCAAACCATAAATTAATGATACGATTAATAAAACCTATCTATTATCTTCTTTTTCTATATCTGTTTATTTTGACTGGGTGTCAGAATGAAAGCAAAGTTTTTGTTGGTGAATGGCAGGATGCAAGAGAACCTGGAAATAAATGGGAGATTACGAAAAGTGGCTCTACCTTTATCGGTAAGCGAGTGAGTGGTGAAGATACCTACAAGTATGAAAGTGAGGAGTGGTCGTTTGAGATCGGTGATGGCGGATTTCCAACCTTAAAACCAAATTTAGAAAGCGGGAGTACTGTGATTTTTCAGCCTAAACAAAATAGGATTTTACGAAGCCCACCAGGTAGAACATACATAAAAGTTGTAAAAGAGTAATTCATGATAGATACATATAGAGGTTCTGTTTTTGCATCCGACTGTGATGAAGTTGGTATTATGCACGTCAAGAACTATGTAGGAAAATTTGAAGAAGCTACCTGTCAATTGCTTGGTAGTGTTGGATTTACGCCTCAATACTTGAGAGATAATAATAAATCTGTAGTCTCTGTCGAGCATCATATAAAATATATCAATGAACTGCTTCCTAAAGATTTGATCGTAATAAATTCTCGAATAATTGAGTTAAGCCGTAGTTCGATCAAGTTCTTTCATAGGATGCTGAATGTGCACACCAAAAAAGTGGCGGCTGAGATGGTCATAGTTGCCGTTCAGGTTAACATGGATACAAGAAAATCTAGTAAAATCCCTGATGATATAGCTAACAAAATAGCTAACCACATTGCAGAACACGGTCAATAGCTAGCGGTTTGTCAATTATTTCAGATTCAAAAAGAGAATTCAACAAATGGTCTCAGTTTATCCGCAGAGTTAGGCCAAAACTTGGCTTCAAGGACTGCCCAGATCCAGGCACACCAGACTATAGCTCCTTAGATGCTTGGTTAGCACATCCTAATATGGTGCATAAGGCGAGTTTCAGACCGAAAGATATAACTGAATCTATCGTTAATCAGGCTCCATCTTTTTTCATTCATCCGACAACTTTCTTTGGTGGGGATAACTGGAATGCCGATATACATGATCTTCCTTCGCGAAAAATGATCGCTGAGATGGTCTTGCCAGGACAAGCCTCTGTCTTAAATCATCTTGGTGAAGTATATTCACCCATATATCGGCAAGCTACCTTCTACGCATTTTTGACTAGTACAAAAGATGCTTTTGCAGCCTTTGATTTGGCTTATAATGATGTTGCAGCCGCTTTTGATACTTTCTTAGAACAAATTGGGGACAAGCCATTCTTTATCACGGGGCATAGTCAGGGGAGTCTATTAGGTATTCGCTTGCTTTTAGAGAAGATAGATACTGATGAGCGTTTGGCTAAGCGCTTGGTAGCTGCATACCTTCCAGGCTACAAATTTCCGAAATACCATTTTGATCAGGCATTCAAACGCATCAAAGCCGGTGTGAAGCCAGATCAGGTTAATTGTGTTTTAGCCTGGGATACATTTTTGGAAGGTTTTCACCTTATGAAGCATATTGATAACGCATCGACTTGGTTTAAGCAAAAAGGAAAGGGGATGTACAAAAGAAGGTTAACTTATACTCCATTTTGTATTAATCCGATCACTTGGGATGTGGATATACCGCTGTCTGACATATCAGAACACAAAGGTGCAGTAGTCACTGAGAGTGATCGCAAGGGTATTAAATGGTTGGATGCAAGCTCTGGTGAAAATCCAATGATAAATACTATGGGTTTGTCTGCACCCAATGATAAGCTGATCTCGGCAAGGGTAGGCTTAGGTAATTTGCTTTACATCAGTAAACCTAAAGGTCGTATCTATAACATCGGGAAAATGCCAGGCGGGAATTATCATGTGTATGACTTTAACCTTTTCTACATGGACATCAGAACCAACGCAAGTAAACGTTGGGAAGTGTATAAAGCACTATATTTGGACTAATGAGCCAGATACCTTTAGTGCCACGATCCAGATCACTTAAACGGACTTTTAGTTTTGTGCATGACCCTATTCCTGTATTCTATGAATACCTTAAAGATTATGGTGATACCTATTCCATCTATCTAGGGGGAATAAAGAAGGTTGTTGTCACGGCTGATCCGATCATCATGCGCCACGTCTTGCAAAAAAATCATAAAAATTATGAGAAATCAGAGATTCAGACAGATCTACTAGCTCAGTATATCGGCTATGGCTTATTGACGAATTCAGGGAAGAGTTGGTTTAAACAGAGAAGGTTGATTCAACCCGGATTTCATAAAGAGCGTATCAAAAGTTTGGTCAATCTCATCCAAGATGGGGTAGATGAACAATTGGCCAAGTTGGAGTCTAAGCGAGGTGAGGTGATGGATTTTTATCCAGTGACGATGGACATCGCTTTTAAAATTATGGGAAATGCTATGTTCAGCGAGTCCGCTTCAACGGATGAATTGGATAAAATCGAAGATATCATTTTGAAACTACAGCAGTTTGTGGTCAAGAGAGCGAGGCAGCCATTTATGTATCCTGTTTATTGGCTGAATGGAGATCTAAAAAAGCATAAAAAATTAGCAGTTGATATAGAAAATATTGTCTATAAGATTATTAAAGATCGTAAGAAATTAGAGACACAACCTGATGATCTTTTGGGCATGCTAATCAATACTAGATATGAGGATACCGGCGAGCCCATGGTAGAAGAACAAATGCTCTGGGAGACCAATATACTATTTGTTGCCGGGCACGAAACGACAGCCAATGCATTGAGTTGGATGCTGTATTTATTAGCAAAGCATCCTGAGGTTGTAAAAGAATTGAAAGAGGAAGTGAATACGAATCTTGGAGATCGGACATTAGATTTTGATATCTTGATGAAGATGCCTTTGCTCAATGCAGTGATTATGGAGACCTTGCGTATCTATCCGCCAGCTTGGATATTGGATCGTGTAGCGAAGGAAGACGATGAAGTGGAAGGATTTAAGATCCCTAAAGGCATGATGGTTCTACCTTTGGTGTACCACGCACATTTTAGAGAATCAGACTGGGAAGAGCCAAAGCGATTTAATCCAAAGCGGTTTATCGAAACGAAAAACCATACTGCCTATTTTCCGTTTGGTGCGGGACCACGCATGTGTATTGGAAACAATTTTGCCATGCTAGAGATGCAAGTGTTTCTAGTTCAATTTCTCAGAAAGTTTGATGTAGTTTTGAGTGAAGAAACGCAAGCTAAGATCAAGCCATTGATCACTTTGAAGCCAGAGTTCGGGATGAAATTAAAATTGATATAGTTTATGGCGAGGATTTCACAAGAGGCCTTATATGATCTTCTTGACAAGCGACTTTTAGAGGTGTATGGGGATGGAGAACTGAGGAGTATGTGCAGGATCATCCATGAGGATTTGATTGGGAAAAGTGATTTTGATCAAAGTCAGTTGCCATCTATTGTCGATAGAATTAATGCGGAAGAGCCTATTCAATATATCATCGGAGAAGCTGATTTTTATAGTCTAAAGTTTAAAGTAAATGAGTCGGTCTTGATTCCAAGACAAGAAACGGAAGAGCTGGTTGCCTTATTCCGTGATAAGGAAAAGAAAGGAGCTAAATTCGAGGTGCTAGATATTGGGACTGGTTCAGGCTGTATACCGATTACTTTGAAGTATAACCACCCTAGGGCACAAATGACGGCGATAGATAAAAGTGCAGAAGCATTAAAGATTGCTAAATTCAATGCGCACAGACATCAGATCAAGGTGGATTTTCAACAAGCAGATTTTTGTGATATGGAGGCATGGAAGAAGCTTCTCAGTTTTGATGTGCTCGTAAGTAATCCTCCTTATATAGGAAAAGAAGAGTCAGGAAAACTATTAAAAAATGTGCTTCAATATGAGCCTCATATAGCGCTCTTTTCGCCTAATGAAGACGCCAATTATTTTTATAGATTGATCAAAGAATTTTGCAAGTCCCACTTGAATCCAGGTGGCAGGGTATATTTAGAACTGAATGAGTTTAATGCATCGGAGGTGCTAGAGATCTTTAGTAATGAGTTATTCGCAGAAGCATATATTGTAAAGGATATTCACCAGAAGGATAGGATGTTGTATGCGCGGAAGCAGATTGACGAGGGTTTTGGATAATACCATTCTTCTTGATTTTAATCCGAAGGTGATTTTATTCTTGGTGGCAATTTGTCACGATTTTTAAGAAAAATCTCGCCAAATGGGATCTTGCTTTGGCGCTGATACCTTGGGTTGCCACCCAAGGCTATAAATATGCCACCGCTCTGCGGTTTTTTCAATTGGAATTTTCAAATTGACTACCAACTAACCAACTAACCAACTAACCAACTAACCAACTAACCAACTAACCAACTAACCAACTAACCAACTAACCAACTAACCAACTAACCAACTAACCAACTAACCAACTAACCAACTAACCAACTCTCTAGCCTCCCGATTTCTTAGTCTGACTATACCCAGCGTCTAGCAACAATTTGATCACTTTCTCTCGATTATCCCCTTGGATCATGATCTCACCATCTTTGGCGGCCCCACCGACGCCACACTTAGATTTTAGCATTTTACCGAGATCTTTAAGGTCATCAGTATGGCCTTCAAAACCGGTAACTAGGGTAACAGGTTTGCCTTTTCTTTGCTTACGATCTATCAACACATAGAGGCGCTGTTGTTGCGGTGGAAGCGTATCACCTTCCTCATCAGATTGGTATTCATAGTCATGATCTGGGTTAGTAGAATAAACTACACCCTTTCGGTTTTTCTTATTCTTGCTCATGATGTTTAAGATTTTACTTTTTTCCAATTGTGGTTTAAATATCTCAGGATTAAGTAACCTAAACTATTGGTGCTGTTCTCAGAATTAGATAATATCACAACACCCGTGTTTGTTTCTTTTACAAAACCAACAAATGCTTGGTGTCCACTGGTAGATCCAGCATGCAATACTACGTTGTGGTTTTTCTTTTTGATTACATGCCAAGACTTTCCAATATAATTTCCTTTAGCCACTTCAGTTTCGTAAAGTGGATTATGCATATCATCAAACAAGGTAGCATAAGCTGGGTTACTGTCGCCCATTTGAACATGGACAAATTGGAGTAAATCCTGAACAGATGACTTCATTCCAACAGACCCTTTAAAGCTGCTAAAGCGCCAAGGCTTTGTAGGGTTTCCAAGTATATTATAGCCAGGAGACAATCTTGTTTCTTGGGCCTCTGTCAAGTCGATGTTAGTGTCATTCAATTGCAGAGGTTCTAATAGTTTTTCTCTGAGAACGTCCTCAAATTTTTGATTAGTTATATTCTCTATAGCAGTTTCTATCAATGCATATGAAACATGCGAATATTGATACCTGCTTTCTTCATCTATGACTGGATAGTAGTTTTTATAAAAATCATGTAGATCACTCTTTGCGTAGTAAGCATAAGGGTTGTTTGCTTCTCTTTCTCTCTTGCCAATCCCGTGCGGTAGGCGAGGCATACCAGCAGTGTGAGTAATAGCCTCATAAAGAGACATATTGGATTTGTTATTTCTGATAGGTGCAGGTAAGTAATCATTGAGATTAGCATCATATTCCATCAATCCTTCATCAACCAATATCTCCACTAGAGATGCGGTAAATACCTTGGTGATACCACCGAGTTCGAAAATAGAGTTTTGCGTAGGAATAAGATTTTCAGCTTTAGAAAGTGAACCGAAAGAGTAAGTGTATGTGGAATCTCCTTGGATAATTCCAATGACGAGACCAGGGACCTTTTCGAAATCAATATCTGCATCATAATAAATGATTTTTTTCAGATCTTTTTCGATTCTGTCGCTATTCTGTGCAATAAGAACATTATATGATAAGAGGAATATAAGTGACAATGTTATCGTCACAATAGATGTGTGTAGTCGAATCATGGTTATGGGTAGATTTATATCAACCATTACATGTCTTTTATTTAAACAATTCCAAAGGAAATCATATTTACCGTGAAATTACCTTAAAATACCGAAAATAGGGTATGAAAATTCTTGAAATTTGGGGAATTGTCCCTTCATTTACTCGACTTGCTTTTAAATATCTACTTTGAATCTTTTTAGTAAAAAAACGGAGCAACTAAACCCACTATGCAACTCCCCACTAAACAAAGTCTACATCTTTTTACCCTTCATGGCTTGGTCAATCGCTTTATCCATAGCTATTTGTGCTAGAGGCGAAGTGTATTCATTTACCTTCTGGATTGCCAGATTGATGGCATCTTTATCTTCGCCATTTTTAGCGTCTTCTAATGCAGTTCTCAAGCGCTTAATTTCGGTTTTTTGCTCTGCGGTGAGTAAATCTTGATTTTGAACCAAGAACCTATCGATACCTAGCAGGATATTATTGGCTTCATTCCGTGCTTCCAACAAGACTTTGATTTTCATGTCTGACTCAGCATTCTGTATAGAGTCGATAAGCATCTTCGCCATATCCTCCTCACTGATGCCGTATTGAGATTTGATGACAACTTCTGTCTTGGTATCGGAGCGAAGTTCTTTAGCCCGTACTTTTAGTATTCCATCGGCATTGACAATGAAGTGTATTTCTATTTTGGGTATACCTGCTGGCATGGGAGGGATACCTTTTAGGATGAATTCTCCTAGTTTACGATTATCTTGAACGAGATCGCGTTCTCCTTGATAGACGGCAACTTTCAGATTGGTTTGCCCATCGACAGAAGTAGTGTAAGATCGACCCGCTCTGATCGGCACTTTAGAATTTCTGGTTATGATAGGATCCATCAGCCCACCCACCGTTTCTATTCCCAGAGAAAGTGGTGTGATATCCAGTAAGAGCATTCCAGTCTGATTACCACTGAGGATGTCTGCTTGCACAGCGGCTCCTAGTGCAACAACTTCATCTGGATTAAGCTTATCATTGACTTGCTTTTGGAAAAAATTAGAAACAGCATCTTTCACAATCGGCATACGCGTAGATCCACCAACCATGATGACCTCATCTATCGCAGCAATATCTTTTTCTGCGTCTTTTATCGCAAGTTGACAAGCCTCAATAGTTCGTTCTATCAACGCAGAAGTTAAAGCTTTAAATTTATCTAGAGTGATTGAAAGTGTAAAGTTCTCCTTTCCAATTTGCACCTGCTTCTCAAAACTATCTTTTTCACTCAAGTTTTTCTTCGCTTCCTCGGCTGCTAATCTAAGTAGCTGCATGATGCTTTTGTCCTCTATATGTTTTTCCAGACTCAAGTTGCTGATCCAGTGATCCTGTATCGCTCTATCAAAATCATCCCCACCAAGAAAAGTATCTCCATTTGTCGAAAGCACTTCGAAGACACCTTCTTGAATATGTAATATGGAAATATCAAACGTACCTCCTCCAAGATCATAGACTGCGATCAATGCATTCTCTGTAGATTCTAGACCGTAGGCTAGGGCTGCGGCAGTGGGCTCATTCAGGATACGAAGTACATTCAACCCTGCCAATTTACCCGCGTCTCTTGTCGCCTGTCTTTGAGCGTCATTAAAATAAGCAGGTACGGTTATCACCGCTCTGACTACAGGCTCACCCAAATCTTGTTCAACATTCTCTTTCAGCTGCTTCAATATTTGAGCAGACAATTCGATAGGAGAGTAGAATTTATTTTGGATTTGAATCTTGACCAGTTTTTCTGTGTCTTCATCAATGACCTTATAGCTGAAGTACTTTTCGA
>Ga0114957_1000634_pt1 | contig 43856 bp, 45 predicted proteins | sample BantaG_FD_87175 | JGI IMG/M metagenome (GOLD analysis project Ga0114957, IMG submission 87175) | Marine algal microbial communities from Bantry Bay, Ireland - BantryBay_4 metaG | ecosystem: Host-associated > Algae > Red algae > Unclassified | place: Bantry Bay, Ireland | collected 2014-11-21
ATTGAATTCTGCTAAAGTCGACATTCATAGTCTTCGCCAATAATTTGGCCGTAACGGTTTTGGCTACTCCAGGAACACCTTCTATCAACGAATGCCCGTCTGCCAGAATCGAGATAGTGAGCAGTTCAATCATATCGTGCTGCCCTATGATCACTTTGCCGAGCTCAGATTTTACCTGCTTTACAGCTTCCCTGAGTTTTGATAGGTCTATTCTAGAATCGAATTGCAAAGGATTCTTCTCGCTTTGCTGCTCTTGTTCTGGTTTTTGTTCGTCTTCCATATCTATTTCTTAAATGATGTTATTTTTTTATTTAACTGAATTAAATTGTCCTCGGTATGCATTGTTTTGCCCTTGAGATAAACGATAAATTCGATAAGTTCTTTGGTTTCGGCAAGTGGTTTTCCTGACTTAGCGGCAAGATTTAAAGCTGTTCTATCATCAATCGTATGCGTATCCAAATAAAACGTGCTTCGCACATATTCCGTAAAGAAATTTAATTTTTTAGCAATCAAGTCCGTGTAATTTTTATGCTGGTGGTATAATGTGCCGACTGTACGGGCGAATTCAATCGACGAATTTTCTAAAGGTTCTATCACGGGAATGATACGCTGTTCGCGCTTTGCCCTAAACAATATAAAGATGAACAGTCCTATTATAGCTAGGTAGTATGCCCAGCGCAATGGGGCTTGGTTGAGAACAAATCGCAGCGGGGATTCTATAAAGACCCTGCCCGATTTTTTGTAGTTATCCCAAAAAATAGGAGCTTCCCCTTCAATATAGGAGAGCGCATTGGCAACATACTCCTGATTATCGTTGAGCATATAATAATTGCTGAACGCTTGGGGCGAAGTGTTTAGATAAAAGCTACCCATACCAAATGCGACCTTGATGAAATTAGGTCGGGTAATACGTTGTTTTCCTTCTACAAGTGGATTGTTCTCTTCTGAAAATGTAATATTTCCTAGAATGGTCGTTCGGGCACTATCGACAGATGTAAAATGGCGATTTTCCATTCGGCGCCTATAATTAAACTCTTTTTTCTTAAAGGTTCTATTTGTCAGATTAAGTGCAATCGAATCTTCGCGCATGGAATAGGCGAAAGCAACATCTATATTCAATGTATCTGATAAATAGGGTCCAAAACCGGCCGAGGCGATAAAAATATCATTTCCGTTACTTACATATTCAAGCATCTCGTTATACTCTTCTTTATCGAAGCCGATACGGTCATCTATTAAAATGTAATTGCTTGGGTCTTTAACATCTTGCTCAGATAAAACCTGGTACAAACTTTCGTTGACGGAAAGGATTTCGTTTTCTGGAAATAGCGTTGATAGCTCACTGAACAATACATGACAACCAAAGGGTATCTTATCGGAAGAAGTATAGGACGGCTTCCAATTAATCGGCTTGGGCCGAACTACTTCTGTTACCATAATGGTAAGGAGTACGGCAGCGAAAAGCCCAATGATTATTTTAGTCCTTTTATCCATTTATGCAGTCAGTAGTCTTTTTAAGTCGGTAAACTTTGCTTCTACCGCATCATATCTCTGATGGTCAATATTTTGTTCGCCATACCAGATGTAGTCATATAAATAGGAAACATCATTAAAACCAGATTTTAATTTTTGCTCTTTTATTTCGTTTTGATAATCGCTATTGGTCTTTTCAAAATTCCAGGCTATGAGTCCTTTTTGGGATAAAAGTTTAAGGGTTCTCAAGAATTGATAGCGAACCGCTAAGCGATAGTCTTTTTCCGCTAGGGCAGACTTTATCAGCGCATCTAAATCTATATTTTCAATGTGGTCTTCCGATAAATTAATGTCTAGTATAGCGGTAGCTTTTTTTGTAAAAATAGCTGAGAGTTTTTCGCCCGATATAAATCGTATTACAAGATATAGCACCAAGGCACCCATGAGCACGTAGATGAGCCATTTTAACACCTCTAATGTGTTTGGGGGTAAATTGATGCCAAAAGTGTTATTAATCCAATTAGAGAACCAATTTAGAAATCGGGTGATCAAGTTTTGGGCTTCCCCTTCTTGAGAGGAGTATTCATAATCGCTGCCAGAGTATTTATCGTTGAGGTCGCCTTCGAATGAGCGCTGGTTCAATTTCTGGTTTTTATCAACAGGAATGATGAGCGAATCTCTTTCTTGCCGGGAGAACACAACCGATACACAGAGATAAAATAATAAGAGGATATAGTTTTTGATCACAGTTCTACTTTTCCTATTTGTTCTATTTTAGCTCTGGTATGGGTGTTATAGGCTTGTTCGTGTAATGAAAAATAGAGCATCCCATTTACAAATTGAGATAAACATTGGCCGTAGACCATAAAAATCAAATATACAGCAGTACCAAGCGTGTAAATAACAGTTGATACTATTGATTCGGAGATATTGACATCGTTTTCAACCACGTGATATGAATAGATGCTGATGATAATTCCCGGTACGAATAATGCGGTCATCGACAAGATAAAGTTGAGTAGGGTTAGAATAAAATTTACCCCGACCGATTTCCAAAAATTTGATTTGATAAGCCGCCAACCTTCACTAAAAGCTTCTGTAACACCTTTATTGTCATAGAGCATTGCGAAAAAAGAGACCCCGAACCAAGCGAACGCCGCAAATAATAAGAGGTAGAAAACGAGAATCCCAGCAATAGGTATAAATAACATCATTATTCCGATTATATAAACTCCTATGAATATCAATACCATTAAGAGGGTGAATAGAAATATTTTCCCGAAGTGTTGCTTAAAGAAAGCCCATACCTGTTTTTTTTCAAAGTTGTTTCCTTCTAACTGGTCGTATTTTATCATGTAGGCACCTGCCAAGCTATAGTTCATAACCGCAATTGCAATGAAAAGGAAAAAGAAGAGAATACTCCCGATTCCGATATACAAAATATAGGTACTTTCCATATTTCTTTCCGCACCTTCGAGGTATTGAAAGTTCTGGGAATAGGTAATCATTCCTATAAAACCTGATACTAGTAAATAACTAACGACAAGAAGACCAATTAAGAATATACCATTGTAACTTAGGAATATATTGGTGAATTTTTTGAGGTTCTGTTTCAAAAATCTAAAATAGTCAGTAATAATCTCCCCAAGATCCCTTCGAATCTTTAGCTCGATATAATTATTGGTTTGGGATGGTTGCTGCATATTTCTTGTTTAGTAATTTTGGGTAAATGATGTAATAATAAATGATAAGGACTAACGAACTACCAATAATCAAAAAAGCCAACCAATTGGGCATATTCGAATAACGGGTTACAAAACCTTCTATAAAGCCAGCGATGATAAAAAAGGGAATAGTGCTGACCACGACCTTTAAACCATCTTTGGCCCCTTTCATAAAAGAGACGCGTCTTGAAAATGTTTTGGGAAAAAGAATACTATTCCCCATTATCAAACCTGCACAGCCTGCGATAATAATAACAGAAATTTCTATTGTGCCATGCAGCCAAATTTGCTTATTCGCTTCGAGAAAAACGCCTTTGGTGTAAAAAAAAGTGATGAAAGCCCCTAGCATAATGCCATTACTGAACAGTATATAGGCAGTGCCCAAACTGGTAATTACACCAAATGCAAAGGCCAAAAAGGCTACTCTTATGTTGTTTATGGTAATGCCCAAGAAGGTTCCTATTTCGCTACCGCTTTTATAAATAGCAGTCGGGTTGCCATCTTCAATATTACTCAGGGTCTGGTTTACATAACCATCGCCTAGTATTAACCTAACAAAAGTGTCGTCATTTAGGGCCGAGATACTGCCTATAGCGGTAGCTACGGCAAAAATTAAAAAAGCGATACCGAGGGTTTTGTGATATTGAAGAAAAAATAGAGGGAATTCAGTTTTCCAAAAATCAACAATGCGATTTCGACCTTCCTTCTTATTTTTATAAATTTTTTGATGTGCTTGAGAAGCAAGGGAATTAAGGTACAATAAAGTCTTACTTTCGGCGTAATATGTTTGTGCGTAGGCTAAATCGTTCGTCAAATGTATATATCCGTCAGCGAGTTCGTCAGGATTAATTTCTAAACTAAGTGTAAGTGCCTTTTCGAAAGCCACCCATTTTGCTTTATTTTGCTTCACAAAAGCGGCTTCGCGCATTATTCGGGTTTTTGCATTGGTATAGCGGTTCAGTCGAACTTTAAATTTAAGATTAATATGTCCAACCTTCAAATTAATACAACGCAAAATGTCAATTTAGATTATACCATCGTCAGCATTGGTGAGCGAATTTTGGCTTTTTTTATCGATGGTTTTATTTTGTACCTCTACATCTGGGTGGTTGAGTATGCTACTTCTATGCTCGGGTACGTATTTGAAGATTCTTGGACACAATTCGGCCTCCAAAGCCTGATTCTCTTACCTGCCATGTTATATAGCCTTGTCATGCATAGCCTGTTCAATGGTCGAACGGTTGGCAAGTTACTTTTGAAAATGAGGGTAATACGGTTAGATGGTACACCTGTACATTGGTCTAATTATTTGGTGCGTTGGATGCTTCGCCTTGTCGATATTTGGCTTTTTCTAGGCTCTGTGGGTCTACTTTCTATTCTTTTCTCCGATAGAAGACAGCGTGTAGGGGATGCCGCGGCCGGGACGGTTGTTATTAGCACCAAGAATAAAGCAAAAGTATCACATAGCATTTTAGAAGAAGTCGAGGATGCGTATGTTCCGGTATTTTCGAATGTTACCATGCTTAGTGATAAAGATGTGCGCCTGATTAAAGAGACTTTTAGAATAGCGAAGAAAAGTTCAGATTTTAAGACCTTGAAAATTTTACGCGATAAGGTAGAAAGTATTTTAACGACAGGTTCAGAGCTGTACGATGAACAATATCTTGATACTGTTTTAAAAGACTATAGCTTTTACACACAAAACATATAATCATGTTTTATTTGACTATCGATATTTTAGGTACGATTGCCTTTGCGATTTCAGGGGTTTTGGTCGCAATGCATAAAAAGCTCGATATTTTTGGTGTATTCATTATTGCTTTTGTGACGGCCGTAGGTGGCGGAACTTTAAGAGATATATTAATAGGCGCAACACCGGTAGTTTGGTTAAAGCAACCAATCTATATTGCAACGATTTTGAGTGCCGTTATTTTCGCAGTTGTCTTTGTAAACCAACTAAAATACCTAAGAAAATCGCTCTTTTTGTTCGATACCATAGGCATAGGTCTATATACTATGGTGGGTATCGAAAAAGGACTTTCTGCAGATTTGACTCCGATAATGTGTATTGGTCTAGGAACGATTACGGCAAGTTTTGGAGGTGTTATTCGAGATATTTTGTGTAACGAAATACCTGTAATTTTTAGAAAGGAAGTGTACGCCACCGCATGTATTATAGGCGGAGCAAGTTACTTTTTGTTCAAAATGCTCCCGGTAGACAGTGCCTATGCCTACATAGCGGCAATTTTCATGGTTATTCTAATCAGGGTATTGGCAGTCAAATTCAAAATTACGTTACCTAGTATTTATCGGAAGTAAATAAAAAAGTTTAATTTTTTTTATTTTGAACACTGACTACTCCAAAACTTCAACTTTCTCGATATTGACATTATTTTGAGGCCAGTCTCCTTTTCCAACGGGTTGCTGATTAATTTTATCTACGACGTTCATTCCCGAGATCACTTTTCCGAATGCGGTATAGGCTTTATCTAGATGATACGATCCGGGATCGGTAACTACAATAAAAAATTCGTAGGGTGATGCCAATTTATGCGGATTGTCATTTTCACTACTGGGCATCGATACTGTTCCTCTGTGATGTTTGTAGCCTTTTCCAGTATCTGGCGGTAAGAGGTAGCGACCTATTTTGCCTCTTTTAGCTGCTGTTTTTTCATCATCTGAATTACCGCCTTGAATTATAAAATTCTTGACGACCCTGTGAAACTGGGTGTTGTTGAAATAGCCCTTTCTGGTCAAGTAGATAAAATTTGCCTTGTGATAGGGTACGTTATCGAAGAGTTCGATTACAAAATCACCATGGTTGGTAGTAATTTTAATTTTGTTTTCTTTGAGATCTTTTTGGTAATCGAAGAAAAAATCGATTGCATTTTCTTCGGTCAGTTCAAACGGTTCTTTCTGCTTTTTGTTAACAACTAAAGTATCTTTTAGTACTGTTTTTTCAGGTGTGGATGTTTGTTTGGTATCTTTCTCATCTTTACAACCACAAATAAAAAATAGTGGTATTATTGTAAGGAACAGTAGCTTCTTAATGCACATGAATTTTGATTTCTTTTTACAACACCTTCCAAAAATAAAAAAACTACCGCTACCGGGAGAAGTATCACATTTTAAAATGATCCCTGAATTTCGTTTGCAAGAGCTGCAAGCCATTAGAAAGCAAAAAAAAGACCCCAAACAGGCAGGGGTTATGGCACTTTTTTATCCTGATTCCCACAATACAACACAGCTCTTGCTCATCCTAAGAAAAACATATGAAGGGGTACACTCGAACCAAATCGGATTTCCGGGTGGCAAAGCCGAACCGATTGATGAGTCGATTATGGCAACTGCGCTGCGAGAAACCGAAGAGGAGGTGGGAGTGCCTGTACATCAAATACAAGTGTTGAAGGCATTGAGCATGGTGTATATACCGCCAAGTAATTTTGAGGTATGGCCTTTTATAGGAACTTGTAAGACCACTCCAGATTTCAAAATTCAGGAAGAGGAGGTTGAAGCCCTTGTCAAAGTCTCGTTGACCGAGTTTTTAAATGATGCCAATGTCTTTAGCCAAAATCTAAGTACCTCGTATGCAGATAGCGTTGACATACCAGCCTATCGCTTTAATGGCCATACAGTTTGGGGTGCTACCGCTATGATGTTGAGTGAAATAAGGGTCTTATTGAAAGAACTATACTGAACCTCTAAATAGCTATTTCCATATTTCAAATGAACTAAATAGTTTTTCGTGTCATCTAATTTGTATTTTAGCACTCTATGGGCATATTTAAGGAAAACCCCTTTGGTCATATTTTATTTTTAAAAAAATTCTTGATTCGTTTCTTGGGTCTGGTCACGCATGCGCGTTATAAGCAGTTCAATAAACTCGAAATCGAAGGTTCTGAAATTATTCGCAGCTTGCCCGATACGAACGTACTGTTCGTAAGTAATCATCAAACTTACTTTGCCGATGTGGTGGCTATGTTTCATGTGTTCAATGCCAGCTTAAAGGGCAGGGATGATAGCATTAAGGGAATTCAATACCTATGGCACCCCAAATTAAACCTGTACTATATTGCTGCTGCTGAGACAATGAAAAAGAACCTCTTGACGAAAGTTTTGGCTTATGTAGGTTCAATTAGCGTAGAACGAACATGGCGCTCTGAAGGGAAAGACGTCAACCGCCAAGTTAAAATGAGCGATATTTCTAGTATTGGTAGAGCATTGGAAGATGGCTGGGTAATCACTTTTCCTCAAGGTACTACAACCCCTTGGAAACCCCTGAGAAAGGGTACCGCTCATATTATCAAAAAATATAAACCTGTCGTGGTGCCAGTGGTAATAGACGGCTTTCGACGTTCATTTGACAAAAAAGGACTTCGGATAAAAAAGAAAGGTATTCTACAGTCAATGGTGATAAAAGAACCTCTGGAAATCGATTATGAGGAAGAATCGTTTGAGGCCATCATTGAAAAATTGGAGTATGCTATTGAACAACATCCTTCGTTTTTGAAGGTGATTCCGCAGAAAGAACTGGCAGCTCTGGAAGAAGAAAACAAGTTGCGAAAATTCAGAAATACCACTTGATCAAACTTCTAGTCTTTTCAATTCTGTATAGTTCACTTTTAGTTTGCGTAGCAATAAGCCATATAACAAAAAGTACACGCCTCCCATAAATAGGGCAAATAGTATTCCCGCAAGGGCAAAAATCCAAACTGCGGTAATCTTAATTTTTTCAAGAGGCACCTCCTTAGCTTTTTCGACTATTCCTTTAAAATTAAGAAGTATACTTTCATCTATATAGAAACCTATAATATAAAATGCAAAAGATATCAGTATGGTAGCCAGACAAAAGATGACGTAATTTTTTACCGTTTTTCTAGTCTTGATAATTTTACGCATTAAATTTTTAGAATCGTCGAGTACCGATATTTCTCTATACCTTTTGTAGAATTGGTAAATGAAATAGAGAACAACAACATAATAGAGCACATTGAAGGCCAAATAGTAGTTCTTCATTAATCCTAAATTGGTGTTCGACCAATCTTCTGTACCTACAAATAGAAGCAATAGTAAATTGGGTAATACCAATTCCAACACACTGATAATCAATATCCATTTTACGATAGAAGAAGATTTTTTCCATGTCATTTTATGAATGGCATCGTAGGACAGTTTGGGGAGGTGTTCCTCCTTTTTCTGCCAGTCTTTTTTTAATAATTCCAGTTCGTCCATCATATCCTTAGGGATTCAGTATGGTTCTCAATTTTATTTTGATACGATTCATTTTAACCCGGGCATTTACTTCCGAAATACCTAATGTTTCCGATATTTCGGCATAATTTTTATCTTCCAGATATAGAAAAACAAGTGCTTTGTCAATGTCGTTCAGCTGCTTCACTGCTTTGTACATCAATTTTAGCTGTTCTTCTTCGGTCTCATCATATTCGTCGGCCTTTATCTTAAAAATTACCGATTCATAATCTTGGGTTTTAATACGCCTTTTCGATTTGCGGTACAAGGTAATCGCCGTGTTCAAAGCAACACGGTACATCCAAGTACTGAATTTGCTGTCTCCCCGAAATTTGGGATATGCTTTCCAGAGTTGGATGGTGATTTCTTGAAACAAATCATTATGGGCATCTCGATTGTTGGTATACAATGTGCAAACTTTGTGAACAATGTTTTGATTGTTCTCTAGCTCGGTCACAAATTGATGCTCCAGTTGTTTGTTCACGTATAGGTTGGGTGGGTTGTTATGTAATTAGTAGTTCTATTTGTTCATTTGTTACAAAAATACTGGAAAAATGTAATCAGTATGTAGTTGCAGTTGTCAGCGGTGGTGCTGTAGTGCGATTGTACGTCAAAACATGAGTAAGGCTCATAAATGCATATTTAACCTTGATATTTGAAATTTAGGGGTACTCTTAAACTTAATTCCTATAATCTAATGCAGGAGCTCTATCGCCAAGTAGTGGAATATATTTGAAATCTACTCCCCTACGTTCAATAAATTCTGTTTTCGCTTTTGCTACCAAAGCCTTGTTCTGAAATAACTCTATTGCGGTTAAAGTAAGGGTCTTGGCAGCTACCATCATCCCTTTCTTGCCGATGGTCGTTCCTCCGACAGCAACTGCTTGCCAGCTATGTGCGGGAGTTCCCGGAACCCAAGTGGCAGCTCCCATACCAACTGTAGGGACTGTGAAACTTACATCTCCAACGTCAGTAGAGCCATAAGCTTTTGCCTCCGTTTTGTAGGGCTGTACGTTTTTCGCAGTATTCAAATCAACACCTGAATATCCTAAACTAATTGCAATTTTATCAGCGAATACTTTTTCTTCCGCGGTATATGTGATACCTCCTATTTCTGATAGGTTATCATGCATTAGTTTTTGAAGGGTAAGATTCGGTAGCAATTCGTGCGTACCTCCAATCATTTCATAATCCATCGTTGTTCCTGTTCCTAGTGCCGCACCTTCGGCTGCTTTTACCATTCGGTCAAAAATATCAATGACGACATCTCGTGTATTATGTCGAGCGTAATAATACACTTCTGCATAATCCGGCACTACGTTCGGTGCTTTTCCACCGCTTGTTATTACATAATGTATTCTTGCTTTCTCAGGTACATGCTCTCGCATCATGTTTACCATCATATTCATCGCCTCCACACCATCGAGTGCAGAACGGCCTTTTTCTGGGGAACCAGCTGCATGTGCGGAAACACCGTAAAAACGAAATTTGGCCGACTTGTTCGCCAAAGCGGCCCCTGCACTTGCCGCATTCTGTGAACTGGGATGCCAATGAAGCGCAATATCAACGTCATTAAACAACCCTTCGCGAACTATGTATACTTTTCCTGAACCACCTTCTTCTGCAGGAGTACCATAAAAACGGATTGTACCTGCAGTTTTGTTGGCTGCCATCCATTCTTTTACAGCGATAGCCGCAGCAGTTGATGCAGTACCGAAAAGGTGGTGACCACATGCATGGCCAGCAGCTTTTCCTGCCGATTTTTTCTCCGCTACTGCTTCTTGGGAGAGCCCTGGCAAGGCATCGTATTCGCCCATTATGGCAATAATCGGGGCTCCGCTACCATATTCTGCAGTGAACGCGGTAGGAATACCGGCCACGCCTTTTTTTATGGTAAAACCTGCATCTGTAAGGGTTTGTTGTAATAGCGCAGAACTCTTTTCTTCTTGATAACCCATCTCGGCCAGTTCCCAAATATTCTGGGCAATTGCGCCATAGGTTTCACTTTGGCTATCTAATTTTTTGATTACATCGTCTACCTTCTTTTGGGCTGTAAGACTAGTTAGACAAAATAACATAATAAGGACTAGGGAAGTTCTCATTTTATTGTGTTTAAGAATAATTTCTAAATATAATGAAACCTTTAGGAATACTGTTACGCATATGATGACATGAAATACCTTGGGTTAATCTAATTTATAGATACAAGCTTGATAGGCATACATCGGGAAGGTTTTACCGTCTCTCGGTTGAACGTTATCATTGGAAATAACAAGTTTTGCTTTCTCAAAATCGATTTCGTTCAATGTGATCGATGTGCGTTTTGTTGAAAAACTCAAGAGTACAAGAAAACGTTCATTGTCATTACCTCTAGTATAGGCATAAATTTCTTCATTATCTTTTTGCAGTAGCTTGTATTCGCCATACACAAGTGTTAAATGTTCTTTACGGATTTGGGTCATTCGTTTGAAATAATTGAGTACCGAATAGGCATCTTCTGTTTGATCAGCTACATTGACACCTTCTTTAAAATTATCATTTACTTTAAGCCACGGTTTTATTTTAGAGAAACCCGCATGCTCGGAAGTATCCCACTGCATAGGTGTTCTAGCATTATCTCTACTTGCGTGATTTTCGTTCTCTAGAAACGCTTCGGTATCGCCACCTTGCATTTCTATAGTTTGATACCGGTTGATAGTATTGATATCTCTGTATTCGCTGATCGAATCGAATTTGATATTGGTCATGCCGATTTCTTCTCCATAATAGAAATACGGCGTGCCACGCATGGTCAGTAAAAATGTTTGTAGCATGGTGGCCGATTTAAACCAATGGGTTCTAGAATCATGCCCCCAACGACTTACACTTCTCGGAAAATCGTGGTTGTTCAGATACATGCTTCCCCAACCTTTTTTGGAAAAAACGGCATCCCACTTGCTGTGTACTTCCTTGAATTCGGTTAGCTTCCATTGTTCGTTTCGCATTAAGAAAACTTCATTCTCTTCACGGTCCAAGGCCATCAAATCAAAATGGAAGAACTTGTTTAGTTCTTGCCGTTCTTCATCAACGAAATCCAAAGCCTTGTTCAGACCAATTCCCGGGGCTTCGCCCACGGTCATTACATCGTACTTACTCAATACTTTAGTATTTATTTCATGCAGGTATTCGTGCAATTTGGGTCCGTTTGAATAATAGGAAACAAAATCACCATTATACTCGCTGGGCAGTTCGGGGAACTCGGTGTCTTTTGAGATAAATGATATTACATCCATTCGAAAACCATCTACGCCTTTGTCGAACCAGAATTTCATAATGCCGTGCACTTCTTCCCTAACTTTTGGGTTTTCCCATTTTAAATCTGGTTGTTTAACAGAAAATGTATGGAGGTAATAGGCGTTGGTAGGTTCATCATATTTCCAAGCATTGCCTTCCACATCAAAATAACTCCAGCGTTTCGGAGGGGTGCCTTTTTCAGCAGGCCACCAATGGTAATAGTCTCGATACGGATTATCTCTAGATTTCCGGGATTCAACAAACCAATCGTGTTCATCGCTGCTATGGTTCACCACTAAGTCCATTATAAGTTTAAGACCTCTTTCTTTCATCCCTGACAAAAGCGCATCGAAATCTTGCATGGTGCCGAATTCGGGCATGATATTGCGATAGTCGGCTATGTCATAGCCATTATCATCGTTTGGGGAAATATAAACGGGGTTCAGCCAAATGATATCAACACCGAGGCTCTTAATATAGTCAAGCCGTTGAATTATTCCTCTCAAATCTCCAACTCCGTTCCCGGTAGTGTCCTGAAAACTTCGAGGGTAAATTTGATAGACGATGCCTTCTTTCCACCATTTGCGCTTTAGTTGCTCTCCCATAAAAACCTAATTATTCAATAAATATACTACTTAGGCCGACAGCAGAACCAATGAAAATTAACTACAACGTTTTCGATAGAAAAATTTTAAGTTTAAAGCTGAATGTGGTTAAAATGAAATGAGTTGGTTCATTTTCTTTTAGGTAGAAAGAAGATTTTAAGAAAGCGATTTTTGCTTCCTACAAAAAGGGTCGGACATAAGAACGCCCATAACCAGACAAAGTTGCGCAATACCATGTATGCCCATTACAAGAACGTCAGAATACATAATATCACTCTTAAACCTTGTTATCGCAACAATACTGGCCGATAACATTAGCAGCAGCGCCCCAGTAAGGATATAAATATAACCGTTGTGGAACATATCATCATGTCTTAAATAAGCGAATAAAATCATCATTCCGGCCGTTATCATATAAATAGCCACAGGAATTGTCAAACCATCTAAGTAATCATGTAAATACCAGAATAAAGTACCTGCGTAAAGCGACAAAATTAACGAAGGAAAAATAAAATTGATCGACTTATCCCGGCTTCTTGAGAATTCAAGAATATAGAACATCAAAGAAATAAGGAAGGCTATCAACCCTCCTAAGAATAGAAATTCCAAATCACTAGCATAAATTAATTGAATATCGCCGATTAAGGTACTCACTAGTGCTAAAGAAACAAATACCTTCGTTTTCTTATCGACTTTTTGTATGAGGAAGAACACTAATAGCGATCCAACGATAAGGGGCTTGGTAAATATGCGATAAAGATACCAAGTAGGATTCGACACTACGATAAGTTCAATAAAAAGGATAATCGTAAAACACCAAAGGAATAACTTGGTTTTTTTCATAGGGAAATTAAGAACTAGATTTTTTCAAATATATTAAACTAATTGCGAGGATGAAATTTTTGCATCACTTCGGCCAAATGAGAACGGTCTACATGCATATATATCTCAGTTGTGGTAATACTTTCATGGCCTAACATTTGCTGAATAGCTCTTAAATCGGCCCCATTGGTGAGCAAATGCGTCGCGAAAGAATGCCTAAATGTATGGGGACTGATATTTTTATTCAACTGCGCGATTTCCGCTAATTGTTTGATTATGGTAAATAGCATGGCTCGTGTTAATTGTTTTCCACGTCTGTTTAAAAAAAGGATATCCTCAAAACCTTTTTGAATTTTTTGATGTACGCGAACTTCTTTTCTATAGGTGTTTATATATTTTTTATTGACTTTACTGATCGGCACAAAACGCTGCTTGTCGCCCTTGCCGGTGACTTTGATAAAATCTTCATCAAAGTAAAGATCGGATAATCGCAGATTAACAAGTTCTGAAACCCTTAGGCCACAACCATAAAGGGTTTCTAGCATGGCACGATTACGTTCGCCTTCTGGTTTTGACAGGTCAATCGATTTAATTAATATGTTAATTTCTTCGGTTGATAAGGTATCGGGAAGTTTGCGGCCTGTTTTTGGAGATTCAATCAAATCCATCGGATTGTCAACCCTATAATCCTCAAAAATCAGGTAATTAAAAAAACTTTTAAGTCCAGAAATAATACGAGCCTGAGATCTTGGATTTACTACTTTCGCGATTTCGTAAATAAATTGTTGTACAATTTCCTTGGTTATTGAAAGGGGGGATGCGGCGAGTTCATTTTCATTCAAAAACCGAATAAGTTTTTCAATATCCAATGTATAATTGGCAATGGAGTTAATGGACAAGCCTCTTTCTATTTTTAGATAGTGCTGATAGTCTTGCAGTGTGCGTTGCCATTTCATTCGATAAAGGTACTGCGAATGCTTTAGTTATGGTATACATTTTATTAAACACCAATGGCAATGTTGAATTTATTAAAAAGAAAGTGCGTTATTTTTCAAAGCCTTTTCATTTGAAGTTTCTTGGGTTATCTTTTATAAAGTTTTATATATTTGAGTTGTTAACCGAGAAATACAAATGACATGAAAAAAATTACGTTAATAGCAGTTTTAGTTGGTCTCATATATACCACGAATACCCAGGCTCAAGACTTTTCCTTTGGGGTAAAGGCGGGCTTGAATGTTTCATCATTAAGTAGCAATGCAGGCGTCAATTATGGCTCAAAACCAGGATTTCATGCTGGTGTAGCTGCTGAAATACCGTTTTCTGATGCAATTTATTTTCAGCCAGAGGTATTAGTTACGCTTCAAGGAACTGGAAGTGGACTGGGGAATGACATCAATTTATTTTATCTAAGTGTTCCATTTGCGGTGAAATACAATATCTGGGATGAACTACACATAGAGGCGGGACCTCAATTAGGCGTATTGATTAGTGATAATATAGATGTTCTGGATACAAATAAATTGGACTTAGGAGTGCTTGTGGGGGCGGGTTATCGCCTTGATGATAATTTTTATTTCCAGTTGCGTTTTAACGCAGGTTTTATAAACGTAATTGAGGATTCTACTTCTAAAAATAGGGTATTACAGGTATCAGCGATCTATTTCTTCTAAAAAAAATTGATATACGATTTATAATAGCCATGTAATCGCATGGCTATTTTTTTACCCCCTAAATATAAAAATATCTTACTTTTAAGCTATGAAACTAATTATCATTAATGGCCCTAATCTTAATCTACTGGGTAAACGTGAACCCGACGTTTACGGGAACAAGACTTTTGAGGATTATTTTGCGGAACTTCAATTTAAATATAAAGAGGTACAATTAGAATATTTTCAATCGAACATCGAAGGCGAGTTAATTGGCAAAATTCAAGAAGTTGGTTTTTCGTATGATGGTATTATTTTGAATGCAGCTGCGTACACGCATACGTCGGTAGGTATCGGTGACGCTATTAAGGCAATAGAAACCCCAGTCATTGAGGTTCACATATCTAATACGTATAAAAGGGAAGATTTTAGACATGTTTCGCATATCTCAGCGAGCGCGAAAGGGGTTATTTTAGGATTTGGTCTGCAAAGTTATGATCTTGCAGTTCAAAGCTTTTTGTAGCTAATAACGAGGTTCAATAGCTTAAAAATCAATATATTGTATTGAAAAGTATTGAGATTATGACTTGGAAAAACTTATTTGATGAAAAAGAATCGCAAGAGACAATTACCAGAATCAACATACTGACTTCCGAAACGCAACCTAAATGGGGTAAAATGGGAGTCGCAGAAATGCTAGCGCATTGCAATGTTGCCTATGAACTTGTTTATACCGACAAGCACCCGAAACCAAAAGCCTTTCAAAAATTTATGATCAAACTCTTCGCAAAGAATGTTGTGGTAGGTTCTAAGCCGTATAGAAAGAATTCGCGTACCGCTCCTATGTTCTTAATTTCGGACGACAGAGATTTCGAAATTGAAAGGAACCGATTAATAGTCTACATAACTAAAACGCAACAACTGGGAGCTTCGCATTTTAATGGGAAAGAATCCCATGCCTTCGGGAGCTTATCTGAACATGAGTGGAATAATTTATTCTCAAAACATCTTGATCACCATCTTCAGCAGTTCGGGGTATAATTCGGCCAATAAAAATCAAAAAATTATTTTAATGACTAATGCGCTTCAGCATCCTTTATAATCTGATTTAAGTCTTGCGACTTCTTATAACCACTTACCGCCGAAACTATACCAATTAATCCAAAAGAAGCAGCTACGAGTGTTTTACCACCAAAATCGTAGAGTACCCACATCATAGAGTTCATTCGCATTTCTGCGGTACTATTTTCCCATACAGCAAGGTCAAAGTAGATATATACTCCAAATGCGACTAAACCAACCCCGATTAAAAGCCCCATATAAGCGGCATATTGGTATTTCTCGATGATTTTCCTGTGTACATTTCTCCCATAATTTCTAGTTTTTGATTTTTGTTATATATCCTGTAAATTTTACTTTGGTATAGTCAAAACCGGTAAGAAACCTTTCCTTTACATCTGGCAATGACGCTTTGATTACTGCTCCTGTAAATTGATCTTTAGCAAGATTGAAATCGGCATCTTTCTCTTCACTTATTTTTTGATGATGCCTCGGCCATACCGTATCTGCCTCTATTTTTTGAACTAAAAATCATGTGTTGTATGATTGGGTTAATTTATTGCTTTCAATCAAATTCATCATGGTGTTGAGTTTGTCACCTACTGCCATGTTCTCCATTTTTATCGATTCCTCGGTATATTGAAAATCTTGGAATGCGCTGTACCCGATAAATGAAGCAATTACCAAAAACGGAATGGCCAAAATAATATAGAACCACTTTGTAAACTTTAGACCTGTTGGGTTAAGGCGAAGTTTTTTCTTTTCTGTGTCAAAATAGTTTAGGATTTCGTCTGTCCACAAAACGGTGCAATTTCTGTTTGAGTATGGTGACAGAATAGTGTTCCTGTTACTTTTTTACTTGTTTTTTTGAGAAGGGTGATTCTGTTCGCCTTTGGTAGAAAAAAAGCTCTAAACATTTATGGTTTTTGCAATCCGGGCACTGAGAGCCAATATTTTTCTGCCCGATAGGGTCGTAATAGTCGGTTGCGGTATAGTACATTTTTGGTTGTTGTTTTATGGTAGCAAATATCGCAACAACAGAGCCTCAGATACTCACTGATTTCAGGTAATATTATGCAACGGGTTCAAGTGTGTTGCCCGAAGAAATATACTTTCGTTCTATATAAAAGGTTGCAAAAGGAAGTAAGGAAGCTATCAAGAAAATGGCCATGCGCTTAAATCCCCATTTTTTAACTACACAGACTATAATGGCTAAGATGCAATATGCAATGAACAATATACCGTGAGCATTACCAACATAGATATTGGGAAGAGGAATGTCTGCCATATATTTCAATGGCATTGTAACTGCAAATAAGGCTAAGTACGAAATGCCTTCCAAAATAGCAATAATTCTAAAGAGTGGTAACATACAGTATACTTAGCTAAATAGTATTAAGATAATTACAGGGAAAATCAATCCAGCCAAGGCTAACTTCCAACCGCGTCTTCTAAAGGTGTTTTTTCCTTTAGTGATAATAAACATTCCGGTAAATGCAATCACAAGCATACCAATACCGAAGATATCGGAATACCATATCCAGAATTTATGAGTGGTTTTATGCAGAAACATGGTCTGCCCTATAAAAGGCGTTTTTCGCTTGTATTCGACTATCCCTTTTCCTGTGTTAATATCAGCATCTAAAATAATATTGTCATTATAAAAAATACGGAGTTCATTATCACGAATACGATGACTGTCGTATTCAGCGCCTAATTCCCATTTTTCAGAAATACCTTTGATGTATTTTTCGGAATCTATTGCGCTTTTGTCAGAAGGAAGTTCTAATTGTACTTCCTTGGTTTCATATGCATAGTCCATCGGATACCAATCTTGGCGGTGATTCAGGATGATCCCGGAAAACGAAAAAGCGATAATCAACCCAATATAAAAATAGGCCACGTCTCTATGAACATTTCTATTTTCCCATTTCATAGGACTACAGATGTATTACTTCACCGTAAGCGTCTGCAACTGCCTCCATAACAGCCTCACTCATCGTAGGGTGCGGATGTATCGCTTTTAGTACTTCGTGCCCTGTAGTTTCTAATTTACGGGCTACTACTGCCTCTGCGATCATGTCGGTAACGCCTACACCTATCATGTGGCAACCAAGCCATTCGCCATATTTTGCATCAAAGATTACTTTCACGAAACCGTCGGAAGCTCCCGAAGCTTGTGCTTTTCCACTTGCTGAAAACGGGAATTTACCTACTTTAATGTCAAAGCCCTTCTCCTTGGCTTGTGCTTCGGTTAAACCAACAGAAGCAATTTCTGGTATACAATAGGTACAGCCTGGTATATTGCCGTAATCTATTGCTTCAACATGCATTCCAGCAATTTTTTCCACACACAGTATACCCTCGGCCGACGCCACGTGCGCCAATGCCTGACCAGGGGTCACATCACCAATTGCATAGTAGCCCGGAATGTTCGTTTGGTAGTAATCATTGACTATAATTTTGTCGCGGTCGGTAGCTATACCAACAGTCTCAAGGCCTATATTTTCAATATTTGATTTAATGCCAACTGCTGAAAGAACGATATCCGCATCAATAGTCTCTTCTCCTTTGGCGGTTTTGACAAAAACTTTTACCCCTGTTCCTGAAGTATCTACTTTGGTAACCTCTGATGAGGTCATTATTTTAACACCGGCTTTTTTAAAGCTACGTTCTAGTTGTTTTGATACATCTATATCTTCAACAGGAACAATGTTCGGCAGGTACTCCACAACGGTAACCTCAGTGCCCATCGCATTGTAGAAATAAGCGAATTCGATACCTATTGCCCCGCTACCAACAACTACCAATTTTTTGGGCTGACCTTTTAAAGTCATCGCGTCGCGATAGCCGATAATTTTATTGCTATCTTGAGGAAGACTAGGAAGTTCGCGACTTCTGGCACCTGTTGCAATGATAATGTGTTCGGCACTATATTCAGATGTTGCACCATCCTCGGCTTTGACAGATACTTTTTTACCTGTTTTCAAGGTGCCGAAACCGTTGATGACTTCGATTTTATTCTTTTTCATCAAAAACTGCACTCCTTTGCTCATACCATCTGCAACACTGCGACTTCTCTTTATTACGGCATCAAAATCTTTATCAACTCCTTCTGCCTTAAGTCCATAATCACCTGCGTGCTGTAAGTATTCAAAAACCTGTGCAGATTTCAATAACGCTTTAGTAGGAATACAGCCCCAATTTAAACAAACCCCACCAAGGCTCTCTTTTTCGATGATGGCCGTCTTTAAGCCAAGTTGTGAAGCTCTAATTGCTGTAACATAGCCTCCAGGGCCACTACCTAAAACAATAACATCGAAATTGGCCATATCTGTGGTTTTATAATTTTAAAGTGAATTTCATCTTACGCTAAGCATCTGCAAAAATACATAAATCAAAGGCTAAAAACCAATAAGAAAATCCCAAAATCAAAAGCAATTGTTGCAGATTTTGGGATTTAACATTTTGATGTTTTTGCGACGATCAGTTCTTTTCTTCTTTATTGAAATAAACGAGGTAATAGTACATTTGGCGTTCCTCATCCCAGCCTTTTTCTACAAATTTAGCAGCAGATTCGGGGTTGATAAAGTCCATCTTTATTTGAATGTTAGTATCAAGATTAATTACATTCTTTATTTTTTTTCGGGCATCTGAAACGGCTTTATTCGCGATATCGAAGTTTGAAACGTCCTCGATACTGTATTTAGGACCTTTCTCTACTTTATAATGCTTGAATTCTGGTATGAGTTCTGGATTTTCGATTACTTCGTTCAAAAAGTTACTCTCCTCAAATGCATCGTTCTTCGCGAAATGGTTGACGGCCCGGTTCATAAAAAGTACTTCTTGTTGTTTGTCCTCGGCTGGCAACACAACATCTTTTGCAAAGTTTTGACAGAATTTAAGATAGTTTTTGGTGTAGAAATTTTCGTCTGCTAGTGCATCTACTCCGAGAAAATCTTCAAGCCAATATTTGGCATCATATCGGTTATTATCTACGGAGAGCACTTTATAGCCTTCTTCTTTTTCTACATTAAAAATTAGACAGCCTTTGTCAAGTTTGTTCACATTGATTCCTTGTTGAACTATAATATCTAGGTTGCTTCCTTTTTCTTCCAATTGAAGAAAATCATGTTTTAATTCGCTTTTAAAAATGCCAACTGCATCTACCTTTTTGTTGTCTAACATCACATTTGAAAGAAATGCAACATATACTTCGCCACTTTTTATGTGCGGGTGGTTTGATTGTTCGAATAAATGTCTAGCGATTTTCTTAGAATTAAGATGGAGACTTGTCGGTTTATCAAAAATCTCTGAAACTGTCTTGTAGAGTTCGTTAAATGTTACGTCTACTTCATTGGAAAGTTTGAAGTAGTTTTCCTCTTTCTCCCGAAATGGTTTGAAAAAATATTCTTTCAATAAGCCATTCGTTTCGTCGTTGAGCTTGAAAGGTTCTTCGGAGAGGAAAATACCCTCGCTTTTATTTTTGTTGCCAACGCGATGTAATGAGATGCTTTCGATTTGGGTAGGGTAGAGGTTTATCATGAATTTGATATTTTATTGCCATTCCCGCGTAGGTGGGAATCTATTAGTATAGTATTTTGCAAAGAAAAATTTATAAGTTTAGGTTTTTAGTAATGACTACGCCCCCGTATTCTATGGTTAAAACAAATTTAATTCCAATTTTCATCAAAATCTAAATCGTCATAGTTATCGAAATTATCATCGAAATCTACACTTGGGTCAGATTCAAACTTTTTTTCAGGCGGTGATTCCGGAATTTCGCCAAAACTGAATAGTAAATTGGGGTATGAGCGGCCATCTTCTTTTTCTACGATATCAGCCAATTCTACATAGAAAGTCCACATAGTTAGAAAATCGTAGACATAGATTAACTTAGGATGCTGCTCGCTGAGAATGTCTTCAAGAAAGGTTTCACTCATGAGTCTGGCACTGCCTGCGCCATCACTAACATCGAATAATGCAATTTCTTCGTCCTGATTCCATTCCTCATCACATGTAAAGAAAGAAGCCATTTCATTACCGAGAAAACCAAAAGCTTGGGTAACGGCATTGTGCAGCTCTTCTAGAGAACTTGTATTTGTGATTTCGATATCCCTGAAAATATCTTCTTCAGCATCTAATATTATCCTGATTTTATAAATCATCTTACCATTTTGGGAAGGGGCAAAGTTACGAAGTTTTATGACTTGTTTTAGGATTCATAGCTTCCAAAACCAAATAAAACTGAACACTGAATAAGAATGTAGCTAGGATAAGGTGTATGGGCTGACTCGCGAACGAAAAATCAAAATAGTACATTAGTATTCCACTAAGCGCCTCAAGTACGAGAATACCTATGACAGCGTTTATTTTCGTTAACGCGAGATGCGCCTTTCGAATAGAATAAGCGATAAATAGATTCAATAGCACTACGAAAATGGAGAACGAGCGATGCACATAAAATTGAATTGGGGGATGCTCTAGCCACAAGTTTTTAGCGGCTTCTCCCACAACATCTATTTGCTCATCTACGAATTGCCGTACTTGAGTACCCAAAACTATTTGAACCAGTGTACCCGCTATTGCCAAAATAAGCAGTCCCAAAATCTTTTTCGGAGCTTGAACGGAAGAACTTTTATCTCGGGTCGCATATACTAAATACAATAGCATCGCTACGATAACCAGTGCCATGACCATGTGTACTGTAATCTTTACGGGTTCTAGTACCGAATATACGACGGTTGCCCCCAACCATGCTTGAAAGCCCATGGCAAAAACGGTAAGCACTGAAATTATTGTAATTGTCTTATTGGTTTTCCAACTTGGAAAAGAGCGTACGGCCAATACCAAGGTTGCTAGGCCAGCGAGTGCGCCCAAAAGTCTATTTATAAATTCAATCCAGGTATGCCAAGGATTAAAAATAGCATATTCATGTTTGGTATATAGTTCCCAGTTTTTATCTTTAAAAGTGGTTGTTGACGTAAAATTGGACTTTGCCACTTGCAGTGCTTCATTCAGTATAATTACCTGTCCCTTTTCATACTTTTTTTGTGGAGTCCATTCTAATTCAGATGCTTCTGTCGGGGGAATATAATACCCAAAACATTTGGGCCAATCTGGGCAACCCATTCCGCTGCCTGTCATGCGAACTATGGCTCCTGCCGCGATGACCAAATAAACCAATAGCAATGCTGTTATTGCAGTTTTCCGAAAAGATTTATGCATGAAAATTACTTAAAATACCAATTGCAAAATTACCATATTCTCTACAAGAATACGAGTGGGTGTAAACAAAAAAAAGACCATTTGCCTATTAGCAAACGATCTTTATCTGTTTAGGAACGAAATCTATTCCATAACTATAAACTCAGATCTTCTGTTTTCCTGATGTTTTTCATCGGGACAACTATTGCGATTAGTGCACTCGTTTACCAGCATGGTTTCTCCAAACCCTTCACTGGTAATCATAGCTTCATTAGCACCATTTGCTAAAAGATAAGAGACAGTGTTTTCCGCTCTTTTAGTTGAAAGGCGCATATTATAATTAGTACCTGCTTTCGTATCGGTATGTGACTGAACTTGAATTTTCATGTCAGGAAAGACCTTCATGTATTCTAAAACGGCCATCAAAGTTTTTGAAGCATCTGGTCGTATACCGGCTTTGTCCAAATCAAAATAAACAGGTTTCAAATTAAGGAACTTCACAAGGTTTGTGCCCGGAGCTGCTCTTTTAATAGACTTGTCAAGCATGATTTCAATTGCTTCTGTATCATTTGCTTTGATTACGGAGAACATTTGGCTGGCCATATCATATTCGTCTAAAGAAATGGACAAGTTGTATTGCCCATCTTTGCAGTCTCCCTCAAGTTCAAATGAACCATCTGCAGCACTAACAGTTTCAGATACTATGTCGTCACCATTATAAATTACAACTTTTGCTCCCAAAAGAGGGTTGCCGTTTTCAAGGTCTTTTACAAACCCTGTAACTTTTGTATGACACTCTAAATCAATAACTTCATTTTCGATAAAGCCATATAAATCATCACCTCCTTGACCACCATCGCGATTAGATGCGAAGTAGCCTTTACGTGTTTCTTCATTTATAATGAAAGAAAAATCATCTTCTTCTGTGTTAATTGGTTTTCCAAGATTGACCACATAAACGGCATCTATATCTTGGAGTTTGGTTGCGTAAACATCTAGACCTCCAAGACCAGGTCTACCGTCGGAGGCATAGTATAAAACGTTTTTGTCGGTAACGAATGGGAACGTTTCCCTAGCTTCTGTATTTATTTTTTCTCCTAAATTCATCGCTGGCCCTATACTGCCATCATTTTTTAGATTTACCACAAAAATGTCTGATTCACCAATAGTACCTGGCATATCAGAAGCAAAATACAATTTATCACCATTTGGACTAAGAGTAGGGTGTGCGCATGAGTAGTTGTCGCCGTTGAACGGAAGTTCGGTAATATTGGTCCATACCCCATCTTTTAAATAGGCGCGGTATATTTTTAATCTGCTGACTCCTTCTTCATCTCTTAAAAAACCTCCATTTTCGGAATTATTTCTAGTAAAATAAACGATAGAACCATCCTTGGTAAAAGCGGTTGATGATTCATGTGTTTTTTTATTCAGTCCGTTTGAGAATTTATCCGCGACTGTAAAATCACCACTAGCAGAAGCATTTGTGCTGTACAGATTTAGGAATGATTTATTGTTCCATTGATGAATGCGTTTTGAAACGGTCCCAGAATCTCTTGCAGATGAAAATACTAGTTGGTCACCATAAAAGGAAGGTGCAAAATCTGATTGTGGAGAATTGAAAGGAAGATTTTTGACCTCGTATCTACCAGACATTTCGGATATTTTTTCCATATAATTGGGATTGTCGTTATACAATCTTGCTCTAACTTCATTCGATTTTGCCGCAATGTATTTTTGCATCCAATTATTGGATGCTTCGTATTCCATAGTCGATTTAAGGGTATTCGCATAGCGATACATATAGTCTGCCTCTATTGTAGCCCCTTCTAATGTGAATAGTTTACTGTACCAACCTGATGCATCTTTATAACGTGCATTTAAATAATTGGCATCCCCAAGGTCTTTGTAGATTTCTTCATCTGTGTAACCTTCTTTTACCAACCGTTCATAATTTTCAATAGCATTGGCATATGCGTACTGATCAAATTGTTTTTCCGCTTTACTGGTTTTACCGTTTTGAGCGGTTACCATAGTACACATAAAGAGCGTACCAAAAATTAGAATAAGTACATTTTTACTCATAATTATATTATTTTAAAAGAATCGAGGGGTTATTACTTTTTTGTATTTGGTTAAGAATTCATAACGAAGCATAATTTCAAAAGAACCATCATTGAATGCAGAATTACCTAGCTCGGTAACCTCTCTATCGTAGGCAAGACCGACCATAAACTGATCGGAAATCTGAAACCCGAACAAGGCGCTTAATGCAGCATCCCATCGGTATGCAGCGCCAAGCGTGAATTTTTCGTTCAGCATGAAGTTGGCGGAAAGGTCTACTTGCAACGGAGCACCGCTAACAGCTTTTGCTAATACAGCTGGTTTAAACTTTAAGTTCTGGTTTAAATCAAAAACGTAGCCGGTTATCAAATAAAAGTTAAGTCGCTCTTCTGCTATAAATGAATTGTTACCTGCCGAATCATCAAAATGCTGCGTTTTAAGAAAATTTGGTACAGAAAGACCAGCGTAGAACTTATCAGTATGATAATAGATACCAGCACCTATATTTGGTGAAAACTTGCGATCTATATTATTTAAACCAGTAGCGTTTAAATCAGGACGGTAATTCGCCAGTTGATTAAAGTCGATATTTAAAGAGTGCCCACCAGCTTTTAAACCGAATGACAACTTACCAGTTTGAGAAGTCGGCACAGTATAGGAGAAGACCGCATCAAAGTAAGTATCTTGATTGGTACCATTACCGATTTGATCGTTAACTATAGATAAACCGATACCAACTCGTTCAGAAACCGGTGTATGAAAATTTACCGTTTGCGTCTTGGGTGCCCCATCTAAACCAACCCATTGCGACCTGTGCAAACCGTTTATACTAAGTACACCTCTGGACCCTGCGTAGGCAGGATTTACCGCAATCGTATTATACATATATTGGGTGTATTGGGCGTCTTGTTGCGCCACTAAACCACCTATCGTCAATAGAATCAGTAGAACTGTTATAAGTAATTTTTTCATGATAAATTCTTTATTAATGTAGAAATGGATTGTTTTTATCTATTCACGTATAGGTAGCCCGATTTTTTCTTAGCGGTGCCATTGTTCACATAATCTACTACATAGAAATAAACACCTACTGGAAGCGCCTTATCCTCTTGTATAGTTGCTCTACCTTCCGAGAAACCCCTAAAGTTATTACTACCACCATCATATCCGGTAGTTTCATAAACGAGTATTCCCCATCTATTGTATATGCGTACCGTATTATTTGGGAAAGCTTCAATATTTGCAATTCTAAAGAAACCTTCATCTACTTGAGGTCCTACCAAGTCATTATCAATTACAATATCGCAAATAGCTCCTGTAGGAGGTATTCCACCTCTTGAGCTACAAGGGTCGTTGGGGTCTGTACCATCCGTGACTTCTTGTCCGTTTGGAATAGTATCACCATCACAATCTGCAACCAACCAATCACCTGTTTGTTCTAAGGTAACGCTGTCTTGATTAAAGCTGCACGGGTCTGAGGGATCTGTTCCATCACCTAACTCTGTACCATTGGTAACCCCGTCACCATCACAGTCCGAGACTAAATAATCACCTGAGGGCGTTTCGGTAGCGTTTGCAGCTACAAAATCACAAGGATCTTCTGGGTTGGTGTCGTCTGCGATTTCTTGTTCATTGGTAACGCCGTCTCCATCACAATCAGCTACTAAATAATCGCCGCTTTGTGTTTCGGTAATACTCGCGATTACAAAATCACATGGATTGTTGGGGTCGGTACCGTCAGCAATTTCTTGTACATCAATAACGCCATCACCATCACTATCCGCTGGCTCTCTCCAATCTCTATCTCCTCCTGGTAATTGAGCATCTGGGAAAGAATTGGGAGTTTGACCGTTTGTAGGTTCTGGGGAGGCATCATCATTATCAAAAGCATCATCTAGGCCGTCGCCGTCAGCATCAGAACCTAAGGGTGTTGTCTCAGGTATCCCATCTGCATCAATATCCCAACCCTCTACAATATCATCTATACCATCATCATCGGTATCCCGAACCAAATAATCAGGCCCGTTACCAGCAGTTTGTACCGGATTTATTCCAGTGGATCCCGTTTCTGTATCATAGGCATCATCTAATCCGTCATTATCTGAGTCGATATTCAAAGGCGCAACATAACCATCGGTAGATTGGCCTTCGATATTATCAACAATACCGTCGTCGTCATTGTCAATATCCAAATAGTCAGGACCACCTGTACCATCTTGATTGTTTAAAGTTATCGGGTTGGCTGCAGTATCATCATTATATCCGTCTCCGTTCGTATCAGTAAAATTATCTATTTCTCCGTCCCCGTCTCCGTCCTCACCACCTTGGTTGGTAGATTCTGCCGCATCTGTAATACCATCGTTATCAGAATCAATATCTAAATAATTAGGTCTTGTATCATTATCAAAGTTAGGTATTGGCAGGGGTGTTCCGGTGCCATCTAGTGACGCAACGGTAGTACTATCATCAGTATCTACACTATCAGCAAAACCGTCGCCATCTTCATCTACAAAATCATCTATTCTACCATCGCCGTCTGTATCGGTACCACCTGCCTCGGTAACATCGGTAATGCCATCATTGTCAGAATCAAGATCTATACGGTCGTTAACTCCGTCGTTATCTGTATCTTCATGGGGTAGTGGAGTACCTGCTACTGCTGGTCCTATTGGGTCAACATTATCCGAGAGGCCATCACCATCTATATCGGTAAAACCATCGATGATTCCGTCACCATCACTATCAGGACCTCCTGCTTCTGTAACATCAGAAATACCGTCGTTATCAGAATCCAAATCGATTCTATCTTCTAAACCATCGTCATCTGAATCCGGGTCAGGTAACGGATTAGCTGCCACACCATCATCAAGTCCGTCGTTGTTAGTATCAACCATTGATGTTGGGTCGCCAGGTGTTGGGTAATCTACTTGCCCGTCACCATCATTGTCAACACCTCCTGCTTCCGAAATATCTGGAACCCCGTCATTATCACTGTCAAGGTCCAAGAAATCGGGAATTCCATCACCGTCTGTATCACCAGTACCTTCTACTGTATCCGGAATTCCATCATTGTCGTCGTCTAGGTCAGCATCGTCACTGATGCCATCACCATCTGTATCTATTGAAGTTAACGGAGGAACAAAACCCGTCGCGCTAACTATAGTTCCGAGCGCACCATGAACGTCCGCACCAGTACTTGTATCGTCTGGGAAAGTAGTTGGATCCAATAAGTTATCAGCATCTGTGACATCATCACCAAAAAATGAGATGCCATAAAATGCTTGCCCTGCGGAAATACCCAAATCAGCAAAAGAAATTAGGGACAAACCTACTCTTTCTGGTTGCGCACCTGTTCTTATGGGCAGATTATCACTATTTACGTCTTCTAGGAAATTATTGTTTCGCGCGGGGTTAAAGCTGTCGTCGGCAGGTTCGCCATAAGAGACATTGGCCAAAATAGTAACCAAATTGCCAAAAGAAGTAGGGTCTCCGGATCCGTTAACACTCAGTATTGCAGCGGCTTTATATGTATTGTTCCCACTTTTTTCAGAGGCTAAAAACCCGTTTAAGGGTAAATCAGCAGCATCATTAAGTATCAAGGCAGGAAAGACAATATCAATTCGTTCTATATTTGAAGGGCCTTCACCCGGTCCATTCGTGCCTGTGTTTGTAAATACATCGAGAGCACCTCTGTTAATAACGGGAGATCTCAGTATTTGTTCTAAATCAATATTACCCGGTGTACCTGGTAAGCTCGCTTCATAATTGAAATCTGGAGTAGTCGTACTTTCAAAGAATACACTGGCTTTTGTGCCAACGACATTGGTGCCATCAACATTCGGTGTAATATCATCTCTTCTAAATATATAAGACCGACTGGCAAACGGTATTGTAAATACATCAGCACCAATGGTTATAGATGTAATCTCAACATTATTTCCTAAGCCAAAGCTATAGGTGTCGCCTAATACGGTATACGTGTCTTGATCTGGCGCAACAGTTGTAGTTATTGTCCAGCTATCAACAGGTTGTTGTGCCAAAATAGTCTGGAATGCGAATAGCATCATAACAATCAAACTTATTTTGTCTTTTTGAGGTAGTAATTTTTTCATAATTTTTCGGATTGAAAATAGATTACCAATAAAATGATATTTTGGCATAAAAAAATGAATGGTACGTATATTGTAATTGGGTTCAAATAAAGATTGCATTAAGAACTTCATTTTTAGGGGAATGTAGTTTAATATTGTCTTAAAGTTGATTGCACAAGATTCGTGAATCAAATTAAATTTTAACAAAAGTAGTCCCTAGAAGCTTAGGTAAGAAGAAAAATGTTGTCAATTACGCTAAAAATAGCGGTGAAACGCAAGATTTCTTAGGTGAAATGCACTTTTAGCGATGTTTAACGCATGTCTATAACCAATGTTTCAATCAAAAAGTAATCTGAAAAATCAAATTTTATAGAATAAATACCATAAATTCAACTACAAAAAGGTTACTAATTAGATGCTATTAAGCCAAGTTCTTTTCCTTTTATGAGCATAAATTTCTTAGCTGCATTGTAATCGTTGGAAATCTCACCATCTAAAATCGCCTCCTTAATCGCTTCTTTAATTACACCAATTTCTTTTGAGGGCTTTAGTTCAAAGGTTGCCATTATTTCCTCGCCACTTATAGGAGGTTGAAAATTACGTATATGATCACGTTCTTCTACTTGGATTATTTTTTGCCGTACCAATTTAAAATTGTTCTTATATTTTCTCTGCTTTCTAGGGTTTTTTGTTGTGATGTCTGCCTCGCACAAGGTCATTAGGTCATCAATATAATCTCCTGCATCAAAAACCAAACGTCTTACGGCCGAATCTGTAACATAATCTTCGGAAAGGACTATAGGCCTTGAACTCATTAATACCATTTTTTGAACAAATTTCATCTTATCGTTCAATGGCATTCGTAACCTTTTAAAGAGTTTGTAGACCATTTTTGATCCTACGAATTCATGGCCATGAAATGTCCACCCGATTTTTTTATGAAATTTTTTAGTTGGCGCTTTACCAATGTCATGCAAAAGTGCTGCCCAGCGCAACCAAAGATTGTCTGTGGTTTCTGCGATATTATCTACAACCTCCAAGGTATGCCAAAAGTTGTCTTTGTGTTTTTGACCTTCTATTTCTTCAATGCCCTGTAAAGCCGTTAATTCAGGCATAATCAAAGGTAAAAGCTTGGTTTTGTGCAATAACGCAAAGCCTTTTGAAGGCGTGTCACTTTTTAAAATCTTGTTTAACTCGGTGACAATGCGTTCACCGGATATGATTTTAATTCGTTCGTTATGTGCTGTAATTGCTTGTAGCGAACTTAACTGAATTGTAAAGTCTAACTGGGTCGAAAAGCGTATTGCCCGCAACATTCGCAATGGGTCGTCTGAATAGGTAATACCGGGCGCTAGTGGTGTTCGAATGCACTTCTTATCCAAATCCGCAACCCCATTGAATGGGTCTAGCAGGTCTCCATAGTTTGCTTCATTTAAAGACAATGCCAACGCGTTAATCGTAAAGTCCCTTCTTTTTTGATCGTCTTCCAAGGTTCCGTTTTCGACCACAGGCTTTCTGCTATTACGATCGTAACTTTCTTTTCTGGCACCGACAAACTCAATTTCTAAATCTCCCGATTTTATCATTGCGGTACCAAAATTCTTGAATACTGATACCTGTGGGGTACCTTCAAATTTCGATGCTACTTTTTTGGCCAATTCAATACCGCTGCCGACGGCAACAATATCAATATCTTTGGGATTATTTCGTTGCAGAAGATAATCTCGCACAAAACCGCCTATAACATAGCATTCTAGCCCCAATTCTTTTGCCGCATGGGAAATCGCGGTAAAAACGGGATGATGAAGTGCTTTAGTGTGATTTTGAACTGACATTATTCTAAAAAGGATTTAGGGTCGAATTATCTTAACGGAAGCATCGTTACCCAACTTAATAATAGACGATGGCGAACCGTTTTTTTTATCGCGATGCAAAGCTACGGTATAGTCCACACCTTTTAAAATACTTTCGCTGATTTCATTAAAGTGTTGAGGTGTAGTTTCGCCCGAAACATTGGCTGAAGTAGACACAATAGGTTTTTTGAACCTAGTAATAAGATAACGACAAAATTGGTCAGATGCTATGCGTATGCCTACTGTGTTATCTTCCGCAATCAGATTTTTTGCCATACCTTTTGGATTGTCGTAAATAATGGTCACTGGCTTTTCGCTAAGGTCAATAATATCGTAAGCAACTTCTGGCACTTGTTCTATGTGTTTTTCGAGCATAAAATCATTCCCTACCAAACAAATTAATGCTTTACTATCTTCCCTTTTTTTTAGGGCATATACTTTTTGGACTGCTACTTCATTAGTAGCATCGCAACCTATCCCCCAAATAGTGTCTGTTGGGTAAAGTATAAGGCCACCTTGGTTTAAAATTTCAATACACTTGTTTATTTCTTCCGTCATCGTTCCAAAATAATTTTATTCAAATGATATTCATTATTTAGCGCTTGCCATTGTTCAGTATTCTTATCCTTTCCCAAATTATCTTTTTTTAATGCTACTTTTTGCGACCCGATAATGGGTATGGGGTCTTTTGGTAATTCCTCGGCCTGTATCGATAGTGTTCCCTTAACGAGTGCCATGGCCTTAAACCATAGATCGTCTGCCTTTGGAGCTAATTTTAAAAATAGTTCTTTTTCAGTGGTTTCTTTTGAAAGGCTATGTGGCGGGTATAGAATACCCCATGCTCCAATTGGCACAAATGCTTTTGGGTTGACCTTCGTAACAAATTCATTTCGCCATTGCTTGAACGGCAGTGGTTCATCATTTGTATCATGGTTGATGTGTACCGTATGATTTCCAATTATGGCTTTTGGGTGTTTTAGATGTTCTTGATATATCTTGGAGAGCCAATTATTGCGGTACATTAAATCATCGTCACATGTAATGATACTATCTTCAGGATATGCTTTAAGTGAATGAATTAATTTTCTGTGAGAACAATTTAAAGCTGAATACCGAATTTCAAATACAGTTGATTCAAGGCGAGATAGTTTCTTAGGAATCGTATTTTTTAAGTCATCGTTTAACCATAGTAGTATCTTTTTTGGCCGAACATCTTGAACGAGCAGGCTTCTAATAACTAAATGAAGGGTTGACAAACGAGAGGGTATTGATGTTAATGAGACAATTACGGGCAAGGTTTCTTTTGTATCACTATTCAGCACGGAAATAGGAGTCAATATAAGTTTGATGCTGTTGTAAATGGAAATCGGAAGCTCCTTAACTACTTTCATTCTGATTGTTGTTCTTTACTCGATAATCGAGATTTAAATGCTCCGAGGCTTGCCCGCCCGCACCGTTCGGGTGGGCCTCGAATTTCTATTTGTTTTCATACAAATTCCTCGTGGGTTGCCCCGAGGTAGTTTACTAGGCTACTAGACTTCGGTAATATATTTTTTGCCTTCTGGAATGTTAGGAAGGGTTAAATAATTACCGATTACCGTATTGTAATGATCCGGAGTAAAATCCATTCTACCATCGGTTGGATAGAACGTCATTTCCCCAAAGAGGATTTTGCCATCTAGGTTGTACAAGTCTACCCGAACAAATGGGAATCTACCAGCCAGTTTTATAGCTACTTGCACCATTTTTTCGTAATTGGGCGGACAAGCTATTTCTCCTGAAAAAGCATTTATACCTTCGGTGTCGAATTCCAATTTTTTCCAATCCATATCATAGTAACTGCGGGCATGGCCAACAGTCCTGTCGACGTCAACTTGGATGAATCTGGGTACACCACTAAAACAAAAGACTTTATAATCGCTAATCGATTCTTTTCCGATTTGAGTAAGATATTTTTCAACGATTATTCTGGGCTTCACGTTCTTATAAGCCCATTCTAGACCTCCTCGATAATATTGGTTTTTATGCATCCACTTCGTAAGTAATAATTTGGATTTGAGTACGTTTAATTTCGATTTGTCGGGCACCAAAATATTAAAATGGTAGCCATGAACAGCTTTCATTACAAACTGCTCCGGTAATGCTTTAAAATTAATTTCACTAACGCAGTCATAAACTGCAATCAGGTCATTTAAATACGAATCGCCAACTTGCTCTGAAACATATTCTCTCACTGAATATTTATCTACCAATTGTGTTAATATCGGAGGTTTGTAGTACGCCTTTAACCACTGTAGTTTTTGATTGAATTCAATGGGGTTTTTAAGGTTTAGCTTCTTGCCTACATAATATTCGTAGTAGATTTTTATGTAATACGGAGGAGGAAGAAACTTGAATTTCTTCAAAATTCCATATCCTAGTTTTTTAAGCATTTAGATTATTATTGGCGTAATTCAAAGATATACAATAAGAGTTTTATATTTTTACATTGATACACAAACCATAATGGCCTCTCCCGAAATTTCGATAATAGTAAGTACCTACAATTCTGAGGAATGGTTACAGAAAGTACTTTTAGGCTTTCATTTTCAAACTTTTAAGAATTTTGAGCTTGTTATCGCAGACGATGGCTCGGGGCCCAAAACAAAATCTTTGCTTGAAGAGATTCAAAAAAAAGTAGCCTATAGCATTGTGCATGTTTGGCAAGAAGATGCTGGTTTTCAAAAATCAAAAATATTGAACAAGGCAATCGTGGCTTGCAGTTCTGAGTATATTATAATGACCGATGGTGACTGTATTCCCAGAAAAGATTTTGTGGCGGTTCATGAACTTCATAGAAAGAAAGGTCATTTTATTTCTGGTGGCTATTTTATGCTACCCATGCATATTTCTCAGGCCATTACCAAAGAAGATATTGAGGAACAGCGTTGTTTTGATGTTAAGTGGTTGAAAAACAAAGGGTTGCCAAATACATTTCAAAATAATAAATTGACCGCAAAAGGTACCGTCTCCAAGGTGCTAAACTCGGTAACGCCAACCAACGCAAGTTGGAACGGACATAATTCTTCTGGTTGGAAGAGTGATATTCTAAAAATCAACGGTTTTGATGAACGAATGCAATATGGGGGTCAAGATAGGGAGTTGGGTGAGCGACTTTTTAATTCGGGCATCAAATCAAAACAGCTTCGGTATAGTGCAATCTGCATTCATTTAGACCATAAGAGAGGGTATAAAACTCCAGAATCCATCGCCAAGAACCAAGCAATTCGAAAAGAGACCAGAACCAAGAAACTTAAATGGTCTAATTATGGCATCAAGAAGAGCTAGTCGCTTCGAGTTTTTTTAACTCTCGATATTTTTCAAGGTCGCTCATGGCATTGAGAGAGCAGATTATAATTCCTTTTTTACCATCAAGTATGCCCAAGCGCAAAAAATAGTGGTAAACAAATTTCCAAGCTGGTTTTAGTAGAAGGGCTCCGTAACTGAACTTCTCTTTTCGTAGAAAAGCTTCTTTTGCCTTTAATCTGCCATAGCGCAACATTTTTCCTTTATAATCAGTATAATTTTTATAACAGTAATGCAATAATTTTTCTTGGAATACTCCTGAACTACCGTTTACTTCAAGGGCCTCATGTACCAATTTTTTTTCAGTGAATTTCACCTTGCTCTTTCTGAACAAGCGATGATTTTTATCGGTTTGCCATCCGCTATATCGTAATTTTTCTTTTTGAAACATAAATTGGCGGTAAAACCAAAATGCTACATGTTCAGTTGGGTTATGAACGGTCTGTACGATTTCTTTTTTTAGATTTTCAGTAACGATTTCATCCGCATCAATAAATAGTACCCAATCGTGGGACGCTTGCTCTAAGGCGAAAGACTTTTGTAAGGTGTAGTTTTCAAAAGGCTTTTGCAGTGTTTTTATCCTAGCATTACTTTTTAAATATTCAAAAGTACCATCGGTACTATACGAATCAATAACAATAATTTCGTCTGCGAACAGGATTGAATCTAGACATTTCTCAATGTAGCCAATTTCATTGTAAGTGATAATAACTGCCGATATCTTTTGACTAATAAGCATTATGAAGTATGAAATTGAGCGGTATTGCTTAGATGCAAAATTATCGATTTCAAGACTCTCAAAACTATTTTAGGGGCGTAAATTTTAGGAGAACAAATTTAACCTCGGCACATCAATTAACTTCCGCTTTGGCGTACCGTTTTCAAACTAGGAACTTTCTGGTCATTTTCTAAACGTCTCAATTCTAGATAACGCTCCCAATCACCGAGGGCGTTTAGATAGCAAACGGTAATACCTTTTAGGCCATCTAACACACCTAGTCTTATGACATAGTTGTATGTGAAATTAAATGTAGGTTTCAGCAACAGTTTTGCTAAATTAAAACGCTTCTTTTTCTGAAAACCTTCTTTTGCTTTAAGTCGACCGTATAAGAGCATTTTATGCTTGTAGTTTTCAAAATCACGATAACAGTAATGCGTTAGTTTAGATTTCAAGATTCCAGAAGTACCATTGACTTCCAAGGTTTCGTGTACAATGCGTTTTTCTGAAAATCGAACTTTGCTTTTTCTGAAAAGACGGTAATTTTTGTCCGTTTGCCATCCGCTAAAGCGCAAACGTCTTTGCTGAAACATGAATTTTCTTCTGAACCAGTAAGCCGCATGGGTAGTTGCACCATTGGTAGTCTCCAAAATTTCTTTTCTGAGTTTCGATGAAACTACTTCGTCGGCATCAACGAATAAAACCCAATCATGAGTTGCTTGGGCAAGTGTATATGCCTTTTGCGCGGTATAGTTTTTAAATGGGTGTTGAATGACTTTTACTTTTGGCTGAGCCGTCAAATACTCATAAGTACCATCAGTGCTATACGAATCAACAACGATGATTTCATCGGCAAAATCAACTGATTTTAAACAGTTTTCGATGTAGCCGATTTCGTTGAAGGTAATGATAAGTGCCGATATTTTCGCTCGTTGAAGCTCCATAGCAATATGCTTGTAGGTTGTTCATTTTTGGAGTAATCTCTAAGTAAGAACTTTAAAAAGCTGAAAATAGTATGTTGCGCCTTAAAATTCTTACAAATTAAACAGCAACATTATGTTCCCGTAGGGCATCGTTAAGAGAAGTCTTTTTATTCGTACTCTCTTTTCGCGTTCCGATGATCAAGGCGCAAGGCACTTGAAAATCACCTGCCGGAAACTTCTTTGTGTAGCTCCCTGGTATAACAACTGAACGTGCTGGAACCCTACCTTTGAGTTCGATGGGTTCGCTTCCTGTAACATCTATGATTTTAGTTGAGGCAGTTAGTACCACGTTGGCACCGAGAACAGCCTCTTTTTCGACCCGAACCCCTTCAACCACAATACATCTTGATCCTACGAAGGCATTGTCTTCGATGATGACAGGAGAGGCTTGTAAGGGTTCTAAGACCCCACCGATACCAACACCTCCGCTGAGGTGTACATTCTTGCCGATTTGAGCGCAACTACCTACCGTAGCCCATGTGTCGACCATGGTACCCTCATCTACATAGGCGCCGATGTTCACGTAGCTCGGCATCAAAATGGTACCTGAAGAAATATAGGCGCCATGTCTTGCAACTGCATGGGGTACCACGCGAATTCCCTTTTGGGCATAGCCTCTTTTTAAAGGTATCTTATCGTGGTACTCGAAAATACCCGCTTCAAGCGTTTCCATTTTTTGAATGGGAAAGTACATGACGACCCCTTTTTTTACCCATTCGTTTATCTGCCAACCGTTTGAAGTTGGTTCTGCGCAGCGCAGTTCTCCCGCATCCAATAAATCAATTACTTTTCTAATTGCATCTTGGGTACTTTGCTCCTTTAATAGGTCTCTATTCTCCCATGCTTTTTCGATGGTCTGTTGTAATGCTGTCATGCTTTTATTTAATTTTTTGTAAAGATAAGAGCCTATAAATGAATTCAGCATTCAATTTTACAGTTATAACAATTTATAAGTTATTTTTGCCAAAAAAAGTGAGCAGGGTATTGGCATTGGATTTTGGAAAAAAACGAACCGGTATCGCGGTTACTGATGAATTGCAGCTAATCGCCTCTGGTCTTACTACGGTCGAAACTCAAAAACTGATTGATTTTCTGACCGATTATATGGAAAGGGAACTTGTTTCATGTATCGTGGTAGGGGAACCAAAGCAAATGAACAATATGCCATCGGAGTCAGAGGCAATGATAAAACCCCTGATCAACAGATTGCATAAACTTTTTCCCGATACACGAATTGAACGACAAGATGAACGTTTTACCTCAAAAATGGCGGTGCAAACAATGATTGCAGGGGGGGTGAAAAAGAGTAAAAGACAAAATAAGGCTCTGGTAGATGAAATTAGTGCGACATTAATTTTACAGGCCTATCTAAATAGAATGCAATGATATTACCGATTGTGGCGTTTGGTGATCCGGTGCTTCGCAAGAAAGCCGCCGATATACAAAAAGACCATCCTAAGTTAAGCGAATTGCTAAGCAATATGTGGGAGACGATGTATAATGCTAGCGGAGTGGGTTTAGCGGCCCCACAGATCGGGCTTCCCATTCGTATTTTCCTGGTAGATACCTCGCCCTTTTCAGATGATGAAGCTATGTCCGAAGAGGAGCGAAAAGCTTTGAAGGGTTTTAAAAGAGCATTTATAAATGCTCGGATATCGGAAGAAACAGGAGAAGAATGGGCATTTAACGAGGGATGTTTGAGCATACCGGATGTGCGTGAAGACGTAAAACGAAAAGACACTATTACCATCACCTACCAAGACGAAGATTTTAGAACTCATACGGAAACCTTCAACGGACTTTTAGCCCGAGTAATTCAACATGAGTATGATCATATTGAGGGAATTTTATTTACCGATAAACTCTCAACGCTCAAAAAAAGACTGCTGAAGGGGAAATTGAAAAATATCTCTCAAGGTAAAATTTTAGTCGATTATCGCATGCGTTTCCCGGAAATGAAAAAAGCGCGGTAGACTGGTAATATTAGAAGTAAAAGTGTAATATTTGCGTTCGCAATTTTGAAAAGAACCAATTCGAATATGAGTTTAGAAAAAATATTGTCAATAGGAGGTAAGCCCGGACTTTTTAAACTGGTTACCCAGACTAGAACAGGTTTTGTAGCAGAGTCTATGATTGATGGAAAGAAAATTACCGTGGGTATGCGCAGTAATGTGAGCATACTTTCTGAAATCGCTATTTATACCTTGGAAGAGGAAATTCCGTTACGACAGGTTTTCTTGAATATTCAAGTAAAGGAAAAAGGTGGTAAAACCAGTGTTGGCCATAAAGAGGACAAATTAAAGTTAGAGGAATATTTCTTTGCGGTATTACCAGACTACGATGAGGATCGCGTGTACCCTAGCGATATTAAAAAAGTAATTCAGTGGTACAACATCTTGCACGAACAAGGTATAACCGATTTTTCGGAAGAAGAAACCAAAGATTCCGAAGAGGAGTAGAATTTACCTGAAAAAGATAGCTGAGGTTAGTACTTCTATTCTTAAAAAAAGAATTTGAATAGCCGCATCGCAAATAGAATGGCTCCTAGTTTTTAGTTTCGTTTCATATATGCCAAGCTGGCACTGATTTTTACTAATTCCTTTAAACCGTAACAGGTTTATTTTTAAATCATAATTTATCAAAACCTAGTTTTGGTTGCGCATTATCATTTCCCCTGTTTCGTTGCCTTCTTGCGTGCCATCGGGATGATAGAGAATGTAATCGAACATCAAATCAAAATCTTTAGTAACCTCTTCACCTATTTTTACGTTTGTGACCATTTGGGGCTCATTCTGTAAAAGACTTGTTATCGATTGGTTTTCCCATTTTACAACCTCAACCCACATCCATTCGTTTTCACCAGCAAAATTCGAAAATGGAAATTTTATCAATAAGTTAGTGCCTACAGGAAAGCCTTTGCTAAAATCATTTTTTAATTGCAATACGGTTTCTTTTGCTCTGGCACTTGCTTCCAGTAATTCGTCATCATGTGGAAAGTAGGTGAATTCGTCTTCGAAACCAAAGATTTTGGAAAGCCAGGCTTCTTGTTCTATTTGTGGGTTTTCTTTTGGAAAACCTATTTCAATCAGTCTATTGTTCGCGTCACCCTCTTGTAATACGCCTTTAACTAGCGCGATTTGACCACTTTTCTTAGCATTATCGGCTAATTCTGTTTTAAGTTGATTTTTTAAAGCAGTATTTTTAATATCATCAATGCGCAGCATTAACTCCCCATCAGTGTCTAATTGATTTTTTTCGAATAGTGTTTGGGCCGTTAGATTAATCAGATTTGCAACACCGGTATTAGAATAGCATGAAACGTTTTCTTTACAAAAATCTTCCAAGCTAAATTTGAGCATTCCCAAGCTTATAGCCCTGCAATAATCACCATCGGGATACAAGTGAATCGTAATGTGTTCGCTTAGGTTGACGCCGCCATTTTTAATTATCCTATTTTTCTGCCAATAGCCGCTAGAAAAACTCTCCCGAATTTCTGTGTCATAAATAACGGTTTTTTTGTCAGTAGTTAGTTCAACTACCAGATTGTTCGCTTTGCTAAGAGTTTCTACGATATTATTTTTTTTACATAAAAAATCTAAAATCAGCACATACTTCGTTTCTTGAAGGCTTAATTTATCCTGTTAGGTCAGACCATGGCTTGCGAACTCCAAATAGTCCAAATCCGGTGGTGTAAATTCAGATGCAATATTTGCCGTGCCATTCACAATTACAGATGGGACAGTTACTGATTGAGGGCTTGGTATTGAGTCTGAAATAGTCAATCACGAGTAGGATGTTCTTATTGTTTCTAATACCGATTCGGGACTTAGCGTTTCTTTCTCAAGCAAGAAAATCGCATACTCGATTAGTACTTCATCATCACTTATATTATCCTTTAAGAATTTCCTTTGCCCGTTAGAACTGCAGGAAATTAGCATTAATAATACGGAGGTAAGTAGTCCAATTTTTATTTTCATTTTATCTTCAATCAATCTTTCACAATCTCTTTGTAACTATACTTGCTTTTTTTCCAATCGATTAGGGGGGAAGGGTAGTACTTCACATCCATACGATCAAGGAAAGGGGCTTGGTTCGCCAAACGTACCTTATAGTTTTCCCAGTCCCTATTTTCTTGGGTTGTCCAGCTTAATTCAGAATAGCCAATAGCTCTGGGAAAGGCCAAATATTCCAATTCATCGATATCGCTAATTGTCTCAGACCATAGCGGTGCCTCAACGCCCAATATGTTCTTAATGGGAATACCTTCATATTCTTCCGGATTCCAATTATAGGCGGTATCAGTTGGTATATAGGCAGCCCAATGCAAACCGTGTTTGGAGAGTGTATCATATTGCATATCTAGGTATGCTTTTTTTGCGGGCGACATGATTATTTTCATTCCTTTATCCACGGCACTCAGTGCATTTTCGGTGCTGCTCCAAAAATGGGATACAGATGATGAACTGATATCTGCCTGCCCAATTTCGTCCCAGCCTACCATTCGCTTGCCATGCTTTTGCACTATTTTTTCTACCCGCTCTACAAAGTAGATGTAATCTTTCTTTTTAGTAGCATGACTTTCATCGCCCCCTATGTGGAAGTATGGGCCAGGTGTCATTGCTGAAATTTCCCGAACCACATCATCAATAAAAGCATATACGGTATCTTTTCTAGTATCGAAAGTGCTAAAGCCGACGCGCATACCTTCGTATAATTTGGGTGTCTTACCATTTCCATTTAGAATAGGGTAGGAGACCGAAGCTGCATTGGTATGCCCGGGCATATCTATTTCGGGTACTATCATAATATGTTGTTTGGCAGCATAAGCTACCAGTTCTTTATACTCTTCTTGTGTGTAAAAGCCGCCGGCTTCACCCCCGACTTCTGTGCTTCCGCCAACTTCGGTTAGTTTTGGCCATGATTTGATTTCGATACGCCACCCTTGATCATCAGAAAGGTGAAAATGTAAGACGTTGTATTTGTAATATGCGAGTATATCTATAAATTTTTTGACTTCGTCGACACTAAAAAAATGACGGGCAACGTCGAGCATAGCGCCCCGATATTCAAACAGCGGATTATCGCTTATTTTTCCTGTTGGAATGGTAAATACAGGATAGTCGGCTAAAGAATCGTTGCTCGTTTCAGAAATAATCTGACGTAGCGTCTGTACACCACGGAATGCCCCAGCAGCGGTATTGGAATTCAAAATAACGGAATCGGGAGTAATATATAGTTGGTATGCTTCAGGAGCATTTAGTTCTAAACTGTCTGACTGGTTGATGTAAATAACCCCTTCCATATTCGGTACTTCCTCTACATTAACCGGAATATCCAATTGCGTTTTTCCTTTTATCTTTTCAGAAATAAACTGCCCGATTTCAGGAAACCCTTCGGTATTGGACGTATATATTGCCGTAAATTCATCTAGTGCGAACCCCCCTTCGGTAGGTATCACCTTCATTGGCTTGGGAATCATATTCGCTGCCGTTAAGTCGGTCTTGGGGAAGTTTAGCACCCTTTTTTTCTTTTGTTGAGTGCAGGTGAAAAAAACTATACCAATAATACAAGATGCTAAGCTTCGAATAATACTCTTTGAAATCATATTTTAAATTTAATTTTCAACATAATTTTTAATTATATCGTACCAAATCTGATAGCCCTTGGCATTCATGTGCAGTCCATCGGCAATAAACAAATCTCGCTTTACTTTTCTACCATCGAGCATTGGTGACCACACATCAACATAATCGATTAGCGAATCGCTGACACTCAATTTTTTCATTTTTCGATTTAATCGCTTGTATTTTCCTTTTAGATGCCACCGAGAGATGCTCGGTTTGGCTGCTATCAAAAGTATTTTGGTATTTGCGTTTTGGGCTCTAATTCCGGCAATGATCAATTGCATATCGGTAATTACACGTTTAGGCTTTTTTTTGGAATTGATATCATTATCGCCTTCGTAGATAAATACTTTTTTCGGTTTATATCTATGTATCAGCTCGTTAGAATAGGCCAGTAAATCTGAAACTTCAGAACCACCAAACCCTGAGTTTACGATTTGGTACTTAGGAAAACTACTTTCTAAGGTATTCCAGATTCGGATACTGGAGCTACCGGTAAATACTATGGTTTCTTTATCTGGGTTCCAAAGGGTATCGTACTTTTTTTGAATGGCGGTTACTTCGTCTGCAAATCGCAGGGGGTCCTGTGCGTTGCTTATGAAAGTCAGTAAAAATAATAGGAGAGCGTATTGATTCATTTTTAGTTTTCGATAGGTTTGGTGGTCAGGTTTTCGGCAATTGCCCAATCGTGAAAACGTTCAATCCAATTATCGCTTGGTAGCCCTTGTTGGCTCATTCCGAAGCCGTGTCCTCCTTTTGAGAACATTTGCAACGCTACTTGTTTGCCTGCCTTGTGCCATGAAGAATACAGTTCTATGCTACCAGGAGCTAAGCCCAATGGATCATCGGATGCGCATACAACCATCATCGGAGGCGCATTCTCTGGAGTAGTTTGTACGGTATAAACGCTCGTCCAAGGATAAACGGGAACAATGAAATCGGGTCTATTTTCCTCTATGCAATTATACGCGACCCCCATAGTAACAGCACCCCCCGCAGAAAAGCCCATAACCCCTATTTTATCGGTAGCAATGCCGAAAGAGGCTGCATTTTCTCGAACATATAAAATCGCCGAAAGCGCATCTGCAATAGAGAGGGGCATTACTGGCGCTACACGTTCCCTGATGCGTTGCGGGTCTGTTTGGCTTTCTGTGGTTACTTCTTGTACACCATCTTCCCCTGTTGGAACCAATCTATATTTTAATACAAATGCTGTGATGCCCTTTTTCGCCAGCCACTCCGCTACATCTGTACCTTCACTCTTAATACTCAAGGCATAAAGTGCGCCGCCAGGAGCTATGATAACTGAAGTGCCATTTGGGTTTTTTGGTCGAAAGACTTCCATAGTGGGTACCGATACATTTGTTACAACGGGATTATTCCAAATTTTAGAAAAATAGGACTTTTCACCACCTTCCCAAGTGGTCTCGGTAGATTTCTCGTGAGGGATATTAATAATCTCTTGCCCTAGCGAGCAGTTGATTGTTAAAAAAGCAATGACCGATACTATTATTTTTCTAATCATAATTGCTGTTTCTGAATTTAACTTTTTATCAACATGTATACCAAAGCAGCCACAATACCACCTGCAATTGGACCAACAACGGGAATCCAAGCATAATACCAATGACTGCTTCCTTTTTGTTTTATGGGCAATATTGCATGCATGATTCGTGGACCTAAATCTCTTGCGGGGTTAATGGCATAACCTGTTGGGCCTCCCAAACTTATGCCAATAGCAAGCACCAATAGTGCAACCGGGAGTGCATCTAAAGATCCCAAAGAAATGGTATCTTCCCCCACTTGTCCACCAGCGATATAAAAAATGGCGAGCACAAAAGCGAAGGTTGCAATAAATTCGGTCAGGAAGTTCCAAAAGGGACTTCGTATTGCCGGGGTATTTGCGAACGTGTTTAAGATACCTTCTTGGTTTTCGGTAATTTCATATTGTTTTTTATAGGTAAGCCATACTAGCGTAGAACCGACCATAGCTCCTAAAAATTGAAATAACAGGTATCCCGGAACCAGGTTCCATTCAAATTTTCCGGCAGTCGCAAACCCAAGAGTTACGGCAGGGTTCAAATGCGCCCCACTATGATCAGCCGATACGAAAACAGCCACGAAAACAGCGACCCCCCAACCAATGGTAATGCCGACCCAACCGGCGTCGGAGCCTTTGGTACCTTTTAAAACTACATTGGCAACAATACCATTACCTAGTAATATTAGAAATGCAGTGCCGATAAATTCAAAGAGATAAGCTATCATTTCGGACAGTTATTAAACGGTTTAGAAAATTTAAACTATATCATCACAAGATAATTACTTTTATAGGAAATCGAATAAAAAGTAATTTTTTCTAATAAATTGTGTAGACTTCCCCCCCCCTACTTAAAATAATTTAAAATCATACAGATGCTGGTGAACCCTATAAAAACGTGTATCACATATAGGAAAAGCTCTAAAGAAAAATATTTTAAAGTTTTTCTCTTAGGGTTAATTATATGGTAATATTCGGGTCGTATTTCCCAAAGCGAATAATTATCAAATGTTTCGATGATGGAACTACTTGCATTTCCATATCCTATGTCTATTCCAATTTTCGATTTAGGATTTAAGTTTTTTATATAACCTATTCGCCAACGAGGTGTTCCGTTATTACTAAATCCATTTGTGTTTCCTTGAAAGTAAAATGGCGAAAATAAATCAGTCGTAATATAACTTTCATTTTTCGGTTCAATGTCTTTTTTTGTTTGCGCACAAATTCCAATTGGCAATAACAAAAGTAGGTAGGCAATGTTTTTCAGCATTATAGATATCGGTTTATGAACAGTACGGGAGCAAACTAGCGTTTGCTTTCCGCCACGCACATAGCGAAATCTTATTGTTTTGATTTATTTTTTCCTGTCCAGAGCAAAATCCCAAAGATTTTGCGACTTCTTAAAAATACACAAACCCTGCGATTAAGCCCTAAGCCCGTATTGTTTATAGGTTTTGTGCCTGTTGCACAAGTTAACAAAAAAAGTGTTCGCTGATCATTGCCTTTTGGATGCTTGATCGTAACTTTAGGTATGCAAGGCAAGAAGGACTACCAAGAAAAGCTGTTCGCCCATTTC
>Ga0114957_1000636_pt1 | contig 43812 bp, 24 predicted proteins | sample BantaG_FD_87175 | JGI IMG/M metagenome (GOLD analysis project Ga0114957, IMG submission 87175) | Marine algal microbial communities from Bantry Bay, Ireland - BantryBay_4 metaG | ecosystem: Host-associated > Algae > Red algae > Unclassified | place: Bantry Bay, Ireland | collected 2014-11-21
CACAGATCTAACGGATTGAACGGCCTCCGTGCTCCTACGCTGAAGCTTCGGCGAAAGCGTTCGGCCAAAGCCCTATGGCGGCGGACGATAAGGACGGATTTTTTGCGTAGGACGTGAACCCTCTAACATAAACAAAGTTCTATATTCAGAGCGCGATAGAAATAAAAAAATCCGTGTAAATCCGTTAGATCCGTTCAATCCGTGTCCCATCAACGATTAAAGGGAACTCCAGGAAACCACCAACTCCGACACCGCCTTCTCCCCACCCACCGTCAGCATCCCAGCCGCATCCGGCAGCATCTCTTCCAACTTCAAATACCCATCCACCTTAGTCAGCTCGCGGGCAAAATGAGAGACCAAAGCGGGGATACTAAAATCCATAAACTGTGGCTTGTGCAAATCGCCTTTTCGTTCAGCGGTATCCGATTCTCCAAACTCGGTGGGACCTAAAGTGAAAAATAATTGTCGGGGTAATTGATGTTGGCTGCGCCACAAATTGAGTCGGAGGTAGTAAGCAGACTCAACTTCTGTTTTTCCGCGAAGAGGCAACTCATTTGGAGGAACCCCCCAGGCTTTTCGTTGCAAAACTAAATGTTGACCAATAGTTACCTGAGGTAATTTAAACCAACCGTTTTCTTCTTTTCGGGTAACCGAAACCAGCAGCATTTTCAAGGCACCAATTCGGGGTGATGGAGGACCAAAAGCAGCGAGCATTTGATACATAGGTGAGCGATTGGAAATGGCTTCTAAACCTAAATCAAAAATAGTAACTTCCGTTTCATCTTTTAGTAAAACTAAATCCTGCCTCGCTTCGTCCCATTTAATTTGCAGGTCAGCCATAGTAATCTGATCGGTCGGCGGCAGTTTGTTTTCACCACCAGGCATACTTATTTCGAACGGTAAAAGCGAAGGATGTGCGTTGGCGTTAAAGATAGAAGCATCAACATTATCAACCCAGCACTGCTCCTGGCGTAGGTCAGTGATCCAGGTAGAAAGGGCCTCTGTTTGTTGTGTGGGAAAAAGATGAAGAAAGCGACCCAGCATCTTTCCATAACCGGTAAACGTGGCGTCGACATAAGCCTTATAAGTGCCACTCTTTCCAAAAAACTGAATCAAAGCGCCATATGACCAGGTGCTCTGAGGAGGCTGTTTATCCAGTCCTTTTTCAACTATCATCATGCTCAGTTCAGCGAAGGATAAATCTACCACAAAATCACTGGTATACCTAATCCCCTCGGAGAGCTTTTTACAAAATGCTTCTCTCAAGCGGGTGACATTGGCTAATTCCGGATCAAGACGCCATTGCTCTTCTTGAAAGTATGCTGTGTAGAACTGCAGCAGCCCTACCCTTTCCTGCCCCTGATAATGATCCTGATAAAAATGGCGCATCCTGGTGGCCATTCCATCCAACTGCAAGGGCGCTACCAAACTGAGCAATTCATCCAACTCAGCAATGCTCGCTTCCAATTCACGCTGCCCCCAATCAATATCGACACTTCGTTCTGTATCTTCATAGTACAAGCGCTCCGGAATAAAAATAAATTCACCTGCTTCAAAATGTGTAAATGTATTTTGATCCTCTGGCAATCCTTCCCATTGATTTGTTTTTAAACGGGCACAACAATCTTTGATCGACTCAAAACTTTCCAGCACTAATTCCTTGCGCGTTGGCACATCAGCCTGTTCGAATGCTGCACCATTTTTGCGAAGTAGCTCCAGCGAACTAACAACGGTTGTACGCAAGGTGAAGGGTTTCATTTGCTTAAACCACTCCACCAGTTTTATATCCCACGCTGTATCATTGCCCGATACGGGCCAGTGCCATTCCAGCAGACCGTAGCGTTGTAATTGTAAGACGTAAAGTCCCAACTCTTCAGGCTTTGCATCTACCATTTCTTTCAGTTCTGCAATCATTTGGCGAAAGCCAACTTTCCCTTTGAAAAATTCAAGGATTTCAAAAATCTTCTCAATGACATCGTTGTGTTCGATGCGTTGCACCGATTCTACGTTTCTGCTGTTTAACAAAAATACCTGTTCATTTCCTTCGCGGTATACGGAGGCATTTGCCTTGAGCTCTAAGCCCACGAAAAAGGCGTCGAAGTTACAAAGGAGTTCTTTGAGATAGGTATGCAGGTAATTATTGATGCGGACTTTGGAACGGACAGTGCCATCTCCTTCCGTCGCTTTTTTGCCATCCAGTTGATTAATGGACAGATTGGTGAAGGTGCTAAATGGCGAAGTCTTGGCGGCTATGCGCGCGATGTATTGCGCGATGGACCGTTCGGTTTGCCGCTCTTTTTTACGAAAGTCTTCTGGCGTATGTGTCTGATATTTTTCGACTCGTTCTACAAAGGAATGACTGGATTGCAAGAGTCCTTTCCGCAGTACATCATTTTCCGCTAAGGCTAAAATGGCTTTGCGCGGCTCCAGGATGGCGTCTTGATAGAAGGCTTCGAAATTTGCTTCGAAAGCAGCTGCGCTTTTTTTGTCTTCCGAATTTTTATTGTTGGCATTTAGCTTTTGAGCAAGGTATTTTTGTATAGCTTCCTGTTTAGGAAACTGGATAGAGCTTAAGGTATCGAAGGGTAGCCCTCCTATTCTTGCCAGGATGTATGGGTAGATTTTCATTGGTGGCAAAACTAGGCATTTTTTGGGAAATTCTCATCGTAGGGCGTATGCCCCACTCAATTGGTATATCCCTTTACCCCTCCGCTCCGGCGGCCGTAGCCTCTGGCGAAGGACTCGGCGGCACGCGGGCAGGGAAACTCTGTTTGTTTGTCCCCTTAGGTTGTATATTATGGTATGGATGGAAAAATGGTTTTGACTATCCGTTAGCGGGAAAATTGTGATTGCGATTGCAATTGCCATTGCAATTTATCTCCGCCGCACCTTAGACACCAACTTCTCAAACAACAACTCCAACAAACGCTTCTCCTCTACCAAAATTTCCGCTACGCCTGCCATTCCCTGATTATAGTTAAGTGATTTGCCGTAGGTAGTGTTTAAACCATCTTCTAATTCTATTTCGAGATGATAGGTATTGCCGGTTGGCATCAAGGCGATTTCACTGACAAATCCTTTTACAGAGCCATATTCTTCGAAGGGATAGTTTTCAAATTTGATGATGACCTCCTGCCCTTCTTCTACTTTTGCAGAACCTGCAGCAGGTAGCTGACCTACACAAATCCAGCCGCCTCCTTTGTCGGGTAGTACGTTGAGGATGGGTTCTCCCTGTTTGACATATTGGTATTCTTTGGTGGCATCGGGGAAGCTGATAATTCCGTCGATTGGAGCTCTCAAAAGATATTTTTCTTCCCACTTATCTATGGCAGATTGCAGGCGGTAAATTTCTTGTGTGAAGCGGGTGTAGTCGAAACTGGTTGTTTCTTCTTTGGTATTTTTTAGTCCGATGATCTCCTGATTGATTCGGGTTAATTCTTGTTTCTTGGCAAAAATTCTGGAATCGAGTTCATCCATATTTGCCTTTATCGCCAAAATTCTGGAATAGGCTTTTTCCAATTCAAGTTGAGAAACGATTCCATCTTGATATAATTTTTTCAATCGTTCCTGGTTAGTTCTTTCATTTTTCATGTCCTGATGGTAACTTCTCAGTTTAGACTCCAATGATCGGATTGATGCCTGAACGGCTCTTTTCGTTTGCATCAATTGATTAACACTTTGAGATACAAATTGAGATGTCGTGCTTCTACTAAAGGCATCTAAGTTTTCAACAAAAGTGGTATAACCTGGAGTTAGTTCACCTAGTTGATAATTGGGATCAGGACTGTATTCCAGAATGGTTACTTCGTCCGCCTCTTCTAAGTCAACCAACTCTTCTCTCAGCATGAGAATATCTGCAAAATCTCCAGTTGATTGTAGGACAACCAATAGCTTTCCTCTCTTTACAGGATCACCGGATTTCACCATTATCCTTTCAACAGTTCCATCAAAAGTAGAAACGATTTCTGAAGGTGGAATAGCCGTGGTCAATTCAATAGGGGCAGGTCGGACATCTGGCCAATGAATAAGCCAGGCAAAGAATAAGAGTAAAGCTACCACCCCAAAAGCAACCGTAGAGCCCCAGCGGATAATCCAACTCGGTGGATTTCCCATGATCTCTTTTACTTCTTCGCTTCGAAGTTCTAAATCTTTATCTTCTTCTTCCATTTGTGGTATTATAACTGGTCTTTGGGTCATATATTTTTTATACTTCGTCCAAAAAAAACGGAAGTCCGACGACCGAAGACGGAAGTTTCCTTCTATCACGGGCTCTGCGGTTCCTTTTTCTTAGATCGGTTTGGTTATGTTAGTAAATATATTCGTATTCTAAATTTTATGTCCCAGGCTCGGAAGTCACCTTGCTTCGCGATGGCGCCCCGAGGTTTCGGGACAAGCTTTTCCGGTCCTTTAATTCGTGTTAGTGGGAAACTTCGGTCTTCGGTCTTCCGTCTTCGGTCCTTTATATATTTACAAAGGTTATGCCTTCCTTTTCCACCCTATATAAACGTCAGATGATCAGCAATTTAGCTACCAAGCTCCAACTGATTCTTCACCAAATGGAAGTAAGCACCTCTTAGTGCGGTCAATTCTTCGTGATTTCCTTGTTCTATCACTTCGCCTTTCTCTAAAACGATAATATTGTCTGCGTTTTTCACGGTACTGAGACGGTGAGCGACTACCACTACGGTTCTGCCGTGGAAGAACTCTTCCAGGTTTTCCATGATCACCAATTCGTTGTAGGCATCCAAGGCATTGGTTGCTTCATCGAAGAACATGAATTCCGGGTTTTTATAGATGGCTCTTGCTATGAGCAAACGTTGTTTCTCTCCCTGACTTAACCCAATTCCGTCGGAACCAACTTTAGTATTATATCCCAGCGGTAATGCTTCAATTTTAGTTTGGATGTTCGCTGTTTTTACGGCACGGATCAATTTGACCTGATCGATTATATCTTCTCCCAAAGCGATATTGCGGGCAATGGTGTCCGGGAATATGTAGCTGTCTTGCAAAACAGCACCGCACTTGTGTCGCCAGAGTCTGTTTTGAATATTCGCCAAGCTAAGTTCGCTCAATTTCACGGCACCTTCAGTAGCCTGATAAAAGTTTAACATCAACTTTAACATGGTCGTTTTTCCAGATCCACTGGAACCCACAATTGCGGTTGTCTTTCCTTCAGGAATCACAATGTTTATTCCTTTCAGAATGACCGGGGAGTTGCGACCTCCATATTGGAAATAGACGTTATCAAAAACGATATCTTTACTTTCGGGAAGGATAACAATCTTTTCTGCGTTGTCTTTTTCTTCGCTTTCTTCGACGTGAATTTCGTTCATTCGTTCCAAACTGATCTTGGCATCCTGAGCCGATTTGATGAAGACAATCAGTTGTTCAATTGGTCCATTCAACTGGCCAATGATGTACTGAATGGCGAGCATCATACCCAGGGAAATGTTTCCGTCAATCACTTGCTTCGCTGCGATAAAAGTAATCAGAATATTTTTCGTTTCATTGAAAAATGAAGCTCCAAATCGCTGCCACTGGTCTAGTTTGAGTACGTCCATACTCACGTAAAAAAGCTTGGCTTGAATGGCCTCCCATTCCCAGCGTTTGGTTTGCTCGGCGTTGTGCAGTTTGATGTCTTCAATCCCGTCAATCAACTGAATCAGATTGGATTGATTGGCAGCAAGCTGATCAAAACGGCGATAGTCATACTCCTTTCGTTTCTTCAAAAAGAGTATGACCCAAAATAAATAGAAAACAGTAAATATAGTAAAGGTCAAAAAGATCGTCCAGCTATAATAGGCCAAAACAATTCCGAAGATAACGAAATTGAACATGGAAAAAAGCGTAATCAAAGAGGCGGAAGTCAGGAATTCTTCTATTCTCCTATTGTCATAAATCCGCTGGAGAATATCACCCGTCATTTTAGTATCAAAAAATCGAATAGGCAGCTTCATCATCTTCGTGAGGAAGTCGGAGATCAATGAAATATTGACCCGAACCCCGACATGAAGTAATATCCAGGATCGCAAAAACTCAACAACAATTCTCATAAAGAAAAAAGAGAGTTGGGCGACAAGGATAACCTTGATAAAACTAAAGTCGCTATGGTTGATACCCTTATCAACAATAGCCTGCATCATAAAGGGGAATATCACCTGGAGTATACTACCTACAAATAAACCAAGTAAAACCTGCCCTAGCAGACTTCGATACTTAGTCACCAAAGCCCACAAATATCCAAACCCGCTCTTATCAACTTTATCTCCATCTCGCTCGAAAAAGTCAGGAGTAGTTTCCAGCAACAGTAAAATACCCACCTTTTCTCCGTCTACCACATCACTAACCCAACCGTCTAAAAATTCTTCTTTGGTGATTTTAAATTTTCCGGCAGCAGGATCTGCTACCCAGACATGCGTCTTCGTCATTTTTATGACAACGATAAAATGATTTTGTCTCCAGTGTGCAATAGCAGGAAGTGGAATATCGTCAGAGAAACGATCGTAGGAAATTTTGACACCGAGGGAGTGCATTCCTATTTTTTCAGCAGCATCACTCATCCCCATTAACGATACGCCCTCCCGATCTGCATGTGAGATCTGGCGCATGTAATTCAGACTGTAGTTTTTTCCGTAATGCTTAGCGACCATCCGCAAGCAAGTAGCCCCACAATCCATAGCATCTAACTGCTTATAAAATTTAAACTTTCCCGGCATCTGTGCTATTTCGTATTCTTTAGTAGCCTTCCTTCCGTGGCTGGCTATGTATTTGACAAATGTCACCAATCGATTTGCTAGCGAAATATCTATTTTGCGCAAGCCATTTGCGATTGTTCATGGGATTCACATTCAACTCCCCTTTCCGGCAAGCATGTGGGCTACAGGAACTAGTGGTAGTACTACCTCTAATTTCCGAAGTTTCTTTAACCTTCAAAGCAATGGCCTAAAGGTTGATAATTAATGTGGAGTCCTCTGAAAAGATGTGCATGGTATGATGTTCAACCATGTTACAGCAATAATGATACCCATGTGCCAAATATCTAATATATTTAGCTATTCGTTTAGAAAACGGTAGGTTTTTACTGGCGAACGGCGCACTTTATTTATTTAACAAAAAATCAAACGGCCCCGTTTAAGGATAAGATTAACTCGTCATTGGCTAAAAACGTAGGGTTTTCGGCTCTTTTTGCTGATTTTGCTTGTTGGGCTTGCGGCTGGCGTTGGGTGTTTCCCGCTAACGTGGATGGGACACGGATTTGACTGATTGAACTGATGAACACGGATTTCCCACTATCGTGAAAATTTTTTACGATCGCAGAAAAAAATCCGTTCGTACCAGTTTCATCCGCGCAAATCTGTGTCCCATTGCGTTAGTGGAAAACGTCCAACTACATTAAACCAAAAATCTTAGCATATTTCATCATCTCCCCCTGATTGCTGATTTTGATCTTACCGGTCAATACGGCCATCATAGGATTGATGTCGCCTCGTAGGGTTCCCATGAAATTATCTGAGGTGGCTTTTACGGTGCATTTAGGTTCACCTTGGTGACCTTCCGTTGCTACCATAGCTCCGTCTGCTATTTTAACAGTGAATGCTCCTCCTCCGTCACCTGAGATGTCGAAGTGGAAAAGTGTTTCGAGACCTTTGAGGGTTTCGGGTTTTGCTTTTGCGGGTAGGTTTAGTATGAAGTCTTTTGCTGTAGTCATTTTTATTTTTTTTCGTAAGGCAATGCCCTAGTTAGTGATGTAATCCCGTCTCTCCTTCGCTAAAGCTTCGGCGGGCAAGCAGGGAAGTTAAATAATTATTTTCTCAATTTTCTATCGCCTTTATAAAAGAGTCAATTACACTATCATTCGGCGTCTGACTTGTGTGCCGTTAGTTTTTGGCAAAGGCTCAGTACAACCGAAGACTTAGCCCAGCCTCTCCTCCATCCACTTCAATGTAAAATCAAAAACCTTTCCTTTTTCATCTTCGTTATGGATTTCATGATATAGGACGGGCCATTCTTTGTGCGTCACATCTCCCGTTAGACGGGAAGCTAGATTTTTTGTGCCGAGCGGGCTGGTGATTTGGTCACCGGCGCCGTGCATCATCAGCAATGGAATGCTGACGGTACCTTTGTATAGATCGAGCCAGCGACCTGTGTCCAGTAATTCGATTCCCATTCCAAAACTTATCCGATCATGGACCAATGGGTCATTGACATAAGTGTTTACTACTTCTTTATTCCTGGAGATTAGACCTGCATCCAATCCGCTTGCACGTCCCGCGGATGGCGCGATTGTTTTCAATAGACGACCCATCCATTCGAGGAATTTGGGAGGCTCCGCTCCTAGTTTGATCCATGAGCCGGTTACTACTACTGCATTTACCTTTGGTTTGTTTCTAAACAAATGATTGAGCACCAGATTCCCTCCCATACTGTGCCCATATAATACGATCGGTTTTCCGGGGTAGCGACTACTGGCTTCGTTTAGCAGCAGCCGGATACCATTATATAAGCCATCGATTGTTGCATGTCCTTTGGTTCCTTTGGTGCGACCGTGGCCTGCATGATCAATACCTAGCATGGCGTAACCGTGTCCGGCATAGAATTTCGCCATGTGGTCATAACGGCGGCAGTGTTCTCCCAAACCGTGTATGAGACAGATGACGGCTTTCGCTTCATCCAGCTTCCATTCTACCGCATAATTGATAATGCCGGGTGCTGAATTAAGCTGAAAATCTACGGTTTGCATGAAGGTGGTTTAATTTGGGATTAAGGTAGAGAAAATTTTGGGAAAGTTATGGATTTGGGGGAAGTAAAAGGGTTGGAAGTGGGAAGTGGGAAGCGCCCACTAATGCGGAGCTCCGCGATCGAGTCTTTCGAATCAAAATCAAACATTCAATCAAAATCAAAAGATCCTCCATCACGATCCTCCTGTTTACTTGACAATCTGATTGTTACAATCTGTGTTTTTGCGTTCACGGGAATTTTTTGATTTTGATTGATGTTTTGATTAAAAGACACAGTTTACAGAATAGTCCCCTCCGCGATCGAGTAAAGCTTCCCACTTCCCACTTCCAACTTCCCACTTCCCACTTCCAACTTCCCACTTCCCACCTCCTCCTCTAATTCAAATCCCGAAAGTCACTACCTCCTCTAAATCCACCATCATCGTCTTCATCCTCATCCCATATATTGGCGAGGGGGTCGGCAAAGGAAATGCCTGTTGCCATCGGTTCTTTGCTAATTACATTGGTGGAAGAGAGTCCATGTAAAAGCATTTCCATGAAAACGTAGCGTTCTTCTTTGGTAATTGATTTTTGTCCTGTAACCATTTTGCTTAAGCCAGCGACTTTATCCAGTGCCTTTTGAAAGACCTTGTCTGATTCGTCGGAAGAAAGCTCCAGGGTGTTGCCACCTGAAAACCAGGAACGGATCACGCCGTAGGGATCGCGCGTTTCTCCTTTTGCCAGTTTCTCAGGATGTGGAAAGTAGGTCAAAAATGCCTGCTCAACAGCCTTGTCAATCATGGTGACCGCAACGTGATGAGGCCCTTCCTGCTCTCCTTCGTAAACAAGTTCTACCTTACCGGTAATGGCCGGAATGATTTGATATAAGTCACTTAACCGAATCTGTGTTTTCTTTTCATTATTGATGAGCATGCGGCGTTCAGCCGTACTGATGAGTTGTTCGTATCCGGAGATACTGAGCCGGGCAGAGACACCACTCTTTTCATCAATGAATTCGCTGTCTCTTGCCACGAAAGAAACCATCTCTAATAATACCTTCATAATTTCCGGTATCTGAATATTTTTGACTTGCTTGTCGGAAAGCTTTGCTTCCTGCTCTGTGATGGTACGGGCAATCGCTACCGTTTCAGGGTAGTGTGTCAAAATCTGACTTTCAATTCTATCTTTCAGTGGTGTAATGATACTACCCCGATTGGTGTAATCTTCTGGGTTTGCTGTAAAGACAAAAGATACGTCTAAAGGAAGTCGCAGCTTAAATCCTCTGATTTGCATATCGCCTTCCTGAAGGATATTGAACAAAGACACCTGAATTCTGGCCTGCAAATCAGGCAATTCATTGATCACAAAAATACAGCGGTGTGAGCGTGGGATTAATCCGAAGTGAATGACACGTTCGTCAGAGTAAGGCAACTTTAGAGAAGCTGCTTTGATCGGATCAACGTCACCCACCAAATCGGCGATACTTACATCTGGTGTTGCCAGTTTCTCTACATATCGCTCATCACGGTGCATCCATGTTACAGGTGTCGCATCTCCTTTCTCAGCAATGAGGTCATGCGCGAACCTTGACATGGGCGCCATGGGGTCGTCATTTAGTTCGCTGCCTGCTACTACGGGAACGTATTCATCCAGCAACCTTGTCAGTAAACGAGCCATCCGCGTTTTGGCCTGACCACGTAAACCCAGAAATAATATATTATGTCTTGAAAGTATTGCCCGCTCCAAATCCGGAATGACCGTGTCTTCGAATCCCAGGATTCCTTCAAACACTTTCTCCTTGTTAATCAGTGCATTAATCAAATTCTTTCGAAGTTCATCTTTAATCGAAAGTGGTTTATAGTCGGTGGCCTTGAGCTCACCTAAGGTTTTTATTTTCTTCATCCTATTTGTTTAATATTAAGTGCTTCGCCCAATTAAAATGCAAATTAAAATAAAAATGAAAAGCCCTTTAATCTGCAAGCAATGAGCGGTTTACGTCGCAATTTTTTAATTTTGATTTACATTCTAATTTTGATTGGTTACTGAATACACCGTGTACTTAACTAGTTTGACGGAATTATTTCGCTACTTACCTGATTCTATCCACAGACTAATACAACAATCATTACTCCTCTTTTGTTGGGGCGAAAGGTACTAAAATTCTGGATACTGGGTGCAGGTTGCAAGATGCAGGATGTAAGATGCTGGATGCTGCTTGCTGGATGCTGGATCACAAATAGCGTAGCGATCGTGCTAGTATACCGAAGTAATACGAAGGCATGGGCATCTGCGATAGAAATGATCCAGCATCTTGCATCCAGCAACCAGTCCCCTTTTTGGTAATTAGCAATTACTTAGTACTTTTGTTGCAGCTTAATTCGTTAAGCATTTTTGATTTATTAAAATACAAACTCATAATGAAGAAATTAACTTATCTGTTAGTAGCTTTTTGTTTTCTAACAGCAACCAGCTGCATTGACATTGTAGAGGAGATGTTCCTCAAAAAGAATGGTACCGGTAAATATGTGATCACTATGGACATGAGTGCACTTATGGAAGCGGGCACCAAAGAAATGCTGGAGGGCATGATGGAAGAAGGACAAAAAGAAGGTGATATGGAAGCAAAAATGCCTACTGAGATGGATACCATTATGTACTTTACTGATGCACCTGATTCACTTAAGCGTAAATTCAGTCATCCTGAAATTCTGAAAAAAGTTTCGGTTCACACCATTATGAGCGAAGCTAAGGAGAAGATGATCATTAAATTTGCAATAGATTTTGATGATATGAAAGAAATAGATTACTTCCTGGAAGATCTTGACAAACTACAAGGCGACAATGCTATGGCTGGTGGTCTGCCAGGTGCAGGTAGTGACGCTGGCGGAGGTGGCGGCTTACTTCCAACTGGTTCTGCATCAGGCATGTTTAAGTTGGCTAAACGCAAATTCACTCGCATGGCTGGCGAAAAGGCAGATGCCACAATGAGCGAGGAGGAACTACAAATGGCTAAGATGTTTTTTGCGGATGCTAGTTATAAAACGATTTATCACTTCCCTGGCAAAATCAAAAAAACCACTATGAAGAATGCTACTGTTGATGGTAAAACGCTGACTATGGTATTGCCATTGATTGATATCCTGGAAGGAAAAGCAGCGATGGAAGGAGATGTTTGCTTTAAAAGAAGATAAACATGGGCGGAGCCGCATTTCAATGCGCTATAATTTAGTTCCTGAGGCAGATTTCCTGAAAAAGAAGAAGTTTCGAAAATAAATTCAATTTTTTCTTTTATACAACGAAGCCCGGTCAATACTTTTGGCTGGGCTTCGTTTATTATTGAAATAACTATTTATAACTGCCTCTCGCTTCTTCCGATTAACGTTATTCAAATTAATGTCACATAATCAGACACTCCTAGCCTACATTTATAAGTATTTTTTCAATAGAAAATGAATACGCATCTTTAGCTTCTTAATAAACAGCGTTTTATACTCCATAAATTTTTACCATAATTAAACTTCACTTTTTTCAGTGTAAAAAAGGTCTTAATCTCACATTTGATCTGTCGCAAAATATTCTTTTAACTAAAAAAAATAGCACACTATTTGTCTAACAGGATAGTATACAACCACGCTATATTTTGTAGCGCCTTTTATTAACATAACCAACAAACTGTTTTTAGCTTCCTTTGAGGATATAAAACAGTAATTATAAGTGAACCATGAAAAATTTTAAACCAACCGACAAAGAGTCTCTCTTAAAGGAGCATATATATAGCTTCGTTGACTCGAAACTTCAATTCATTGATTATCAAATCAATACTATCGTCAAATCATTCGATGTTGATGATTCTACCAGCGTATCACATCAGTCAGAAAAACAAGAAGAAGAGGATGAGAATAAACATTTCATTTTTTCTTTGCGTTATGAAAAAATGCTCAATAGTATTGAGGGGTACACTAAAATGAAAGCCAAGCTGCTGATCATTCGTACCCAACTCAACAGTTATAATGCGGAGCGTTCATTCGATTTATTGACTGACAATAAATACATGTACTATTCTGAAAAATTACTTTCTACGATTTTGAATAAGATCACTGATGAGCAGCAGGAGCTTGCTTAGATGAGGGATGGAAGACGGAAGACCGAAGACCGAAGTTCACTCGACTGTGAGCTCCGCGAATAACTACCGGAAACCGGAAAACCTTAATGGGCTTTCCGGTTTTTTTTAGCGCGATATAGGGAAAACTCCGGTCTTCCGTCTTCGGTCTTCCGTCTTCGGTCTTCGGTCTTCGGTCTTCGGTCTTCGGTCCTAAAAAAAGAAAGCAGCGCTTGGTGACAAGCGCTGCTTTCTTTTTTTAATCACATCAATTCCTTATCGATATATTTCCAGATAACCTCTAAAAACCCTGTTGGTTTCATCGTTCAATTTCAACTCATACCAATAGGTTCCATCGGGTAAATCTTTATTACCATCCCAGGTTCCGGACCAATCGTTTCGATAACCAACTGTTTCGAAAACAGCATTACCCCAACGGTTGAAAATCGTCAATTCACTATCCGGGAAGTCCAAAATACCAGCAATAAAGAACACATCGTTCGAACCATCTCTATTTGGTGAAACCGCTGTAAAAATTACAATGTCAACACAGGAAATCCAAATACAAACTGTAGCCGAATCACAACCGTTTGGTGTACAGACCATGTAAGTAAATTCGTCTGAACGTTCACAGAATTCATCGCTAGGGTTGTAGGTAATGGAACAATCTAGATTGACGGTTGCTGTTCCGTAAAGTGGTTCTTGCAAAATATACATGGTGTCTTTCCCATCAAATAAGGTATCATTCGCAATGACATCCAGCACTATTGGCGTCCCTATATTTGTGGTATCACAGCCATCATCATTTGCATAAGGACCTTCCAAAAATGGTTCTACAAAAATGCAGAAATAGGTCGTATCGCAATACCCCAATTCATCACAGGCTACAATACAGGCCGTATCTTTCCCTAGTTCCAAACCAGTATAATTGACACAGAGTGTAATAGGATCCAGATAAAAGTCAACATCGCCGGTTCCTTCACCCTCACAAACATTTTCAAACGAAACGATCATATTACCAGGTAATTCAGTCGTATCAATACAGAAGGTATCTGTTTCAAATATAAAGACCGTGTCAATGACCCATTCCGGCGTAATAGTAACACAAGGAATACTTGTAATAAAGTAGGACATGGTATCACAATTCCCCATCGCATCGCAGAGCTCCACACAAGCTGTATCCAGTCCCGGAAATAGGCCAATATAACTCACGCAGAAACTATCTACATCCAATTCAAAGACAATACTCTCTCCTGAAAGTCCAGAACAAACATTTGTCATGGTAACCGGAGTTCCGGGAATATCCAACAAGCTCGTATCAACACAATGCATATTCATTTCTCCCAAACACACATCTTCAATAACAAGATTGTAGGGTGGTATCACATCAATAATTACATACGTTGTATCGCAAATTCCTAAATCATCACAGGCAACAATACAGGCAGTATCCACTCCTATTATGACACCAGTGATCTCCATGCAATAGGTGCCATCTATAAAGACAATGGAAGAGAAATCTAAATCAGGACAGATATTATACATCGTATCCAGCGTTCCGACCAACTCTAATCCATTCAGACATAAGGTGTCACTCGTGCCTACTTCAACAGGAAAGTAAATCGTATCCGGCGTGGTACAAACTGCAGACAGATACAAGGTATCGGTACAGTTTAAAACAGTATCTGTAATGATTACTTCGTGAAATCCTTCTTCTAATTCTATGGTAAAGCCATTGGGTTCCGCAATGAAATTAATCCCTAACACGGAGGTGGTACCAAAGTCAATGGCATCAATTTCAATTGGACTATAGATGTTGTTCTGATTACCTCCCAGAATAAACTGGCCGGCAGAGGAAAGCGTCCAGTTACCAGTCGGATCCCAAACATTCATAGAATCAAGCAAACCAGGAATATCCTGAAACTCACCCATAAACAGGTCTCCATTTATCTCCCATGAAGTTACCAGGTAAGGTCCAAGGTTTCCTTGTCCAAATAGTTCTGAGTAAGCATACACTCCAATAGAGTCCCAGTTACAACCTGCAATATCACCGTCATACAGAACACCATTATCGTAAATCAAATAATCTAAAATATTTTCTATGGATAAATTCAAACAGAGGTAACCAGATCCACCACATTCACTTACCTGCAGCCAGGTAGAATCAGAACTGAATATTTCACATGGATCCGAACAAATCGGAATGATGACTTCAGTCTCCTCTATCGTGCATCCCGCTGCATCTGTCACCAATAAACTCAATGTACCCGCCGACAAACCAGTCAGATCTTCCGGATCATCTGTCCCAGGAATATGTACCCAATCATAAGTATAAGATGGCGTACCACCCAATACGCTTACATCCACTGAGCCGGTTCCACCACAGTCTTCCTCCATGACAAAGAACAACTCCAGTTCATCTGGTGCTTCTATTTCAAAACAACCTGAACCAGCCACACAGCCATTGCCATCGGTAATATAAATGCAGTAACTACCCGGAGGTAAACTACCGTTTTCATACGCTTGAAATGCATCTGAAATTATAGTATCCGCTGGCTGTGTAAACAAGCCATCAAACACAATATCAAACAAAATACTTCCATCTGCAGCACCCGGACAGGACACATCTATTGTATCTGTAATCGTTACCGTTGCTGGTGGTACATCATCTTCTAAGACAAAAATGAAAGGCAACTCACAAGCAACGTTAACGTCGTTATCCACAATCGTTACGGCATAGATACCTGCCAACATATTTGTTCCGACACTATCCGTTGCTGTTACACTTGGTGGCCAGTAGAAACTGTAATCTCCGCTACCTCCACTTGCGTGAATGGTCACTTCTCCATTTGCAATGCCGCAATCAGGTGATACTACTGTTTCGGCTACAGCCAAAAGCGGATTATCTTCCTGAATGATGACTTGCATTACATTTTGACAATCAGGATCCGTAAGATCTGTAATCGTTACAAAGTAAGCACCTGAAGTTAAATCAGTTGGATTAGCGCCACCCATTCCTGCGTAGCTCCACAGGTAATCCAAACTATCTGGCGACATCATGGCTGTACCATCAGCCGCTGCACAAGTGGCAGGTGTGCTGGTGTAAGTCGCCGTCGGACCATCTGTATTGGTGACAATAAGCTCCACTTCTAAGTTACAAGTTGGGAAAGCAGTATCTTCCACCAAAATGGTATAACCACCAAAGGGCAAATTCGTTCTACTATTTCCAGGAGCAATTGAAGTACCTACATCTGGCAGCCAGGTGTAAGTATAATTATTTTCATCTTCGTAGAGACTGACCAGGGCCTGACCATTGTCAAAACCACAATCTGCTTCTACCATTTGAATACTATTTAAGGTTGGATCCTGACAGGCCGTACATGGAAGTACCGTTACCATATCTTGTAAGGGGCATAAATTAAAGTCTGTTACTGTGACCTGAAAATCGCCGGCATTCAATACACTTTGATCTTCATTAGTATCACCCGGATTCCAGTTGTAGGTATAAGGTCCGGTACCACCCGTTACTTCCAAATCAATGAAAATCGGAATGGCACAAGCCGGCGAAATCGTATAAGCCAGTAAGATCGGATCTGGTTCTTCAATTGTAAAACAGGAATTACCTGCCACACAACCGTTTCCATCCGTAATCATTATACAGTAATCACCTGCTGGTAAATTACCATTGGTATACCTGTCCGTACCATCTGTTATTGTCGTATCAGCTGGTGCTGTAAATAAGCCATCGTAAACTATGTCAAATAATACGGCACCATTATCAGCCCCTTCACAACTTAGCGTTGCTGCACTGTTTATGGTAATAGTAGCTGGTGGTACATTGGCATTCAACACAAAGACCACTTCCAGTTCACAGGCCAACGGACCGTTGTCTGTTATAGTCAGATTATAAGTGCCGGGCTCTAAATTCGTTCTGGTACTGTCTGTTGATACAAAACCATCCTCCCAGGTAAAGGTATAATCGTCACTGCCTCCGAGTGTATGAACCGTAACCGTTCCGTTTGCTACACCACAATCAGGAACAACAACTGTTTCGACTGTAGCTGATAAGGGGTTTTCTTCGTCTACTAACACTGCCAGGTAATTTGGACAGGTTGGATTCGCCGGATCTGTAACGGTTACGAAATGTGTTCCGCTTGTTAGATCGTTTCTTGGGTTGTCGGTGTTACTCATTCCCCAATCATAAATGTATCCAAGCGGAGTCAAGGTAACTGTACCATCGTCTGCTGCACAAGTGGCAGGTGTTGAGGTATAAGTTGCCATCGGACCATCGCCATTTGAAACTGCGACAGATACCGTGGTATTACAATCCGGATTGTTATTGTTTATTATTTGAACCGTATATGTACCTGCCAATAATCCTGTTAAAATATTTCCAGAACCAACACCAGGTGACCAGAGCCAATTGTAATTAGCCGGATCATCATTTATATGAATTTCAATACCTCCATCAAAGTTACCACAAGTTGCCTGCGAAACTGCGGTACTAATCACCACGGGCGATTCACAAGGACATGGAATAATGCTAAAGGTTTCTACAGCCGCGCAGCCATCTGTCACACCATATAAATAGACTTCAAAAGTAGCCGTATCACTGGTGTAAATTGCGTTGAAATTTAAGGTATTTGTAGTGGTCAGGCTATCGCTATCGTAAGCTCCTGTTCCTTCAATTGAATAGGATTGTATGTCTTCACCAATTGTTATTGAAACAGGGAAAATCTCCCCATCACACCTTGAGAAATCAGCAACCGGCGTACTTGTTATAGTTGGCAGCGGTAAAACATCAACTGTTACGGTTGCTGTATCCTGACAAGCCATAGCGCTTTCAACGGTTAGCCTGTAAGTTGTCTGTACCGTTGGGACAACAGCTACTGGTGAACCCGTGCCAACTAGTGTAGTTCCATCGTACCAGTTCACTTGAGTGCCCATATTTGGCGTTGTTAAAAATACGGTATCGCCTAAACAAGTTGCACTCGTTGATGCGTTTGCGACAGCATTCACGGCATTGACTGTTATGGTTATTTGGTCGGTGTCGGTACAACCTGTGTTTGTGTCCGTACCGATAACATCATATACGGTGGTTGAATCTGGCGAAACGACAATCGTTGGTAATACCCCAACTGTATTCCCATTTACAGACCAGGTATAAATCGTTGCACCTGAGGCATTTAGCGTAACCATTTCGCCATTTCCACAAGAGATACCTGTGCCCGGCGTTGTTGCGCTGACCGTAGGTAAAAGCGGTATGGTGATTTGAACGGTTGCTGTATCTACTTCACCGGGGAAAGCAACATCTGTTACGATCACGTGGTAGTTGTAAACTTCATTTTGTAAGCCTCCGCTAAAAATTGGATTGGCAATATTGAAAGCACTTAGCGTTCCGTTAGGTGGATTTCCCGGGAGGGATTCCCACAAATAATCCGTACCGCCGGATGCCATTAATTCATAACTTGAACCTTCACAAACTGTTGTATCCGATGCATTCACTTCAGCATTTACATTGTTTGCAATGAATACTAAAACGGAGTCAACAACGGTACAAGCACCTGCTGAAGTAATGGTAACGGTGTACCAGGTATCTACTGTAGGATTCACTGTTGGATTCGCAATATTTGGGTTGTCCAAAGTTGGATCTAATTCCCATTCGTACATATATGGCAAAATTCCGCCACTCGCCATTGGCATTAATAGGGTGTCCGCTCCGGGTAAAATTTCAATTGGTCCACCCATGACAACCTCCATCCCAATACCTCTGATAATGGCCACGGTATCATTGCTTACAGCAGCACAGCTTGGTCGGGTTGTTTCCAAAATATAATATAAAGTATCCTGAACGGCTGGATCCTGAGGAATACTCAAAACCGGGTTCGGAATATTAGTCGAGCTTAAATCAGTGGCTGCATTTGCTGGTGGAATTGCCGTCCAGTTGTAGGTGTAATTACTCATAGATAAACAACCTGCATCTCCTACAGAAGTAATGATGGTAGTGGGAGCAGTTGCACAGAATAACTGGTCTTCACCAGCATTTAATAATTGTGGTTCAGGTAAAAGTAATTCTGTATTTTGGCAAAGGCCAATTCCAGTACTATCAATTCGAATGATGATATTACAAGCCTGATTGTCCTGTACGGCAAATGTATGTTCAAATGGCAGTGCCCCATAAGATGGGATTGGTCCACTTTCGTTAAACAAGCCCAATAATAAATCACCAATGTCGTAATCTCCTGAGGCATTTGAATCGTAATAGTATTCGACTCCAAAGTTACCCGCATTAAAGTCTTGTCCCGGATTGGCAACTGCACCGGTTATCGTAATTTGTTCTTCATCGCCACCATTACAAATGGAAGCCACCAGATTGAAATCAAAGTCTAAAATATTCTGTAGAACAGGCAGCGTTTCTGTGGTACCCACATTAGTGGAAGTGATCGAATGTAAATTACAATCTTCTCCAATCAATGGACAGTTGACAGCCACACGAGCCACCGTATAAAGTTCTACCTCTATACTAGTGGTATCACATTCAATAAATGGAGCGGTGACATCAAAACTCCAAACGGCAGAATCACCTGGCATTAAACCCGGCGGCATACACCAGTAAATGGTTTGAAAGCCAGCTATCGTATCTGAGTCTGTATCCATAGTGGACCAACTACCTGGTAAAATTGGGGTAGATGATGTTGGATTAAACTCATAATTTAGTGGCAGGCGCAGACTGACTTTATCCAGGGTATCTGTAACTGCCGCAGTATCCGTATTTACGAAAGTCAATTCCAGGCTTGCTGTTTGTCCTGGAATCAATGCACTATTATTGCTAAAATAGGTCTCGAATTCTCTTGGTGGAATCGGGTCGCCTCCTTCTATATATATAGGCAGCGTCTCCCCCGTTTCAAAGTTGGTAGAATCACCACAACCTTTAAGCCCCTGAAAAGTATATCGAGCAATAGAACCTCCAATGAAATCACAATCGGTTACAAAACGATAACGGATTCTCATTTCATTGGAATCACTTGCCGCGTTTAATGGATTAAAGCCTTTAAGACCGTTTGCATCCAGAAAAGCACTGATGTCTGAGAAGTCATCATACTGGTAGATTTGCCCCGAAGCAGAAGCCCCTACATAAGTTGGATCCGTTGGTACTGAAACATATGCACTACTGGAAGGATAAGCAATTTCTACACCACCCGGCACTAAACTTCCACCTGATAGTGGTAATATAAATTGTGAAACTAAATCGAAAATGGCTCCCTGATCTGTGTTTCGCAATAACACCCCAATGGTCACTGTATCACACATACCCGGTGGTGGTGAAGCCTGTTCAACGACGTTTGCATCGAGGAAAGGATCAAGCGTAGTTACCGTATGAGCAACAGTGAGGTCGTCACATGGTGGGTACAATTCTGGTGACCAGGAAGGATCGGTTGAAAATACACAATTCCAACCAGATCGTGTATGGAAGCTAGTCGTACCACATTGGCTGACCACTGCTTTTATCCGAATGGTATTACAGATTTCATCGATTGTTGAACTTCCATTAGCAAGCGAAAGTCCGGGAGTCTCCGCATAATAACTATTGGTACCGTAAGGAATGACCGTCAGATTCGTAATGCTGGATGAGTTACTAATGTCTTCCATGGAAACCACCTGTACCGCTCCTGTTGTATCTTCCAATGCAATCCAGGTTACTCCGGCAGCGGCATCAAATGAAGTGTTGCAGTGCTGTATTTCCCAAACTGCGGTATCTCCCGAAAGTGTATAGTTGGGATCCGTTACCGGCAAGAATGAAAGCACTGGTGGATTGTTATAAGTAATTACATTTACAACAGAGTTATCGGTTAATTCTGGAGAACAACTTCCATCTCCAATCACGCTAGCATAATATCTGTCGCGATAATAAATTTGTGGGACAAAAGTATAGTCACTATTTCCAGATGCGCTTGAAATATCGGAGTGGCAATTGGGTGTTACCTGTATTCTAAAGTTGAACGAATAGGAGCTCACTTCATTTAAAGATGGTACACTTAATAAGGTATCAAATCGGGCCACATAAAGTCCGGATGGAGATAAATCAAAACCCGGAACAGAATAATAGGAGCTTCCATGGACCGGATGTCCCGGAATAGAAACTTCTGGTTCGAAAATATCAAAACCATCCAAAATGAAAGGGTCAAAATTAAAGCTGATCGAATCAATTCGAACAGCCTGACGGTATTCGGTACCAAACCAATCGGTGAATCCATTGTTAATGGTAATCAGGCGATATTCAAGATAAGCTGTTTCACAACCTTCCGGAAAATCACTGGTGTTAGGCGCATCAAAAACGGTTATATTCTTAGCTATGGTGAATTCGTCACCGAAATTATCACAGGGGTATTCGATACCGTCTAATTCCGCAAAACCATACGCTCTTAAATTAGGCACTGAACGGAACTGAACCGGAAAAGGACCGTCAGGATTCACGGTAAAGTTAGCAATGAATTCTACAGTATCCACCGGGTCGAGTGTGATTCCAAAATCAATCAAGCAAGAGTCCAGATCGAAATGCAATATCTTGGTACTGTCCATGAATTCAACAGTCAAAGCAGTACTATCAACCGTACAGGTATATTCCGTTCCAAGGTGTGTCACTCGCAAAATTCCGAAATCAAACAGGAAGGTTTCTGTACTGTCGTAGGTCTCATCAATATTACTATAGGTGATGACCATTCCGATAGAATCAGAAATCGCTTGTTCACCAACGATATTGAGGATACGCATTTCAACAGAATCACATGAAATCGCCACTTTCTTATTGGCCATATCCTGATCAAAAGGTGTGGTATAAGTATTGTCGGTATAACCAAACGTGGTTCTGTTTACTTCAAATCCAAGCGTTTTCAAACCCGGATCACAAGGAACAGGTGGACATGGTGGATCGGTAGAGTGAATCGTTGGTCCTTGTAGATCACCACACCACCAAATGTGTTTACAATCACAATCGGGGCAATAAAAAGCAAACGCTGTATTAAAGTCAGTAGGTCCTAGAGGAGCGCTACAGTCTGCCTGAAATGCCAATCGGATTTCGTAATCACCAATGACAAAGTTGGTAAAGGAAGCATCGTAAATCAGATATAGGGTATCATTTGAGATAGTACTACTGGTCAGTGGGTAGAATGACGCTTCATTTCTACTCAAATAGGTTTCTGAAATAATGGGATTGATACCAGGTGGTAACACTACTGTAACTTGTAATTCTTCGCCGCTCGAACAACTTTTTTCGAAAAATCGAACACTACGTGTTTGCGTATGTGTAACGAAAAAAGTATCGGTCAATGCAAAGGCATCGGTATCACTAAAGTTTTCGTAACTCGGACGCGTGTTTGAAGGCCTTAAAAAGTTACTTTCCAAGGCAATGATACGATCTGCACAGGTATCATCGTAATCTAATCTTGCGTTGAAGCTGGTGCTGAGGTCATTAGGACAGGTTTCGTCATCTCCCAACTCCTGTGCCATCGAACAATCAAAATCGTAATAGGCAGTTATTTCCACGGAGTCGTTCAACATCAGGTCATCGAAGTAACCATCGCCATCAAAATCAGATAAGCCACCTGGGCCATCCGGATCCGTAGTAAACAATGGATTGCCATCCAGCAAGGTCATAGCAGATACGGGAACAGCAACACCAGAAATTGTCATAGAAGAAATAGTAAATCCTCCATCAGCCATTAAAAACGTGGCCCCAAGACCGATTCCAAGTTCCAGGTTGAGCATGGTTGCAAATCCCGGATCGACTTCTACCCCATCATTGATGAAGGTAATGGTGGTATTTCCTGTTTGGCAATAGCCCGCAAACTGATCTGGCAATATGCCGACTTCTTCTCCAAGTACATTGGCAGCGCCCTGTCCAATTTCGATAAAGTCGGTAACCGTAGTTGTTTCGCAATAGCGGCCACCACAGCCCCATGACATATCGTGCACACTAGCCCGGGAAGTCGTACAGTTGAGTAGACAAAGCGTTTCAGTAATAACGACCGTTTCATTGGGATCGAAAAAACCATCTCCGTTGCCGGGATTACCGCCGACTGTATTTAATGCAAAATGAGACGCATCTAAAACTCCTGTTATCAGTGTATCTGTGCCGCTCAAGGTTTTAGTTATAGTTAATGGGATACCGTTGACCGTAATGCCTTGTATCCAAACGCCTTCTCCTTGTAGATTATCGTAGTAAAGTGAATCAATAAAACCGTCCAAACCAGAACTCGTCACCACAATATCTCTAGTCATACAATCTCCTACTCTGGCTTTACCAAAAAGGTTTTCCATGTCTGCTGTAAAGTTAGGAACAGCAAAAGCATCACGGTATTCTGTATTACTGTCAAATTCCTGTAGTCCGGTAGAAGGTCCCAAATCGTAAACAAATTCCCAGGTATCAAGTACCAGGGCCTGATCATTAGCGGTAATGGTATCGGTGTATTCACAGTTTGCTGCTACCGAAAAAGCGATCACCACTGAAGCTGTACCTGATGGAGATAAGTCTGGAAGATTGAAAACCGGGTTAGAAGGGTCTGAACTGTTTGCCAAAGTGACACCGGGCGAAGAAGCTCCTGCATCGAAGCTAACCAATTCCACGCCCTTAAATAAGTGAGCAGTTGCTACAATATTGGTTCGGGTGTCTGTTGCAGATCCGACAAGACCTATACGTACGACCTCAGCATCGGGATCACCGCAGATGTTTAAGAAATCTGGTACACTCGCAGGTGTGTCAAAGCTAACGGTGAGGTTATTTTGTGCGTTGAGCAGCTGTGAGGAAAAAACACATACCAGGGTGATGGTTAGGTACTGTAATATTCTGTTCATACAAGGACTGTTTGTATTAAATCGTACTAAATAATTTTTTTAGTAGTAAGAGCTCATTTTGCAATGACTCCTATTGATTTAATCATAATTGTTTGTTTTTCAGCGAATTACGTTGGCTAACAATACTTTTAATGACTTTTTAAAAAGCTTCTAAATGGCTTTTTAAATAACTCTTTGAATAGCATTATAGCCCTCGTTACTTCACAAAGGGTGTTCCTCCTATGGGTATTAGGCTAAAATCGTACCAAAATCAGGGTAGCTTGTAATAGAAAAAGGTTACGTTTTTGTTGGTTTTTTTTGAGGAATTGTTGGGGGTGTGGACAGGATCATGGCGTCTATCTGACTAGCTAGACTCCATGATCTGTGGGATTTTTGGTTTCGACACAAAAAAAAGCGCAGCAGCAATGATTCGCTGTTGCGCAAGAAGTTATTCGATCCTTGGTTGTAACTATTCAGCTGGCCTTTGATGAACTTTAGATGGAGGTTGGCTGTTGGAGGTTGGAGTTTTTTTTTACGAGTCAGCCTGAGGCTGACGGTAAAGGCGGTTGGTGCTCGTCTAATGGTGAGCAATCGTAAGTACGCCTCTACAGGGACTGTTCTGTAAACGGTGTTTTTCAATCAAAACTTCAATAAATCCCCCCCTTTACACAGGAAATTTATAGCACCCCGGCATTCCGCCCTTTCACAGGCGTACCAACCGAAGAAACATCCAATAGCTAACATCCAGCCTGAACGCATCAATGGAGTCACTGAACAGTTACCTTTGGTTTTAATTTATTTAAGCGATTAGCTTATTCGCCTTTAATTTTGCGGACAAACATATCTGCGGTGGCTGGGCCAACCGGGTTGATTTCGTAGAGGCCCTCGCCTTTTACTTTCTTTTTGAGTTCTTTTTCTTTCATTCCTAGTAGTAGATCCATGAATTGCTGGTTGTTGGAAACGGTGCTTAGGATACCATCGAGATAGCTTAGGTAATAATACGTTCCGGAAGGAGTAGCGAGATACATGGCCATGCCCTGCTCACCGTCGGGAGTAATTTTAAACTCTATGTAACTTTCAACCGTGCTATTGTACATTTTTCCGTTGATGCTTGCTAAGCCTAGTTTGCCCTTAGAAACGAAAGCGTGGTAATCGCTATTCCATTCCATTGGTAACTTACTGAAGAGGAAGTTAAAATTATTTTGCTTGGCAGGGAAAACGAGGTCGTTGGCTGATTTCAATTCGGCAATCATGGCATGGCGTGCTTTAGAGTCAGGTACTAATTCAGCAAGTGCTTTTTCGTAAAAGACATAAGGCTTGTAATTGATGCGCTTCATATTATAGATATTAGCATCAAAGTCAGCTTGTATGATTTGTATCAATTTTTCAGGAAGATACATGTTAAGTCCGGCCATGAAATTAAAGTCTTCGGTACCGTTTTCTTCAATAGTGGTCATCATACTACCAACGATGGTTGCATTTGCCAGTTTAGCTTTTGGGCCGAATGAAAATTGACCTTCTGCGAATACTTCACCTTGATCGGATAAGGAAAGCAGGTCCCCGTGTTTAACACCTGAAGCAATTTTCAGGGAGTCACCAAAAAGTAATTGCTTGTCAGATGCACGTTCACTTAGGTAACCTTTTACGATGAAAAGTGGCATGTCTTTGGACGAACGAGTTCCTTTCATGATGTTGGGATAGATCTTTCTGGTCATACGGTCAACAAACAAACCAGTATAAACATCAGCACCACGCGTATTTTTAGGCACATCGTACTTTAGCATTAGGTTATTTCGATCTCCGTCACATTCGATAGAGAACCAATCTGCGTCTTTTAAAACGGGAACATCTAGTTTTGCGAAGCCATGGAAGAGCAAAGATTCCTTAGCTGCTTTAAGGGAAACTTCTCCTTTGAAACGCAGCTTTGAATCCATATAAAAGTTGTCATCTGCGGTAACAGAAGTAGTAGCAGTTGTTTCTGTCATTTTATTTTTCTTTCCTTTTTTAACGAAAGTTCCCTGTATGTCCGTAAACTTCACTTCCTGCTTACGGCCCTCAATATCGTACTGATAAAAACCACTTGCCTGGTATTGGTATCGACTGTTGATATCAATTGTCGCCTTGTTGAAAACGTGGTATTTATTTTTCGTATTCGCTTCAATTTTTGCATTTTTAAGCGTTGTAATTTCTCCACCTGGAAGAATTTTCACATCACCATTATCAGGATAAAGGAAGGCATCTGCTACTTGAATAAAAGGAACACCACCAACTTTCAGTTCGTTATTTTTCAAATTAAACTGTGCTGTTTTTCCATCAAAGCTGAGTGAATCGCGGTCTTTGCCTAAGGCAAGAAAACTTCCATATTCTTTTTTTCCGGAAAGGAAGGTAACCAACTCGCCATTGATATCCCAGGTAAATTCGTTCATGGAAGTTTCGTACTTATTGTATGGAAGCATGGTTGTAATTGAATCGGCATTCGCCTTGACATGTCCAACGTTCTTTGCAAAATCAAAGCTTGATGAAACGTTATTGGTATGTAGTGCCAAATCATTTACTCCGGCCACTTTGATGTCCAAATTGGTAGAATCAGATCCAACGGTGTTTGCGCCTAAATTAAAAAGATCAGCCTTCATGGTACCTTGCCCCCATTCGAAGACACCGCGACCTTTAAGACCGTCAGGTGTGAGGATCAGCATGTTGTGTAAGGTGTGTTCACCATCTTTGTAAAGTTTGAATGATTCTTTCTTAGCGGTTACAAACATACTATCCTGATAAGGACGCCAGTCTATTTCAATATCGACGCCAGAGATCAGTGGAATATCAGCGTTTGCGTCTTGCACCAATTCAAAATTTTCAGCTGAGCTCAGCATTTGATTTGGTTTAAAGATCGCATCTTTTGAGTCGATGGTTGCCCACAAATATTTGATGGTACCATCACCGCGAAGGCCGTTGTTGCTAACGTTGAGACTTCCGAAAAACGGGCCTTTACCATATGCCAGGTAGCCTTCAGCCGGTAGTTTGTGTGTAAAACCAAGCGAGTGATCTTCTTCCTGAATTAAAAGTGTTTCTTTAAAGGTTGGAAAAATATCTGCTGTAACCATTTGTCCTTTGAATTCAAAATTTTCGCGTTCGAATTCATCGAGGTTATTTAGTGTAAACGGGAATAATTCGTAGTAAAAAGAATCTCTGTTGTAGCAGCCGTCCAATGTTTCTTCCATGTCGTAGTAGACGTAAGCATTACGGGTTGATTTGAAAGCCGGGAATGTTTTGATGTCTTCTCTTCCCGATTTATTTTGAGGCGCATCAATCAAAAGGATTCCTGCCGCATGTTCGATTCGCGAACCGATGGAATAAGCTTCAGGTACACCAGAAGCATCTTTTTCGCCTGTCGGCAAAAACATATCGAAGTAACGAATCGAGTCTACACTCAATTGAAATTTATCGTAATCAAAATGAAAATCCTTTCCTTCTAAAATTCCAAGCCCTGCGAACAAACGACCATCAAAGCTAAGACCTCTGTTGGCTCCCATGACGACTTCGCCTTTTAGTGGGCGGGCAGCTACTTTTTGTAAATCAGAGAACTCGAGGATGTTGACATCGCTGGCGATAATTTGTTTTTGGTCCAGTAATAAGCGAGCATTCGTTTTGTCAGATTCAGAACGGATTTTCAAAACATCGTAGTCTTTTTTATCCATACTTGCATCGCAGTAGTGGAAAACTTTGTCGAGTATGTTAATCTGTTTGTTTTCTTTGTTGTAAGTGATATAGCCTTTTGCCACTAAGTCGTAAATCAGACTTTGTATAGAGGTTACGTCAAAACGGGTGTTGAGTGCCTGTGCATAATTTTCAGCAGAAATGATCGTTGATTTTTCTGAATCAGCAACATTTTTCAAAATAGCCAGTGGATGAACGGAAGAAACATTTTGCAGCTTGCGATAATCCTGGCTATCAAAGAAAGCCGTAGATTCGAAAGTAACCTTTTTGTTGGTGTTTCCGATTTTCACTTTCTTTTCATTGATTACAATTTCGGTAGTAGCCATATCCCAGTCAAGACGTTCTGTGTCCATATTCATTTGCGTAAATGAATTGTAGAAGGGGTTTCTGTTGCTACCTCTTTTACCTCTCTGAAGGGACAGTTCTTTTGAAGGAAGCATCAACTTAAAGTTCACAGAAGGGTGACAAATTGAATCGGTCCCCATGTAGATAGACGTCGCAACTTCCTCTCCACTTATTCTAACATTTTCTTCAATGACAAACTGTTTTGCGTAAGCATCAATATGGTATTTCTTATCAGCAGAATAAATTCTGATAAATGCTTTTTTCTCTGATGTACCAGAGCCATAAAGTTTGGTTCCTTTTAAGCGAACACCGCCACGGTAGATGATATCCTCCCCAAGTTTTTTGATTTCATGGTTGGCAGTGTTGGACTCGAAGATGGGATAAGTATCGCCTTTTTTTGATCCTCCCATCAATACTTTATCTTGTAGAGCCCCTTCAATCGTTTTACCTTCAAAGTATTTTGGGTAGTGTAGAATAGCTTCCTTAACTTTGTATAAACCTTTGTCGAGTTTAATTTCGTATTCTTTAAACTCGCAATAAACGTCGGACATGTTTTCCTTATCCCAGTTTACTTGACCTCCGTTGCCTTTCCATTTTTTGTCAACAGGAAAGAAACAGCCTTTGGTAGCTTTAATCAATAGTGACTCTTTATTTTTTTCACAGATCAGATTTGTTTCTTCGAAAACCAGGCAAGGTTCCTTGTCCTTCATTTCAAATTGTGCTTCAATAGAAAGCGCTTTCCAAACCATACCTGAGCGAGTTTGATTCAGTACACCTTTCTCAAAATAATTGAGAGAAAATGTTAGCATTGATTGATAAGGTTTTAGCTTTTTAGTATTGCCTTCGATCAGCATTCCTTGTAGTACAAGATGCCAATTATCAAAAAGGTGTGCATTTTTTACGTTGCTTTTTAATTGATTTAAACCTTTTAGGTAATCACAAAAATAAGGACAAGCTTTTAGCTTTAGATCCAGCATTGAGTTACTGAGATTAACGATCTTGAGCAGCTCTTCATCCGAATAAATTCCTTTCTTGACCTGCTGTTCAAAGGCAGCATATGCCTGCGTAGCCTCTTTTTGCTTTGCTGATTCAATGAAGGTTTTTAGCGCTCTCATGAAGTCTTCACTATTGGAAGGAAAACGACTTGGAGGATCTATGCTAAAAGCTTTGGTGAGTACAAAGCAAAGCATGAACAGGCTGAAAAGGATTTGCTTTTTCATAGTGGATGTATTTGTTTATGTATGATGTCTGACTAATAAAACACGGGAGGGAGTTTGATCAATGGCAATCGAAATGGCAATGCGCTGTAACCTGGCTTAAGCAGTTAGTCAAATTAAAATAATCATGAATAAGAAAGAGCCCTTATCCTAAGTCAAAATAATCTGCTCACAGTGTGTACAGTAGACTACCTGACCTGGATAAAGGATGGGGAAAAGTGGGGAGGGGAAAGGGGATATGGTGAGCCATTACTGCGATTAATAAATCAGCAATGACACGAGTATCAAGTTGTTGTAGTTAAGTGGTGTGCTATAAAACCTGGCCATGCTTGTGGCATGGAGTTTTTGGGAAGGTCCAACAAAAAGGGGAATTTGAATTGGAGAGTAGCGTTTAATATTGTCGCTGTAATTATACTACAAATCTAAACCATTTTGTAGTTCTTTCCTATGCCCTAAAAATGGTAGTTATTGTATGAATGATTTGAGTAGTGAGACGTGTTAATTTTGGAGTGCGTTGTGTTTTTATAGAAATGCCACCTGTCCTTTTTGTAGGTAGTGCGTCTCGTTTTGAGTAGGTGTGCTTAGTACACTGTGTACTTAGGGTAAAAGTCTTTGCATGTTAGTTGGAAACGTGTGGGGACTGGTCTCCTGTTTGAATGATGGAAGACAGGAAAGGGCTTTGACTTGAGTGTATCCTAATTTAGGTGTCTTTATCGTACCCACTAACGTATTTTCTTGACAGGATTAAGAAATCTTCAACGGCAAATCAGTCAAGCGCTTTCCCGTCAAGCGACGTACTGCATTTCCGATAGCTGCGCCAATGGGGCCCAAGGGAGGTTCGCCTACAGGTAGTGGAATATCGACTCCCTGGATTAAGTGAACGTCAATTTCCCGGGGCGCATTTCTCATCAAGGCCATATCGTAAGGACCATAAATAGTCGGGTGCAATTGCCCCTCTTTGATGGTCATCTTTTCATGAACAGCAGCACTGATCCCCATGATGACACAGCCTTCGCATTGCGCTTTGACCTGATCTGGATTGACTGCGAGACCACAATCCAACACCACGGTTACTTTATGCACTTTTATTTCATTATCCTGTACAGAAACTTCAACAACGTGCGCGCAAGGAGAACCTGCGTCAATTGTTGCAGCGAAACCCATGGCTCTGTCGCCGACAGGTTTGTCATTATAAGCACCTTTTTCGGCAGCTAGTTGTATGACTTTTTTGATTCTGGCGCTGTATGGTTCATCACTCAACATGGCTAATCTGAAATCGACAGGATTCTTTCCGGCTTTCAAAGCCATTTCATCCACGATGCTTTCAATGGCGAAGGCATTTGCCAACAGGCCCAGACTTCGCCACCAACTTGTTGCAAAGGGCAAAGTCGTATGCCATTGCACGGCCCGGTGATTCGGAATTTTATCATACATAATATTTCCTCCTCTCATCGCACCCACATCCGTTCCTAAAACGGTATGTATGGCAGCAGGCATAATGAGGGAGTTGATCGCCACATCACCAGATGCGTAATGGTGTTCGAGTGCGTCTAAAGTTCCGTTAGTAGCTAACTTAGCTCGCATGATGTGATGCGTGGGTGGGCGGAAGGTATCGTGTTGAAACTCTTCCTTTCTGGTGAAAAAATACTTGACAGGTTTGCCCACTTCCTGAGACATTTGGCAAGTCTGAACGGCGTGACTGGTATCGAGTCTTCGTCCAAATCCCCCACCTAGATAAGTGCCTATGATGTTGACATTTTCTTTATCGAACCCCAGTGCTTCAGCTACCTGAGTTTGGGTGACACCCATGACCTGTGTTGATAATTTGACGGTTGCGTAGCCATCTTTCACAAATGCAACTGCGCCATTTGGTTCTATTTGCGCATGCGCACCGATGGGACTTGTAAATTCAAAAGACAGGACATTTTCATCATCAGGGGCTAAGGCAGATCCTTTTTTTTGAGTGATCATTTTATCTCCTTTCCCTATCTGCATCAGTTCTCTAAGCCCCTCTTCTGTCCATACTTTTGGGATATCCCATTCGATTTTCAACTTGCGTTTGGCAGCCAAAGCTTCTGCGTATGAGTTGGCAATAACAGCTACCCATCCATCCATTTTGAGGACTTTAACTACACCGGGCATTTTTTCAGCTTGAGAGCTATCTGCCGTTTTTAGCTTAGCGCCAATGTGCTGAGGTCGGGTAACAGCGGCGTGTAACATATCGGGCAATTCTGCATCCATCCCAAAAATAGGATCCCCAAAAATCTTAGCTGCTAAATCAATTCTTGGGATTGGTTTTCCAACAAACTTATACGCTTTTGCCGGACGTAGCTTTGGTGTATCCGGCAGATGCCATTCGGTCACATCAGCCATTATTTCTGCGTAAGTCATGGTTTTCCCATTGCCTGAAACGGTTGCATCTTTCGTTGTCAAACTTTCCACATCAACTCCCATTTTTTTTGCCGCTTCTCCTTTGACCAGTTCACGCATGGTAGCCGCCATTTCACGAAGTGGTTGATATAATTGAGCGACAGATAAGCTACCGCCTGTGCTCAATGCATCTACGATACCGGTATCCGTTTCGGCAGTGGTTACGTCGATTTGGTGCATGGCCACATCCAGTTCATCCGCCACAATTTGTGCAAAGCCGGTAAAGGTACCCTGCCCCATTTCTACCTTAGAGGAATGAACCAATATTTTATTTTCGCTTGTAATTTCGAACCAGAGATTGGCTTCTGTACCTGTGCCAGCATATGGAGCCACCATCGTTTCTGCCATTTCTAAAAGAGTTCTGCGCATTGGATTTCTAAATACAAAAGTTCCAAGCGCCAAAACGCCTAAGGTTCCTAAACCACCACGCACTAAAAATTTACGTCGGGATACTTTTTTCTTTTTACTCATGCTATTATTGGTTTGGTGGATTAGAAGAATTGCTTAATGCAGCAGCATGATGAATGGCTTTTCGCATTCGATAGTAGGTGGCACAACGGCATACATTGACAATGTTATTATCAATATCCTCATCGCTTGGATGAGGATTTTTGCTCAATAGAGCCGCCGTTGCCATTATAAAACCGGGTTGACAGTAGCCGCATTGCGGAACGATTTCATCCATCCATGCTTGTTGAACGGGATGTGGATTTTCTCTGGTTCCTAAGCCTTCGATAGTAGTGATGCGTTTCCCTTCTGCAAATTTCACGGCGTAAGAACAAGCGCGTACTGCTTCTCCATCGACGTGCAAGGTACATGCCCCACAGGCTGCTTTTCCGCAACCAAATTTTGTTCCTTTTAGGTTCAAAACGTCTCGGACAACCCAGAGTAATGGTGTGTTGGTATCTGCTATTTCTAGAGATTGGGGTTTTCCGTTTATGGTGAAATTGACTTTCATTTTTTTATTTTTTTGGCAACCGTTCAGTGACTCTATTGATGTATGTTGGATGGCTGTTAGATGTTAGTCACGGCTCCGCAGAGCGGAGCTTGACGGATGTTGGTGCTCGTCTGATGGTGCGTGCTAGTATGTGTTCCTCCGACACAGCAGATAAATAGTATCTATAAGTTCTACACCTTTTCAGGAGTACCAACATCCTTTGGCAGCCTTTGGCTGGTCGAAGCAAACATCTAACATCTAACCTCCATCCATATCTCATTGTTAAAGTTATTTAATTCAGGCGTTCATAAAGGCCAGTTGAATAGCTACTTTTCAGGAATAAGGGCTCCATCATGAAACCAAGCTTTTACTGCTGCAATATATTCGTCTTTAGGAACGGGTGGTGCTTCCCGTGGGTTACCGGCAGCATCAATTCCGGGTGTCCATGCCCACAAGACCAATGGGTGTTCGGTGAGGTGTTCTTCGGTTTCGTGGTTTGATCTGTTACCATTTCTTTTGGGGTCTAAAATAGATGCTGCAATTTCAGTTCTGGACAAACCTTCCCATTTCATACTTGCAGGAGCCAGACTCCATCCGGGGGCACCGGGTACGCCTGAGAAATCATTGTTTTCCTCTTGATGGCAGGTGTTACAATTGGTGGCATCGAAGCCCATATCTTCTTCTCCCCGAGCCATTCCGAAATAATGCGGGTGACTGTCTTCTCCCTGTTTGGGAACGTTGTCACCAGGATGGCAATTCATGCATCGTTGGTGCGTGAGTACATCCATCATTTTGTCAAAATTTTCGGTATTGGATGCATCGTTTGGTGAAGTGAAGATATGGTTTTTAGCCCCTTTCTTTTCTTCAGCATACTCAAAATCAGATGCCCAAATAATAGTGGCCAAAAGAAAAACGGGCAGCAGGTAAAACAATTTTGTTTTATTCATCTTGCTTTTTTAGTGATTGGTAAATATACTGTAATCTATCAAATTTTATCTTGATGTTCAGCAGTCGTATCAATCCAAAGAAAATGCAAGTCCTTTCACCTCCTGCTCCTTAAACTTTTGCACCAAATCCAACGCATCAGGAATAACGTCACTACATAGGATAATCAATGAATCCTTCACCGCATTTTTGACTGCAAAAGTAATGGCTTCTTTTTCAGAAGGAATAATGGTAATCTTTTTGTTAGGATCTTTCATTTTAATCCCGTCATCCAGCATTTTGATTAATTCCTGCTCCGTTTTTCCTCTTAGCCTTTTGTCCTGGCGGATGATAATCTCATCAAACATCTCGGCGGCAATACTGCCCATTTCGTTGTTGTCTTCTTCTCTTCTATCTCCAATTCCAGCGATGATTCCCACTTTCACGGAGGCTTCTAGTTCGTCTGTAAAATTCTGAAGCCCTCTTAGACCTGCAGGATTGTGTGCATAATCTAACAATACCGAAAAGTTTTCGAATTTAAATAAATTCAATCTGCCCGGAGTTTGGGAAGGTGATGGTATAAAGGTTTCCAGAGCCGCCTTCATATCCTCTATGGGAATCCCCTGAATGTTGGCCGCTAAAATAGAGGGCAATACATTTTGAATCATAAACTTGGCTTTTCCACCAAAAGTCAATGGTATGTTCTCAGCTTTCATAATCCGCATCTTCCATTTACCACGGCAGATGGTGACGTATCCATTTTCATAAATGGCTGAGATACCTCCCTTTCTTTGCAAGGCTAAGATGTGCGGATTGTTTTCATCCATTGAGAAGAGTGCCACATTGCATTCCAGATTTCTTCTCATGTCGTATACTAAAGGGTCATCTGCGTTTAGGATCGCATAGCCGTTTGGAAGCACGGTTTCAGGTATTACTCCTTTTACTTTGGCCAGTTGTTCGATAGTGTTGATCCCTTTCAGTCCCAGATGATCGGCAGCTACATTGGTTACAATACCGATGTCGCAATTTTTAAATCCAAGCCCCGCTCTTAATAAACCGCCTCTGGCACATTCCAATACGGCAAAGTTGACGGTGGGATCCTTGAGTACGAACTCCGCAGAGGTCGGCCCCGTACAATCTCCCTTCATCAAAAGTCTGTTTTGAATATACACGCCATCACTGGTGGTATATCCTACTCTATAGCCGCTCATCTTAACGATGTGGGCGATCAATCTACTGGTCGTTGTCTTACCATTAGTACCTGTGATGGCTACGATAGGAATCCGACCTGATTCTCCGTGTTTTGGAAATAATTTATCAATGACTGGCGCTGCCACGTTTCTGGGCAAGCCTGATGTTGGTGCCAGGTGCATTCTAAAACCAGGGCCGGCATTTACTTCCAGTACCGCTCCTCCCGTTTCAGATAAGGGTTTGGAGATATCGCTGGTCATGATATCAATACCGCAGATATCCAGATCAATAATTTTGGAAATCCGTTCTGCCATAGCCACGTTAGCTGGGTGAACGATGTCGGTTATATCTTCGGCCGTACCTCCTGTACTAAGGTTTGCGGTGTCTTTTAAAGTAAGTGTTTGCCCATCTTCCAAAACAGCATCGAGTGTTAGTCCTGCTTCTGTAATGATACTGTTAGTCAGGTCATTTATAGTAATTTGAGTCAACTCTTTTTCATGTCCAAAACCTCTTCGAGGATCACTATTGACCAGGTCTATCAACTCCTGCACCGTTGACCGTCCATCTCCTACTACATGTGCAGGTGTACGTTTGGCAGCAGCTATTAGAACATTATTTATGACCAGTAATCTATAGTCATCTCCGGTAATAAAATTTTCGATGATAACTGAGCTTGAAACTTTTTTTGCTGCATGAAAAGCAACCAAGGCATCTTCATAGTTTTTAATATTCACGGTGATGCCTCTGCCGTGATTTCCATTAATCGGTTTGATGACCAGCGGATAACCTACGTATTTGCAAGAAGCTTCCAGGCTACGTTCTCTTCTGATAATTTCGCCTTTTGGTACCGGAACTTCTGCCTGTTCCAATAAATGTTTGGTGTCTTCTTTATCGCAGGCTATTTCCACCCCAATGCTGCTGGTCTCGCTGGTGACCGTGGCTTGAATTCTTTTTTGGTTAGCGCCATAGCCAAGTTGACAAAGCGAATATTTATTCAATCTAATCCACGGAATACCTCTGGACTCTGCCTCCTCTACGATTGAGCCTGTGCTGGGTCCCAGTCTTTCTTTTTCCCGAATCTCTCTCATCTCCTGAATGTCTTCCGTCAGGTCGTAAGGTTCTCCTTTGATCAGAGCTTCACATATTTTTACGGAGCATTCGGCAGCATATCTGCCTGCTTTTTCTTCCATGTAGGCAAAGACAACGTTATAGACGCCTCTTTCGCCATGACCTCTTGTTCTTCCGAATCCTACATCCATACCAGCCAAAGTCTGTATTTCCAGGGCAATATGTTCTATAATATGTCCCATCCAGGTGCCTTCATCGACTCTTTGAAAGAAACCGCCGGCGGTGCCTACAGAGCATCTATGTTCCTGCATAGTCGGAAACATGGCGACTAACCTATCTTTAAAACCGTCTATCTTATTAGATGGCAATTCCTCCATCTCCTCGATGTCAAGGACCATGACGATTAGCTTGTGCCTTCTTATCGACCAATAATTTGGCCCTTTCATTGCATTAATACTGATGATTCTCATATTGTTTGTTTTATGTTTTGTTCCATCAATATATACATTTTATAGAACAGTCAATTGAAATTTTATCGTATTTTTGTTTTTTAATTGATAGGAGGAGACCGTCCTTGCTTCGCTTGGACTGAGAGACCGCTTCGCTACGAGACTTCACCCGACCGTAGGGAGACGACACGATTGCTCCGCGGTATTCGGCAGTCTCGCAGCGCAGCGGTCTCACAGTGTGAGTGAAACGAACACGATCTCGCAGCGCAGCGATCTCACAGTGTGAGTGAAACGAACACGGTCTATTTACATAAACCATAGTTTAATTACATGAAAAATATCAAAGGAACACTAATCCCAATAGGTGGCAATGAAGACAAAGGCCTTGGGAAAAATGAAAAATATACGCTTGAATTTATAGAGGAAGGCATACTTTCTCATGTGGTGGATGAAGCGGGTGGACTGGATGCCAATATCGTGGTCATTACTACCGCCTCGAGTATTCCAGTTGAGGTAGGTGAGACTTATATGAATGCCTTTACCAAATTGGGTTGTACGAAAGTGAACATCCTCCATATCCGAGACAAAGAAGATTCAGAAAAGAAGGAAACCATAAAGCTGATTCAAGACGCGAACTGTATCATGTTTTCGGGTGGTGATCAATCCAAGATTACCAATAAGATCGGAGGTACGACCATTCATACATTATTGTTGGAGCGCTATCAGAACGAAGCAGGTTTTGTAATAGCGGGGACGAGTGCCGGTGCTATGGCAATGGCTACAGAAATGATTGCCGGTGGAAGTGCGGTGGAATCTTTTATAAAGGGAGCTGTCACCATGTACAAAGGGCTTAATTTGATTCCCGAATTGATTTTAGATACGCACTTTATAAAAAGAGGTCGGTTTGGACGACAGTCAGAGGCTATTGCTAAGTTTCCACATTTACTTGGTATTGGGCTTGCTGAGGATACGGGAATGATTATTAAAAACGGAAATGATTGCACGGTTATTGGTTCTGGTATGGCTATCATATTTGATGGTAGTCAGGTGACGCACAATAATGAGCCGCGACTAGAAGAAGGGATGCCGATGACTTTGGCCAATATGATTATTCATGTTTTGTCTGATGGGGATATCTATGATATTTCGAATCGGTCGGTTGTTGCTATATCGGTTGATGCGGGTTTGATGAAGCGGTAAATTTTGGCAGCTGGAGCACTTAGCTCTACTCATAGATGGCTGGTCTAAGGGCTTTTGTTGGGATGATGTTTTTGATGGAGACCTAAACAAGGTTATGATGAAGTTGATTAACGTTATTTATAAATAGCAAGCACCTCCACCCCATCCGAACACCGACTAGCCCGATACATCCCTTCCGTATTAAACGGCATAGCGATCTCGCCTTTGGTATTAATGGCAATCAATCCCCCATCGCCCTTCATCTCTAAAATCCGATGATGAATAACCTCTGATGCCGCCGCTTCCAGGGACATCCCCTTGTGCTCCATCAGACAGGCAACATCATAGGCCACCACGCCTCTAATAAAAAACTCCCCGCTACCTGTACAAGAGATGGCACAAGTTTTATTATTGGCATAATTACCTGCACCGATCATCGGGCTATCCCCTACTCTTCCAAACTTTTTATTGGTCATACCTCCTGTGGAAGTCGCTGCTGCAATATTGCCCTGTTGGTCGCAGGCTACCGCACCAACAGTTCCAAACTTTGAATCTTTTTTAGCGGAATGATCCAGTTGAAAACTATCTGTATTTTTGATTTCCTGCCATTGGCTGTATCTCAGGTCATCATGAAAGTAGGCTTCTTCTTCCATGGCGTGTTTGTTGTTACGGGCAAACTCCAAGGCACCTTCTCCTGCCAAAAAAACATGTTCGCTTTTTTGCATGACATCTTTGGCTAGAGAGATAGGGTTTTTGATTCCTGTGACCAGGGATACTGCTCCTGCGTTCAGGTTGCTGCCATCCATGATGGAGGCGTCCATTTCATGACTACCGGTTGCGGTGAATACTGATCCTTTGCCGGCGTTAAACAAGGGGGAATCTTCGAGAGATCGGACGGCTATTTCTACTGCGTCTACGGCCGTACCGCCATTTTCCAGCAATTGGTAGCCAGCCTCTAATGCAGTTTTTAGGGCGGCGGTGTAGGCTTTTTCTTTTTCGGGAGTCATCATTCCTTTTACTAGTGTGCCTGCGCCTCCGTGTATGGCAATGGAGAATTTATTCATGTGTATTTTTTTTTTAAATTAGAATCAGAAGGTTTAAGTTTTGTTTTGTCAAAATGTAACTATTCAGCTGGTCTTTTATGAACGCATGAATGGAATGACTTTTAGCATGCAATCTGGTTGGATGTTAGCTGTTGGATGTTTCTTCGACCAGCCAATTGAAATTGGCGGATACGGAAAACACTTCAACCGAGGACTCCTGTTTCCTGGAACTTGGAGTCATGTCATGAACCTAAAGCTTAGCGCTTCAACAACTTATAATAAAACAAGCCTCCCCTAGTCTCTAGTTTTAGAAAGTAGACGCCTGTTGGCAAGGAAGATTTATTGATGGACATGCTATAGGTTTGAAGTTCATTCTCCAATAACAATTTACGCCCGTCCACATCAACTAATGAAACAGCTATAATTTCATCTTTGGATTCCATGGAAAAACGTTCACTAAAGGGATTGGGAAATACTTTGGGCTCTATGTAGTCATTGTCTATTGTAGACGAAACAGGAGAACAGTCAATTTGAGTACCTGTTGTTTCGTTGAATACTGAAAGGTCGTCAACATACCAGTTTTCCCAGGTTCCGCCATTTCCGGTTTCCCAGTCCGTTAAGGAAAACGTGTGGGTGCCTTCGTTGGTTCCGTTTACTTTATAGACTCTGATGGCAGCACCATTTCTGTACCAAATCATGGGCAATAATTCATTACAACTTTCCGGACCAAACTCTGATGCTGGAAGTTCACAATTAGTTTGCAGGAAGAAGGCTGTTTCCGGGTAATTGGGATAGTCACCAAATACGCGTGCCAAACCATTCTCATCTACGCAAACGGCCGTATACTCGTTGCAGGCGATACCTTTAGCAGCCACCCCATAGTCTGTTAGAATTCTTGCTAGAAAAACAACATGCCGCCCTTTTCTGTCGGGGTCATCATAATGTGTATCGGTAATGACATCTTCCATATATTTAATCTGCAGAAAGTCGGTGGAGTCAACGGTTACATCACTGTCGTAGGGGCTAATTATTGCGGTGTTGGATGTTACCGTACCGTTCATTGCCGAAAAATAATAGTTGCCGAGTATGGCCATTCCTGCGCTGGTACCTCCAATAACAATGTTTCTATTTTGCAGGGCCTCATTTATTAAACTAGCAATTGGTGTATCTCGCCAATAGGATACATAATTCCATTGATCACCGCCGGCAAACCATATTGCTTCTGCTTGCTGAATTTTATTGTGAATGTAGGTTTCATTCGCCGCAGATGAATTGTTAAATACAATCGTTTCTACAGAATTTATCGTGACGCCTAATTCAGAATACATGTAATCATTGTATCCATCGGAACCACTTGCCCGGAGGACGAGGACATCTCCTCCATTGGCACGTTCAAGAAACCATTGCATGGCTCCGTCGTGTTCGGAGGCGCCTCCCATCATGCAGGTACCGCCTTGTGGGGTGGTTTGTATGTTGGTTGCGTTGCCGGTGAAGTAGTTGGTATATGATTGGGATGAGGCGGTTAGTTGTGTTAGTAGTAGGATTAGGATTAGGAGGTATTTCATGATTCTTGGTTTTGTTTTTTTTGTGAATGTAGGTTTACCTGCAGTGGTGGCGAGCATTTACCTACTTCAGGATCGAAATATGTTTTATGTCCCATTGCTACATTTGCACCCTATTTATCTTGAAGTCGTTTACTTTTTATCCTTTTTTGTTTTCTGAAGGCCTTGCTCCAGCGGGAAAAAATCAAGCTCAATTTTGCCTTGCCCCTGACCAATAACAAGATACTAAAAAAAGAGATAGGCGCCAAGAGGTACTGTCCTGTTTAATGGATAGGCACAATTGATGATTTGGTTCCGTCTCTTAACTCAATTCTTCCATAATTTCTTGTCCAATTTCTGAAATAGTTGACTTGTCAGTTTCTACTATTTTGATATTCCTTTCAATTGCTTCCTTTCTCAAATAATTTAGCCAACCAATCATATTTGAATGATATAATGCTGGTTGACCTCTTTGAATTAAGCGATTCTTCATTGTTTTTTGATTACAATCAAATAATAGGATTTTGAAATTGGAGTAACTATTTTTTTCGAATCCTTGAATGTAAAATTTAATCTCAGTTGATCCTTCAAACAAAATATGTACCTTTTCTGTTCTGGCAGTTTTGACAAGCTTATCTATCCATTCAATGGTTGCTTCTTCTTGCCATTTTTTTGAATCCTCTAATTCATCCCAATTTGGTAAATCCATGTCGTCAAAATGAAAAATTTTCACTTTTTTATCTGCTGATAAATTTTTCGACAATTCTTTTAGAATAGATGTTTTTCCAACACCTGATGCACCCGTAATTGCAATTATCATTTTTTGTTTTTTGATAGTCTCTTCCGCCGCTCCAATGTAACGTGGCTTACAGTGATTCACGTATGCTACACCTACCACTCATTCGGCCAACCCATCCGTTTCGGGTCACTTCACTTGAAGGTCTACCAGACCTTCACCCTTCGGGATCGCTCTTGAATCCCACGCCGCAAAAGACTAGCCGTTTTTGCTTTGGCCTCGTAGCCTCGACTTGTCTTACTTATGATAAGGTGAGCTTTGTTGTTCTTCGGGCTTAGCACCTTGCCGTTGCCAAAGACGCACCCTGAGGTAGAAAACCTACGGCAATACGTAGGGTTGAATCCTTTGTTTTAACCTTATGTAAGGTGTTGGTTAAGTGAGGTTCAACCGTATAGAAAAGCGACTTTGCTTGTCGCACCATGTACATTTTGTTATCCCCTCGTTTTCTTTTTTTAAACTTTCAATAAATCTTCTAGTTTGAAATTTTGAAAGTATTTATTTTTCTTCTTTTTAAGTTCTAAGTATTCGTTTTTGACTTGAATTAACATCCAAACTTTTGGATCTAGTTTGAAAATTTGACTAAGGATAAAAGAAAGTTCAAAGTTTACTTTCCGAGTTCCTGATAGTATCTTACTAAAATTTGAAGGCTTAAGACCGATATATTTTGCCAGCATATTTTGTCTTATGTCTAATTTGTCAAGATAAAGTCGAAGGAAGTCACCGACGGTCATCATATCACTATCTAATTCATTGGAATTTAGATAGTCTTCAATTTTTATTTGGAGAGCCAATAATTCAATTCGTAATTTTTGTTCATCTTCTAAAGAGTCTACTTTGTTAGATAGGAATAACTGAAATTCTTTAAACTCTCTTGAATTAACATTCATAGGAGTAGTTAAACTTCCGTTTTGAGGTTCTTTACTTTTATTCTTTGCCATGATTTTTTTATTTCTTTTCAAATACTCATCAATTAATTTCTCACCATCGGGTGATTCTATATACATTTTTTGGCCCATTGCTACTTTTGTATAATAATGTGCTTTGCACCAATCTATGAGTTGGGTTTTAGATTCAAAAGTTAGGAATCCTTTGTAAGTTGTTTCTAGTTTGAATGATTCTCGACAAGCAAAGGCAATCAAGCAACCAGCAACATGTTTATATCGCTTATTTTTTTGTCCCAAATTATGAGGAGCAATCTCAACTAAATCCATAATTAGCATGCCTTCTTGGATTTTCAAGTGTAAAACACCTTGAATAGAAGAAGGATTAGATTTTAGTCTTAAAACGTAAGTTGATGTATTTTTCCTTTTTATAGTTGATCTCCAATTGAAATTCCAACCATCTTTCTTGAGAGGCATATTCCCTGTCGTTCCTTTGACTATTTCGGCTTCGACTAAATTCTTAATCTGATTGTCAAATATATACATCTAGGTCAATGAAATGTGAATAATTCTATTATTATGCAATATACATAAAATTATCCAAATTGTATAATTTAAACCGTTAAGATTGTCTGAAATGTAGGTTGTTTTTTAATGAGGGATAACGTTGGAGTACATGCAGTAGCGGCGAGAATAAACTTGAATAGAACTCAACACTGAATACTTACCTTAAAATTGAATAGCATCTTTATCTCTTGCCGCTATTGAGTCGAGTAGGTCAGAGGGCTCAAGCCCTCCTTCCCCTCCCTCAGAACCGTGCATGCTAGTTTAGTTCACTTCGTTCATGTGGTCGCTTCGCTCGGTTCCCCGCACACGGCTCAAGCACCCATAACGGCTTTGTCACCGCACCAAAGATAACAAATTGCTAACTTTGACTTTACTTGTTGCACCAGGTACATATTGTTAGTGGTCTACCTTTTTATTATCGCATGACAGGAGGGGGAGTCATAGTAATTTCTCCATTATTCAAGACATAATAAAGATTACCTTTTTTCCAAAAAGTATCTGGAATTCCAAATTTTAAATTTTCTTCTTTCGCTTTTTTCATTGCCATACACTTTTAGTTATGGAAAGTTCTTTGAAAATTGGAAAGAAATACAAATGCTCCTTTTTAGGTAGTATAGGAGTCCTCTAAAGCCTATTTGAAAAACAGAAAGATGGTCAATTCTATTTTTTCTGCAAAACTTAGGTAGCAATTCAGATCTTCTGGCGTCAAATTCAAAGAGGACAGCTATGATAAAAGCGAGACTAGCGACAATTAGTAGATTAAATATTGTTTGTGGGTTACTAATTTTAGTTCTATGTATATTAAAACCTCTTGATTTTATGTCTCCAAAAAAAGTTTCAATGCAATACCTTTTACGATAAAACGATTCAGCTTGAGGGGCATATTCCAAATTGGTTAGTAGATACAAAGGGTTTTCATATTTCTTGCTGTGCCAATAAATAACGTTGACTATCCCATAGCCTTGCCTATTGATGTACATGTCTTGAAATACGATTTGTTCATAACCATCTTGTGGGCAAACATCAGCTATTCGAGATGAATTTTCCATTTGCGGATTGTCTGCAATCAAAGTGTCTTTAGCTGTTTTTAAAACATAATCTCATTGGTGATCAAGGCAAGTTTGTTGTAGTTCAGTCCCATCAAATTCGCCATCTCCCAAAAGGATTATGCGACACTCATTTTGAATAATACTATTGAATAACATCGCGACTTGGTTAATAATAGCGACATGCATTTCCTGAGGAAAATGCCCTTTGGGAACTTGACGGACTAGCCAAGTAATAGGAATGGCACGACCTCGCCATATGATACTGACCATTAATGCAGTGCATGATTTTCCTATAGCCGAACCATCTATGGCTAAAACTAGCTGCCCGCTTTTAGATAAAGAAACTATTATTGGTAAAATATATGGTATAAAATGGGCTTCAACATCTGTCCACTTATTATTGAGCCATCTCTTTGCTTTTTTATTCGACTCTCTAAATCTGTATCCAGTTCCATGGAATCACCCATACATTGTAGAGAGGCTCGACCTCCTCGTATTAAAGCACTTATCATAAGTAATAAGGTCATTAACCGACGTACACTTGGTTGTACTGATTGATGGGTTATCAACCATTTCTTTATATCTTTACAGAACATCTATTCTAAGGGTTTTCTGTAAAGATCGAAAGATCAGGGAAGCCCTTATTTTATTCTATGATTCTTTCCAAATTTTCAAACAACTTTCTGTACAACTAAAACTGTACGGTAGTGAAAAAATCTTAATGATGTAAGTAAAAAGTAGTTTTTCGTTTCTTCTATCGCGTTTTTGAAACACATAATCTAGCAGAGTTCGTGTCATTCCGAGTTGCGTCGGGAGGCGCTGTTTTCCCTCTACC
>Ga0114957_1000637_pt1 | contig 43804 bp, 49 predicted proteins | sample BantaG_FD_87175 | JGI IMG/M metagenome (GOLD analysis project Ga0114957, IMG submission 87175) | Marine algal microbial communities from Bantry Bay, Ireland - BantryBay_4 metaG | ecosystem: Host-associated > Algae > Red algae > Unclassified | place: Bantry Bay, Ireland | collected 2014-11-21
GAAAATGGAGCGCCACCGACCCCTCGCCACACCCCCCCCCCCAAGTCCGTAGTCGAGGCCAAATCCCCGCCCCCAACCGCCCCCCCCGAGTTCGTAGTGTAGGCTTCAGCCGAACTCCCCGCCCCCAACCTCCCCACAAAGCTCCCAGCGCAGCCCTCAGCCGAACTCCCCGCCCCCAACCTCCGCAGAGAGTTCGGCTAAAGCCTACACTACGAACCTACCTCACCCGCTTCAGCCAATCATCCCCCCCATACCGCTCACTCAGATCTCCAAGCTGTGGCGACTCCCAAACAGTCACCTTTTTCGCCAGAAAATCCCCCAGCCGCTCCACCCCTCCCATCACGCTCCCTTGATGGAGAATCCCCCACCTCCCCCTCCGCTGCCCCGCGCCCGCCACCTTCTTCCCCTCCGCCACAACATCCCAGCGCACCGGTCTCTCAAAACAAGCCGCCGATTCTCCCCCCGCATCCCCCACCGCGAGTTCACAATTCGTCCCGCCCGCCTCTAGCGCCGCCACCACCGCCCTGTGGATCGCACAATAAATCTCACCCCCCCTAAGCGAGGTCGCCCTCTCCGCCCTCGGCATCACCAAGGTATAAGTCGAGTCCTCCCGATGATCCACGATCCCCCCACCCGTCCAACGCCTCACATAAAACACCTCATTTCCAAAAAGACGCTGCCCCTCCTCCAAACTCTGAAAATATCCCAGACTCACCCAATCCCCCGCCCAGTCATAGAATCGCAAAATAGGCCCCTCCTCAGCCTGAGTCGTGAGCCACTCATCCACCGCCATATTCTCAGGACCCGATCTCGCGACCGAGTCCCGCCAAACCCGGAGATTATCAAAAAGCATGTCTTGATCAGACTCCCGCTTGCGCGTGAAGCAAGTCAAAGTATCCTGCGCGCATGAATTTCTCGCCCAAGCCGAATGCCGCCCTTCTCATCGTGGGGCACGGCTCGACTGAAAACCCGGACTCCTCCACGCCCTACTTTGATCACGCGAAGGAGATTCGCGCACGTGGCGTCTTCGCCGAGGTTCACTGCTGCTTCTGGAAAGAGGAACCCTCCATGCGCGAGGCCCTTTACATGATCGATGCCGATGAAGTCTACATCGTGCCCGACTTCATCAGCGAGGGATATTTTACCCAAGAAGTCATCCCCCGCGAGTTCGAGCTCACTGGGCCTACCACCAAGATTCACGGTAAGACGCTGCACTACTGCGATCCCGTAGGAATTCATCCCTCCATGACCACCCTCATTCTCCAGCGCACCGCCGAAGTCGCTCCCGGAGTTCCGCAAGAGGACTCGACTCTCTTCATCGTAGGCCACGGCACCGGGCTGAACAAAAATTCTACCAAAGCGATCCGCGATCAAGTCGAGCTCATTAAAACTCTACCCGAGTGCCGCTTCGCCGCAGTGCATGACACCTACATGGAAGAGCCCCCCTTCATCGCAGACTGGGCTAAGATATCCGAGACCAAGAACGCCGTTGTGGTCCCCTTCTTCATCGCCGATGGCCTCCACAGCTATCAAGACATTCCCATGATGCTTGGCTTTGAAAAAGAAGAGGGCCTCGCCGCCAGCCAGAAGGAAATCTTCCGCCAAAACCCCTACCACATCCGCGGAAAAACCCTCTACTACTCCTCCGCAATCGGCACCGAGCCCCTAATGGCCGATGTCATCCTCGACCTCGTCACAACCTTCGACCGCACCCATCTTTCCTAATCCATGTCCCTCAACACCGCCCTTCAAGAAGCGCTCAACCAAGGCACCGATCAGATCGGACAACTCCGCATTTTAAAAGATCACCCCGCCGCAGAAATCGTCCTCTGCCATAGCGATGATGCCGATAAAGTGAACCGAAATACCTTTACCGCCTTCACCAGCTACTCGAACCCGGACGCCGCCCGCGAACTCGGGCTCTACACCCCGGAGGGCGAATACCGCTTCACTAAAGGCGAGATCTCGCTCCCCGGTGGCTGGGTTCTCCTCCTCAATGACGTCGCCGAACTCCGGCGCGCGCTCGACCTCTTCTACCCCGCCTCCCTCGGCCTCTGGAACGCTTGGAAAAATGGCGAAGTCCGCACCCAAAACCTCCGTGATAAGCTCAATCGTCAGACCGGAATGTATCGCCACAGCCGGAACGTTTCCGACGCCGGCGCGCAGCACCTCGTGAAAACTCTCTGCGGCCCCTCGAACAAATGCGTAAAAAAGATCCTCTGGCAGATCGACTCCGAGACCCCGCTCGAAGACAGCGAAGCCTCACAGTTCGGCGGCATCCTCGCCGGCGGATCCACCGAGCGCGCCATCCCTCTCCTCTGCCAAGAAGCATGTAATTTTTTCGTCTCCGAATGCCGCAAGCAGTCGAAGAAAGAATTCGAGGAATCTCAGGATTAAAAAACCATTGCCTTTTAGCGCGTCTCCAGTCGGAATCTCCCGCACATGGAAAACTCCCCCGCACTCGTCGTTCTCGCAGCAGGAATGGGCTCCCGATACGGGGGCCTAAAACAAATGGACCCCATGGGGCCAAACGGCGAGACCGTCCTCGACTACTCGGTCTTCGATGCCATCCGCGCCGGCTTCTCCAAGGTCATCTTCGTCATTCGCCAAGACTTCGCCGAAGCCTTTAAAAAAGACGTCGGCGATAAATTCGCCGCCCAGATCGAGGTCGCCTATTCCTTCCAAAAGCTCACCGACCTCCCCACCGGATTCTCCGTCCCCGAGGGCCGCGAAAAACCCTGGGGCACCTCGCACGCCATCCTTGCTGCACGCACCGAGATCGACCGCCCCTTCGCCGTCATCAATGCCGATGACTTCTACGGAAAAGACGCCTACGCCCAAGCCGCCGCCTTCCTCACCAGCCCCGCTCCCAGTGATCAAAAAGCACACTACGCCCTCGTAGGCTACAAGCTCTCGAACACCCTCTCAGATCACGGCTCGGTCAATCGCGGCATCTGCCAAACCACCGACGGCCTCCTCAAAGGCGTCGAAGAAGTCGTCAACATCGCCCGCAAAGAAGCGGACCAAATCGAGGGCCGCTCGCTCGATGGCTCCGCTTGCCTCGTCGATGAAGACGCCATCGTCTCGATGAACCTCTGGGGATTCCCCCTCAGCTTCATCGCCCAGCTCGAACGCCACTTCACCAACTTCCTGAAGGAAAATGGCCGCGAGATGAAAAGCGAATGCTACATCCCCACCGTCGTCGATGACCTCATCAATGAAGGCGCGGCCGACTGCCACGTCCTCGAAACCTCCTCCTCCTGGTTCGGCGTCACCTACCCGGATGACAAACCCCACGTCGTCGTCAGCATCCAGCAACTCGTCGATTCCGGCGAGTATCCCTCGCCGTTGGTTTAGGAAATAAAATTGACCCGCTCTGACTCTTCGCATATGCTCTGGCATATGCCGAAAGAAAGAATCGTCAGCTTGTTCAAAAATGGGGCCAATCAGGCGCTTCGGATCCCCGTGGACCTGTCCTTTGATTCAGACAAGGCCCTTCTCACCACGACGCCAGAGGGTGCAATCATCATTAGCCCTTTTAAGAAAAAACAGACCTTCTCCGATCTCCTAAAAGAGTGGGCCAAGGAACCGGATATCGAGGAGGAATTCCCCGAAATAGATGACCCGCCTCCAGAGCCGGTGAACTTGTTTTAACCTCCCATGCGCTATCTCCTCGATACCAACGCGATCTCGGAAGCCTCGCGCAAGCCCAATGGCCGGATCGCGCGCCGGATCCAACGGGTCAAAGATGAGAATCTGGGAATCTCCCCCATCGTCATGGGCGAAATCAAATTTGGACTCGAAAAGGCGAGCCGTCCCGAACTCACGGCACGAATGCAAAGCACCCTCAAGGTGATCTCGGTCATTCCGTGGAACTCAAAAATAGCGCATCACTACGGTCAAATCTGTGCCCATCTTAGCGCCACTGGTTCGATGATCGGAAACAACGACATGTGGATCGCCGCCCACGCCCTTAGCCTTCGCCTCACTCTCATCACGCATAACACCAAGGAATTCGAGCGCGTCCCGAAACTGAAAGTCGAAGACTGGTCAGTCGCCTAAAAGAGCATCCCCTGCGGAGCCTCCTCCGGCTCCGGCAGCGGTGAGATCGGAGGCCGCGCTTTCGCCACTTCCTCGCGCACTCCCAGCGTCGCGATCTCATAGACCACCCGCTTCCTCCCCTTCCCCGTCGCCGCTTCCGTGCGCACAATCCGCGTGCCCAGCACCTTTTCCATCATCTGCAGCTCCATGCGCACCGCCGTCGGATAGACCTCATAAATCGCAGCCAGCGGAGTGTGAAATTCTTCAATGCGAAACCCGGTCTCCGGCTCGTAGTGGCAGCGGCTGAACCACCCCTCCTGATCGCGGAGATCGGCTAGACGCGTCGCCTTTTCCACCATCGACTTCCCCGCCCGGACCTTCGGCTGCCAACGTTCTAACAAATTCTGGAAATGATGAAAAAGAAGCTTCTCGGGCGCCGATTCACCATAAACCGCGCGAACCCCCTCCAGCACCGAAATGCTCAAATCAGACCCCGCCTGCGGAAAAAGAGGATCACACTTCCTAGTGAGCCGATAAAGCTTCTCCGGCCGCCCGACCTCCTTCTTCGCCCTCGGAACCCGCCATTCCTCGAGATACCCCATCTCCGTAAGCTTCAGGCAATGCTGCTTAATCCCCATATAACTCCTCCCAAGCTCTCGGGAAAGGTCCGAGACTGGCATCCCGTCAGACCGCTTGAGCGACGCCAAAATGTCAGCGTAGCAAGAACGCATCAGATCACGATGAGCTTGGAGAAACATAAAAGCCGCCGCTAATCTACCCCTTCACATTAGTTAATACGACCAAAATATTGCCCAACCGCCTTTTGACAACGTCCCAATGCGCATTAGCATCAAAGCATCTTGAACGACTTGACCTTCAAATCAGCCGCGCCCGGATATTGGGCGGATGAAAACATCTCCCCTGAAGACTGGAACTCCCACACTTGGCAGCTCAAGAATAGCGTCAAGTCGCTGGAGCAGATTGAGAAGCATCTCACCCTCACTGAGGCGGAGCGCGCAGGCATTCTTCTCACCGGCACCAAGCTCGCCACCGCAGTCACCCCGCATTTTTTTAATCTCATCCACCCCACCGATCCAAGCTGCCCACTCAGGCGGCAAGTAATCCCGAGCATCGAGGAAACCCACATCGACCCTTCCGACATGAAGGATCCCTGCGGTGAGGACTCGCACATGCCAGTTCCCGGACTCGTCCACCGCTACCCTGATCGCGTCCTCTTTCTCGTCACCGATCGCTGCGCCTCCTACTGCCGCTACTGCACCCGCTCGCGGGTAGTCTCTGGAGTCTCAGACCAAAAACTCGAAACTCAGTGGGACCAAGCCATCGAGTATCTCAAAAAGACCCCTCAAGTGCGAGACGTCCTCCTCTCGGGTGGCGACCCTCTTCTATTCTCAGATGCTAAGCTCGAGAAGCTCCTCAGAAGGCTCCGCGAGATCCCCCATATCCAGTTTCTCCGCATCGGCTCCCGCATTCCCATCTTCCTCCCTCAGCGCATCACCCCCGCCCTCTGCGATATGCTGAAGCAGTTCCACCCTCTCTTTATCTCAATTCACACGAACCACCCTGACGAACTCACCAGCGAGGTCCGCGACGGTCTTGGAAGACTGGCCGACGCTGGAATTCAGATGGGTAATCAATCGGTCCTCCTCAACGGCATCAACGACTCGGTCGAGGTCCAGCGCGACCTCGTTCACAAGCTCCTCATGTGCCGCGTCCGCCCCTACTATCTCTACCAAGCCGATTTGATAGAAGGCACGAAGCATCTCCGGACAGGCATTAACAAAGGCCTAGAAATTATCGAAGGTCTCCGCGGCCACACCACCGGCTATGGCATCCCCCAATACGTCGTCGATGGCCCAGGCGGCGGCGGAAAGATTCCCCTCAATCCCGAATACGTTCTTGAAAAAAACGAAGAGCGCGTAGTTCTCAGAAACTACGAGGGAAAAAAGTTCATCTACCCCGAGCCCGTTGAAACCGGCAGCGTGGTAAACTAGCCTCTTCTATGGTGCCAGAAAACGAAATGACTCGAAATTTCTGAGGACTGCGAAGCTCAGCAGAGCGACAAAAGCCGACCAAACCCAGCCTTGATGAAAGCGCGGTCCCGGGAAACTGGGAAAGCGCTCTTTCAATGCCATCAAAAGGAGCAGCGGGAGGCCGAGACCGATAGCAAGGGTGAACCACGCGTGATAGCCCATGGCCTCCCCCGGCCTAAGGTTCACCAGCGCAGCAGCCGCCCGCGTGCCGCCGCACCCGGGACAAAGTTGCCCCGTCAGTGATAAGATAGGGCACTCTGGGAGCGATGAGCCGAGCGCCGGATAGAGGAATCGAAAGAGGAGCAGTAGAACCAAGATAAGCGGCACCGCGAGAACGAAGCGCGGCCATCTCGTGCTACCTTCAGTCCGCATTTTCGACTGGCGCTTGCCTTTGTTCCTGCTGCGCGCGCTCGGCAGCCTCTAGCGCTTCCTTAAGGATTCCATCTTCGTTAAAGACGGCCACGCTCACAAAGACGATAAGGCCGATCGAGATCAAGCTCCCGAGATAGCCACAGATGAGACCGGCCATCGCCATCCCCCCTCCGCCCTTGACCACCTGTGGATCTTTCAGCGACTTCAGCGCCAAGTGCCCACAGATGACTGCGGGAATTCCGAAGACCACTCCGATGTAGACGCAAGATGAAAGAATCGCGAGAATTCCGCAAACGAGAGAAGCGATCGCGAGACCGCTCGTCGGCGGCACACCACCACCAGCATAGGTCGCGCTAGTCGGTGTCACTGGACTGACTGGCTCCCCACCTGCGGCCGCACTCTCAGGCGTTGCTGCTGGTGCCGCGGTTAGCTCGCTCACCTCAGAAAGCGGAAGCCACTCGGCCATCCCCTCATGCCACACCAGATCCTGAGATCCTAATTTCCCTGAAGCGATGTGCGAACGCATCGTCGTTTCATCAAAGGGACCTTCTTGTTGGCCGCTCTGGCCATAATACCATTCACTCATAAATCTAATCTGTCGTTTTTTGAGGCTCTCCCTGCTCACTCGCCTCAATGTCATTCACGGCATCTTCCATGACTTGCTCCATCGTCCGCCCGCTTTTCATTGAGCCTGCTATTATGAAGCCAAAAAATGCGATTGTGATGAGCTGAAAAACGATGCCGATGTATCCGCAAATCAGGCCCGCAAGAGCCATCCCTTTCCCGCCGATCTGGTCATTAGCCTCTCGGATGCGCTTCATCGCCATATGTCCGCAGATCACCGCCGGGATCCCGACCACGGCATTAATATAGCAAAAAATAAGACTTAAGATCCCGCAGACCAACGCGGCAATCGCAAGCCCACTGGTCGGCGGCACCGGCGCATAAGTCATCGGCTGCCCCTGCACCGGGTCGGTCGCGGGAGGCGCGTAGGGAGAAGTGGAAAGGTCACCGCCCATCGTAGAAAGCTCCCCCACTTCCTTCAGCGGAAGCCATTTTGCCATCCCCTCCCGCCAGACAAGATCCTCAGGCTTCACCAGACCGCCGGCAATGCGTTCCCGCATCGTCGCCTCATCGAGGGGCCCTTCCTGCTGCCCACCCTGACCGTAATACCAACTACTCATCGTCCTTACATGCCCATGATCTGATAACCACCATCGACATAAATCACCTGACCCGTGATCGATGCCGCACCTTCACTGGCGAGGAAGACGCCCGTCGCGCCCAGCTCCTCCGGAGTGCATGAGCGCTGTAAAGGAGCATGCTCTTCATAGTGCTTAATCATCGAGCCAAAGCCGGAGATTCCACGCGCTGCTAGCGTCTGGACCGGACCCGCACTGATACAGTTGACGCGGATTTTTTTCGACCCCAGATCAGATGCGAGATAGCGAGTCGAGGCTTCTAAGCTAGCTTTGGCGACCCCCATTACATTGTAGTGAGGGACGACCTTGGCCGCTCCGTAGTAGGACATCGCTACGATGCTTCCCCCATCCGCCATCATCGGCGCTGCCCGCTGAGCTAGGGCGACAAGCGAGTAAGCGCTGATATCGTGAGAAATCGCGTAAGCTTCCCGACTCGTGCTGACAAAGTCACCCTCTAGCGCCTCCTTAGGAGCAAAGGCCACCGAGTGCAGCACAAGGTCGATCTTATCGGTATGCTTCTTCACGTTCTCAAAAAATTGGTCAATCTCCGCGTCGCTAGTGACGTCGCAAGGGTAAAGCGCAACATCATCCCCGAAGGTTCCCGCCAGTTGCTCAACATTTCCCTTCAAGCGATCTCCCTGATAGTTGAAGATCAAAGTAGCGCCAGCATCGGCCCATGCTTTGGCGATCGCCCAGGCGATACTGCGCTTGTTTGCAACTCCGAAAACGACTGCGGTCTTCCCGCTCAATGGCTGATCACTCATTGCGAGAAGCATTTCCCAGCGATCACGTTTTGACAATACGAAACTCCCCTTACCACTCGGCTGGATCAAGTCCGTAGTAATCCCTCATCTGCGCGTAAAGATCCGGGTAGCGCTCACGCAGCTGCTCTCCTTTCTCGAAAAATGTCTCGCTCCCCACCGCGAAAAACTCCGCAGGATTGGTCGCGCCATAGTCATCTAACACCGTCTTTTTCCCCGCATCGACGCGTTCGGTAAACTCCTCGAAAGCTGGGCCGAAGGCCGCAGCCCATTCCCGGTAGTCGCTCGCATCCTCAAGCACCGGGACCCCGGCGCTGGCTTCGTTCTCCTGATCGAGCTGGTGGGAAAATTCATGCAGCACAACATTCCGCCCGTCGCCGGGATCTTCCCCGCCCTTTACGACGCTCTTCCACGAAAGCACGATACTCCCCGAGTTCCAGCTCTCGCCCAGACGCGCCTGTTCTTCGCCATCCTCGGTAGTCGCGCGGTAGGCGTCGGGGTAGATGAGCACGCTTTTTAAAAGCGGAAAGTAATCATGCTCCCGCCCCACTAGAAGAAGCGCGGCCTGCGCCATCACCACCAACTTCATCTCTGCAGTAACCTGCTCGAGTCCGCCACAGGCTTCGAAATTCTTCTCGGCGATGAGAACCTCGATAATTCCTTCCAGCCTCTTGCGCACCTCTCGAGGAGCCATTTTTACAATACGCGCCTTTTGCCCCAGCGTCTGCCACTCCTGCTCCGTGAGAGATTCTTTGAGAAGTTCAACCCGCTCTTGGCGATTCCGCAGCGCTCGGAACTGCCGTAGCAGAACCACCGTGAAAAAGGTGCCGCCTACAAGAAGGGCGAGAATTCCCAGCGGATCATTCATCGCCTTGATTCCACTCTAACAGTTCCTGATAAGTCACTCCGCTTCCACCGAATAAATCAAGCGCGCTTCCCACCGTGGCATCCAGCCGTCCCCCGCTCGCGGCATTGATAAGCCCCATGTCTCCAAGGCCCCGCACCCCTCCCGCGTAGGTGATAGGGCAGCCTCTCCATTCTCCAAGAAGAGAGACCAGCGCCTCATCGACCCCGCCACACTTCCCCTCGACATCGGCAGCATGAATTAAAAATTCGCCACAAAGCTCCGCCAGTTCCTCGATCACTTCCAGAGTGACAGACATCCCGGTAATCGTCTGCCAGCGGTTCATCGCAACCATCCAGCCTTCTCCTACTCTACGACAACTCAGGTCCACCACGATGCGCTCCTTCCCAATGCGCTTCGCCAATTCCTCAAGGCGATACTTCAAAAAGTAACCCTGTTCATCAAAGAGCCAAGAAGTAACAATAACCTCGCTAGCTCCTGCTTCGAGCCACCCTTCAGCATTCTCTCCAGAGATCCCTCCGCCAATCTGAAGCCCCCCGGGCCAAGCAGCGAGAGCCTCCCGAGCCGCCCCCGTATTCCCGGGTCCGAGCTGGATCACGTGACCTCCCTCTAGCGCATCGCCTGCGAATTTCTCGGCATACCACGCGGGCGACTTCTCAGAGACGAAGTTCTCCACCGCCCCTTCATCGTCGAGCGTTCCGCCCACGATTTGTTTTACCTTTCCTTGATGGAGATCGATACAGGGGCGAAACTTTGTCCGAGGCACAGCGGTAGTAAACTGCCTCCCTTGCTCGATTCCAAGCCCTAGTCATGACCAATCCCCTTCTCGCCGCACCCCTCGCCCTCTCTCTCTTCCTAATGGCCTGCGGCAAGAAAGAAAAAGAATCCTCGGCCAGCGAACCCAGAACTGAGGTCATCCAGACCCAGCCACCCGGTATGATCCTCATCCCTGGCGGAACCTACACCCGCGGCTCGTCCGAGACTTCCGGAAACAAGGAAATGTATCCTGAAGAATTTCCAGCCCATCAGATAAACGTCGAACCCTTCTTCATGGACGAGCATGAGGTCACCAATTCTGACTTTCTCAAATTCGTAAAATCCACCGGCTACCTCACTCAGGCCGAGCGCGGATGGAGCGCAAAAAATTTCCCAAACGCCCCACCCGAGAGCCTCAAGCCAGGCGCCCTCGTCTTCTCCTCGCCCGACCAAGCGGTGGAAACGGGAGACAAGAACGCCGTCTGGCAATGGTGGAAATTTATCGCAGCAGCCAATTGGCGGCACCCCACTGGACCGGGCTCCGATATCTCCCAAAAAATGGACCATCCCGTCGTCTGCATCACCTGGGAAGACGCGCGAGCTTACGCCGCCTGGATCGGCAAACGCCTGCCTACTGAAGCGGAGTGGGAACGCGCCGCGCGGGGTGGGCTCGAGCAAAATACCTACGTTTGGGGAAACGAGTTCCAATCCCATGACCTAAGGTGGCCCGCAAATATCTTCACCGGCGACTTCCCCGAAAATGACACCGGGCTCGATGGCTTCGCGAGCACCGCCCCCGTGAAAAGCTTCCCACCAAATGGCTACGGCCTCTACGACATGGCAGGAAACGTGTGGGAACACTGCCAAGATTTCTATCGTCCCGACGCCTACCACTACTTCATCGCCACCGGCCAAGCGCCGCCAACCGGAGTAAGTCAACCAATGATCGGGGAGTTCTTAAACTACGGTCGCTGGCCGGAAGAAGAGCCACCGGAACTTGCGAAATTGCGCGTCGTTCGGGGAGGCTCTTTCCTCTGCCACTTCACCTACTGCCTGCGCTACCGCCCGGCAGCGCGCCACTACTCCGAGTCGCTCGCTCCTGCGAACCATACAGGCTTTCGCTGCGCACTCTCCACCGATTAGCTGAAAATCTTCCAGCACATCAGCATCGCGAGCAAACCAAGCGCAAGCCCTACCGTGACGCCGCTGACTGCCCCCTGAGTCTGGTAAGGCTTTTTCAGTGGGCCGGAAATCTCGGTCGGAAGTTGGGGAGCCTGCGCCATAACCGCCGGGCGGACCTTCCGCTCCCAGTGGCGCCGCATCGGGTTAAGTTCCTCGATTCGGTCGCGGTGCTCCTTAAGCGCTGCGTCCCACGCGATCTTAGCGCTAAGAACGCCGGGATCAATAAGGTAGGCGTTGAGGTTCATCCCCACTTTCGGTTCCACCGGAGCGCCGATATTTTTAAGCGCCGCCGCCAGCTCGGCCTTGGCATCGCTGACAAGCTGCTCGCTGTAAGAAACCTCCTTCCCAAGAAGTTCGAGACCTGCCTCGGTCCGCTGCTCGGAGAGTTCAGCAAGCCCGGGAATAGTCTCACCGACCACCACCTCGGCAAGCTCAAGCGCCCCCTCTGGCGAATTCTGCGTTGCGCTGATAAAGAGCTGTTTCTTCTCATCCATCTCAAACGAGACGGAGCGACGCATGCGATTTAAGGCTTCATTCCCATCCAGCTTCCAGCGACTGTTCGCCTCAAACTTTTCCACCAAAAGATTTAAGAAATAGGTCGATTTAAGATTGGCAAGAACCTTCGATTCTTCATCGTTGAGTATGCCCTTAACCATCTCCCCGAGCGCTTTTGCCTCCACATAAGGCGGCGTGATATCGACCTTCAGAACAGCCGTCGAAACGTAATCCTTGGGCGCATTTTTCCACATCTTTTCTCCTACGAACCACCCTCCGATCGTCCCCCCTGCGGCAAAGAATATCAGGAGCCAACTCCACCACCAGAATCCTTTGCGTGTTTTGCGTCGCTGCATAAAATATTAGACCACTAAGTCGGTAGAAAGTTCAAGTTAAACGAATCACTTCAGTGACTGGTGGAAGGTATCCTCCGCTTTCAGCGAAAGAACGAAGTCCGCCATGAGTTCGATCGTGCTTTGAATGTCATCGTAATGCGCCATCTCCACCACAGAATGCATACAGCGCAGCGGGAGCGAGACCAAGGCGCTCGGGACACCATCGCGCGAGTGGTAAATGCTGTCCGTATCGGTGCCGGTGAAGCGGCTCGAAGCCTCATGCTGAATCGTCACTTTCTCTTTCTTCGCAACCTCCATGAGACGCTCGATCACGAGCGGATGGCTCGCCGTTCCGTGGGTCAAGGTCGGCCCCCCACCTAGCGCCACTTTTCCATGCTTCTGCTCGCTCAGGCCCGGAGTATCGGTGGCATGAGTAACATCGGTGCAGAGACATACCGCTGGCTGGAGACGATGAGTCGCCATCTTAGCTCCATAACCCCCGATTTCTTCCTGAACCGCATTAAGACAAACTACCGTAAAGCTAGGCTTGCTCTTCGACGCCGCGATTTTCTTGAGGGCCTGCGCGATAATAAAACCGCCCACGCGATTGTCGACCGCCCTGCTCACCAGGCGATCTTTTCCGAGATTCATCGGTCCATCAACATACACAGCCGGATGACCGACCCTGAGACCGAGTTCAGCCACTTCCTCCGGACTGGAAGCCCCGACATCAACCCAAAGCTCGTGAACCTTCGGCGCCTTTTCTGATCCCAAAGAATCGCGCCTCAGGTGAATCGCAGTGTTCCCGATGATCCCTTCAACCGATCCCTTATCCCCAAGAATCTGTAAACGACGACCCAACCCCGTAGCAGCGTCACTACCTCCGACTCGATCGAGATAAAGGTAACCCTCTTTAGTAACTGTCTTTATCATGAAGCCGATCTCATCGGCATGGGCCTCAAGCATCACGATGCGCTCACTCTCACCCTTTAAAGTCGCCCAAGTCGAGCCGTAGGAATCGCACTCCACCGAGTCAGCCGTTTTCCCAATGTAATCAGCCCAGACCCTCTGACCTGGCATCTCGAATCCCGTGGGGCTTGGGGTCTTAAGGAGTTCGAAGAGGAAGTCTTTCTCAGCAGTCGTCATGGCCGCTAATGAAGCAGACCGCGCCCGACTGGCAATCCCTAGGTCTTAAAATCGCGAGCCTGAAAGACCATCCACCCCATGACAAAGAGGCTCACATTGAGCCCGATCAAAATCACGTAACTCTCGATCAAGCGCGCCCAAGGAATCTGCTCAGCCATCAAGTAAACCCATGCCGACATCCGAAAGGTGATAAAACTCTCCTTAAAGTCAGCGAGGAAAGGAACGTTCTGCAGCACGAAGTCGATAAAGAAGACACTCAGCGCCATAATCGTCGCCGCTGCCGGCTTCATTTTCATACAGGAAAAAAAGAAGCCCAGTGAGGTCACCACGCACATACTAACCCCCATCAAACACGCTCCCGCGAAAAGCCGAATGAACGCCTCGCTCCAGTCAGGGTAGACCGCGAGAATAAACATCTCGGGATTCCACACAAAAAGCCCTCCCTCCCAGCCCATCGCCATCACCGACATCGCGTAGCCAGTCACCCCCACGAAAATTACAAAGGTTACCGTGTAAATAATGACAGCCGCATATTTTAAAAGAAGAACCCGCAAGCGCGAGACCGGACGCGCTAAAACCATCCGCATGTTCCCATCCTCAGATTCCTTCGCCACGATGTCTCCCGCCACGAGCGCAAAGTAAATTGAACCCAGTAAAAACATGCTCCACCCCATAATCCAGTAAGTAGAGGTAAGCGACGAATAGAGCTGCTCGATCGGGACCATGTTCCGCTCCGCCAGTTTCTCGACCTGCTCCCGACCAAGCTTCACCCACAGCGTCAGCAACAAAGCTTCGAAGATCAAAAAAACAACATACCCAATATAGGTGCGGCGGCGGGCAAAAAGCTTACGCAATTCGCCAGAAAGCTGAGCTGGAAAAGTCATGAACGCCAGAGAGTAGCCTCTCTTTGACAAGGCACAAGTCGAAGGCCAAACCCCTCCATTCGCAGACTACTCACAAGTTATTCACGCTCTTAACAACTTGTGGAAAAGCCTGTAGCTAACTTATAAACAGACTATCACGTCGTGACACTTTCTTCCCACTCACGACTTGCTCTCGGAGTTCTGGCAGGGCCATCGGTCCCAATACGCAACTTTAGATAAAAACACCGCCAGACTAAACCAACCCCAGCAACCAGCAAACTCCTCGCTCCCCCCCTATTTCTTCTCCCCCAAATCCTTTTTCTACTGGATATCTCCCTCCTTCGGCGGGAAAAGGCACGCGTCCTCGCACGGACCCTCTATGAAACCTCGCCTCATCATCGACCAAGCTCTCGCTCACTCACGACAGACCGTCGATCTCGTAAAGCATGACGCCCGATTCTTCCTCGAGTGCATCGGACGTCAGGTCGACGCCCAACACACCGGTCGTCCCGCCCAAGAGCTCATGGAAATGGTGTGCCAGCCATTCCGCGCTGCGAAACAACCGCGCATCATCTTCCTCGGTCTAGGCTTCGGACATGCCGTCGCCGCAGCACGGCACTACTTGCCTCAAGAAAAGGCCGCCTTTGTCATCTTCCCCGAGGCCGCCAAGGTGCCCGAGTGGGTCGAGACCCATCTCCCCGAGAACCCCCTCGATGATGAGCGGGTCCACATCGAGACTCTCAGTCCCTTCAATCCCATTCCGGAAAAGTATTCCGGGAGCCAAGCCGTCATCATGGACCTTGATCATCTCGAAGGCTTGTCACCCTCAGGATACAAGCCTACTCACCCTATAAGTCTTGCGAACATCTACCAGATGCTGAAGTCCGGTGGACTCCTCGGAATCATCGGCTCCCGGCTTGATAATAGTCTCAAAAAATTACTCCAGCGCTGCGGCTTCGAGGTCGTCCACGAATTTGTCCCCCTTTCTGAGAAGTCGAAAAAGAACCGCACTCTTTACCTCGCGCGGAAAGGCCAGTATCACGGAAGGCGCTAGTTCACTTCATCTGTTCACCCTATGAAATACTTCCTTCCCCTCGCCCTCGCCACGCTCGAAGCGGCCGAGCACACCGTGCAAGAAACCATCTTCGAGAAAGTCCTCGCCCTCGATGCCACCTTCATCCCTGCCGAAACCGCCGTCCTCAAGATCGATCCCCAAGAATGGAACACCTTCCAAATCGTAAGCCTCGTCGACCATGGCGCAGTCGTTAAAAAAGGCGACATGGTCATCACCTGCGACCCCGAAGATTTCGAGGAAAAACTCGCCGAAGAAAAGCGGGGAGTGAAAGCCCGCAAGATCGCCTTAGCCCGCGCCGAGCGCGAGCTCGCCGATCTCGAGATTTCCACTCCCTTCAAGCTCGAGACCCAACGCCTAGATGTCGAGCGCGCTAAGGAATCACTCGCCTACTTTAAAAAAACCGGCCGCCCCCTCGAGGAAGAAATCGCTCGCGAACGACTAGAAGCCTCCAAGCGCTCCCTCTCTTACTATGAAGAAGAGCTGAGACAGCTTGAAAAAATGTATGGCGAAGATCAAGTCACCGAGGAAACCGAAGAGATCATTCTCAAGCGCCAACAAGCCGCCGTCAACTCAGCGCGATTTACTCTCAAAAAAAACCAGCTCTCCACCAAGCGCACTCTCGAGATCACCATCCCCCAAAAGGCCCTCGACTTAGAGCGGAAGCTAGCCGCCTCCACTCGCGCCTTCAAGACCTCCCAGCTCAACCTCCCGCGCATCCTCGAGGAAAAGCGGCTCAAAGTCGCTGATCTCCAGCGCAGCGATCAAATCGCCGATGATAAGCTTGCCGACCTCGAGGCCGATGCCGCCTTCCTGACCCTCTCAGCCCCCTATGATGGCACCATCTACTACGGCGAAATCTCAGATGGCGCATGGTCCCCCGGACAAACCGCCAAATTCCTGAACGAAGGAGCTAATCTCCCAAAAAATACCCCTCTCCTCACTCTCGTTCCCCCCTCAAGCCCGCTCGCCCTACACGGACTAGTCGGCCAAGAAGAGCGACTCGCGCTAAGCGTGGGAGACCTCGCCGCCGTCTCTGTCCCCGGCCATTCTGGACCTGACTTTTCAGCCGAACTCACCTTCCTCGCACCCGTTCCCGATACCGCTGGAACCTACCGCACATCCTTCGCCATCGACCTCCCCGCCGACACCCCCATCGTCGGAGCGATGAAAGCAAAGCTCGAGGTCACAACATACCGAAACGAAAAGGCCCTCACCGTCCCCACCGCCGCAATCACCCGAGAAGGCACCACAGCCACCGTAGAGGTGAAGCTCGCCGATGGTAAAAACGAACTACGCGAGGTAACCCTCGGAGAAAGCAGCTCGGGCGAGACCGAAATTCTCAGCGGCCTCTCGATCGATCAAGTCATCCTCGTTCCCTAAGCTCCCCTTGCTCAATATCGGTCACGCCCCTCAACCCATCATGCGCTGCCTCGTCGTCCTCCTCGCCATCAGCAGCACTCTTCTCGCCAAGCTACCCGAGCTCGGACCCCTCCCCAAAGCCGCCCCGGTCAACAATAAGGAGATCACTCACGCAATCACCCGCGGAGTCGACTTCCTCGTCAAAAAACAAAACCCGGATGGCTCCTTCGGCTCCGCTCGCCGCACCAAGGGGCTCAACATCTACGCCCCCGTCCCAGAAGCCCACCTCGCTTTTCTCTCCGGCGCTTCCGCACTCTCCCTCGCCGGCCTCATCGACAGCGGCGACCACCGACTCGAGGTCCTCGCCGCGATCGACCTCGCCGAATCATGGTTCCTTAGCGAGCTCCCGAAGCTCCGCAGCGTCAATCCTACCACCACCTACAACATCTGGGGCCACGCCTACGGCCTCCGCGCCCTCTCCGCCCTCCATCGTTTTCGAAAAGGCGACCCCGAGCGTCAGGCCGATCTCAAACGTCTCGCCTCCCGCCAGATCGAAAGCCTTCTAAAGATCGAAGCCTTGAATGGCGGCTGGGGCTACCTTGACCTCGACGGTTTCCACACCGCCCACTTCTCAGGTCTTCCCACCTCCTTCACCACCGCCACCGCGCTCCTCGGGATGAAGGAAGCACAGGGCCAGTTCGGCCTCAATCTTCCCGCACCGCAGATCAAGCGCGCGCTCGCCTCGATCGAGATGCAGCGCACGCGCGATTGGGCCTTCGTCTATTCCCTCTCGCACAAATACCGTCCCCGCTACGCCATCAACCGCCCCGCAGGCTCCCTCGGTCGCTCCCAAGCCTGCATGGCCGCCATGCGCAAGTTCGGCGATCAGCGCGTCACCGATGAACTCCTCTCGGACTGGATCCACCGTCTCTGCGTCCGCGAAGGCTGGTTCGATATCGCCCGAAAGCGGCCCGTCCCCCACGAAACCCACTTCTCCATCTCAGGCTACTTTTATTACTACGGACTCTACTACGCCACCGAGTGCCTCGCCATGCTTCCCCCCGAAAAGCAGCAGCCCTTTATCCCGCACCTCGCCGAGCACCTCATCTCAAAACAGGAAAAAGACGGCTCCTGGTGGGACTACCCCCTCTACGACTACCATCAGCCCTACGGCACCGGCTACGCTCTCACCTCGCTCTCCCGTCTCAGAAGCTCTCAAAAATGAACCCGCTCATATTTCTCGAAAAATTCCTCGGTTAGAGCCGTTAAGATAGTTAAGATTCCAACCTAACCAAAAAAAATCATGAAAAGCAAACTTAGCATCATCCTCAGCCTCGCCTCTGCACTCGCCTTCAGCAGCTGCGCGCCTAACGCCACCGCTTATGGCCCAAAGAACGAAGCCCAGCGTAACGCCGTCAATGGCGCAGCCGCAGGTGCCCTCCTCGGTGGCATCGTAGGTCACCAGTCCGGCAAAGCCCTTGAGGGTGCAGCCGTCGGCGCAGCCGCCGGTGGCGGTGGTGGCTACCTCTACGGCCAGAATAAGCAAGCTCAGTAAAAGATTCCTTCCACCACCCCCATTCTCAAAAAGCGCGCGTCCCCTACCGACGCGCGCTTTTTTCTTCCTTGCCCTAAGCCCTACCAGCCTCCATGGATTCTCTCGTTATGCCTACTCAACTCGACAGCCTTAAAGAGTTCACCACCGTCGTCGCAGACACCGGTGACTTCGCTTCCATGCAGGAATATCAGCCGCAGGATGCCACCACCAACCCCTCTCTCATCCTCCAAGCTGCCAGCAAGCCCGAGTATCGCGGCCTCGTCGAGCAAGCGGTTAAGGAACAAAAAAATTCCGGTAAATCCGGCGACGCCCTGATCGAAGCTATCCTCGATCGCGTCCTCATTCTCTTCGGAATCGAAATCCTCAAAATCGTCCCCGGCCGCGTCTCCACCGAGGTCGACGCCCGCCTCTCCTTCGACACCCCAGGCACCATCGCCAAAGCCAAGGAACTCATCGCAGCCTACGATGCCGAGGGCATCTCAAAAGACCGCATCCTCATCAAAATCGCCTCCACCTGGGAAGGCATCAAAGCCGCCGAGGAACTCGAGAAAGAAGGCATCCACTGCAATCTCACCCTCCTCTTCGCCTTCGCTCAAGCCGTCGCTTGTGCCGAGGCCAAGGTCCAGCTCATCTCGCCCTTCGTCGGCCGGATTTATGACTGGTTTAAAAAGGAAAATAATACCGACTACACCGGCGATGAAGATCCCGGCGTCCAGTCCGTCACCCAGATCTATAACTACTACAAAAAGCACGGCTACAAGACCGAGGTCATGGGCGCGTCTTTCCGTAACATCGGACAGATCACAAGCCTCGCCGGTTGCGACCTCCTCACCATCTCACCAGGACTCCTCGAAGAACTTCAAAATGCCGACGGCCCCCTCGAGCGCAAGCTCGATCCCTCCAACGGCTCGTCCGAGGAAAAGATCTCTCTCGACGAAAAATCCTTCCGCTTCCAGTTTAACGAGGACGCCATGGCGACCGAAAAGACCGCTCAAGGAATTCGCGCCTTCTCCGCCGACATCGTCAAGCTCGAGAAGCTCGTTGCCGAGATGATCTAAGCAGCTCACTCCTTTCCAAAAGCGGACTTCCTTTGCCAAAAGGAGTCCGCTTTTTTGTGCCCTCGAGCGCCCGCTTCCTCGCTTCCTCCTCACATCAGCCCTCTCCACATCCTAAACCAATCACTGATCACGAACAGCGCTACCGAACTCACCCTCCCCGCCCCGCGATCCTGCACCGTCGACTTCCTCCCCGGTCAATCTCCTTTCGATCAACTCCTCCTTCGCCAGTGCCACCACCCCTCCATCCCCCACGTTCCACCATTTCGCCATTTCGCCATTTCATCATTTCGCCATTCCCCACCCCCCACCCTCTCCCATAGACTCCCGGCACTCTATTTTCTAGCATGCCAACCCCACAAAAACTCCTCGTCGCCAACCGTGGCGAAATCGCCATCCGCGTCTTCCGCGCCGCCACCGAACTCGGCCTCCGCACCGTCGCCATCTACGCCGAGGAAGACCGCTTCTCACGCCACCGCTTCAAGGCCGACGAATCCTACCAGCTCAATAAAGAAAAAGGCCCCGTCGGAGCCTACCTCGACTTCGAGAACATCGTCGCCATCGCCAAGTCAAAGGGCGTCACCCTCATCCACCCCGGCTACGGATTCCTCTCAGAAAATGCCGACTTCGCCCGCGCCTGCGAGCGTGAAGGCATCACCTTCATCGGACCCTCCGCCGACCTCCTCGGCTCCATGGGCGATAAAACCGCCGCCCGCGCCCAAGCCATCGCCGCCAACGTCCCCGTCCTCCCCGGAACCGACGACGCCATCTCCGACCCCGACCAAGCCCTCACCGTCGCCCACGAAGTCGGCTTCCCCCTCATCATCAAGGCCGCCTTCGGTGGCGGCGGCCGCGGCATGCGCATCGTCGAAAAACCCTCCGAGCTCCAGTCCCGCCTCAAGGAAGCCCAAGAAGAAGCCCTCAATGCCTTCGGAAACGACGCCGTCTTCCTCGAGCGCTACATCAAGCGCGCCAAGCACATCGAAGTCCAAATCCTCGGCGACCAACACGGCAACGTCGTCCACCTCCACGAGCGCGACTGCTCGGTCCAAAGACGCTATCAAAAAGTCGTCGAAATCGCCCCCTCCATCGACCTCGAGGGCGACCTCAAAAACGACCTCTGCCTCTCCGCCGCCCGCCTCGCAAAAGACATCGGCTATAACAATGCCGGCACCGTCGAATTCCTCTACGACATGGATTCCAAAGAGTGGTTCTTCATCGAAATGAACCCCCGTATCCAAGTCGAGCACACCGTCACCGAGTGCGTCACCGGGATCGACCTCGTCCGCTCCCAAATCCTCGTCGCCCAAGGCAAAAAACTTCACGAGCCCGAGATCGGCATCCCCGCCCAAGAAAACATCCCCTGCCACGGCTTCGCCATCCAGTGCCGCATCACCACCGAAGACCCCGAAAAAGGCTTCGCCCCCGACTACGGCCGCATCACCAACTACCGCTCCGCCGCCGGCTTCGGCATCCGCCTTGATTCTGGAAATGGCGACGCCGGAGCCGTCATCACCCCCTACTACGACTCCATGCTCGTCAAGCTCACCGCCATGGGCCGCGACTTCGAAACCGCCTGCCAACGCACCGACCGCGCCCTCCGCGAATTCCGCATCCGAGGAGTAAAAACCAACATCCCCTTTCTCGAAAACGTCATCGCCGACCCCACCTTCCGCTCCGGCAACGCCCACACCAAACTCATCGACACCCAACCCTCCCTCTTCAACTTCGCCCCCAAACGAGACCGCGCCACCAAGCTCCTCAACTACCTCTCCGAAATCACCGTCAACGGAAACCCCGGAGCCAAAAACTGGCGCCCCACCAAACCCTTCGCGCAACCGCGCACCATGGCGGCGGTTTCCAACCGCCCTGCCCCCACTCAACCAAGCTCAAGAGAAATCCTCCTAGAAAAAGGCCCCGTCGCCTTCTCAAAATGGATCAAAGACGAAAAGCGCCTCCTCGTCACCGACACCACCATGCGCGACGCGCATCAAAGTCTCATCGCTACGAGAATGCGCACCTACGACATGCTCGCCATCGCCGAAGCCTACGCCAACCGCCTCCCAAACCTCTTCTCCCTAGAAATGTGGGGCGGCGCCACCTTCGACACCTCCATGCGCTTCCTCAAAGAAGACCCCTGGGAACGCCTCCGCCAACTCCGCGAAAAAATCCCCCACATCTGCTTCCAAATGCTCTTCCGAGGCTCAAACGCCGTCGGCTACTCGAACTACCCCGACAACGTCGTCGCCGGATTCGTCAAGCACGCCGCCGATGCCGGCATGGACATCTTCCGCATCTTCGACTCCCTCAACTACCTCCCTAACATGCAGGTCGCCATGGAAGCCGCCGCCGAACACGGCAAAGCCGTCTGCGAAGCCGCCGTCTGCTACACCGGAGACATCACCGACCCCAACCGCGCTAAATACTCCCTCAAATATTACGTCGATAAATCAAAAGAGCTCGAAAAAATGGGCGCACATATCTTGTGCATCAAAGACATGGCCGGCCTCGCCCACCCCGCCGCCATCTCAAAACTCGTCTCCACCCTAAAACAAGAAATCGAAATCCCCATCCACTTCCACACCCATGACACCTCCGGCCTCAACGCCGCCTCCATCATGGCCGCCTCAGATGCCGGAGTAGACATCGCCGACATGGCCCTCGCCTCCATGTCCGGCTCCACCTCCCAGCCCAACCTCAACTCCGTCAACGCCGCCATGCGCGGAAATGACCGCGCCCCCGACCTCGACCGCGAAACCCTCAACGAACTCTCCGACTACTGGGAAGAAATCCTCACCCACTACGAACCCTTCTACTCCGCTCCCCGCAGCGGCACCGCCGAAGTCTACCTCCACGAAATGCCCGGCGGCCAATACACCAACCTCAAAGAACAAGCCAACGGCATGGGCCTCGGCCACCGCTGGCAAGAAATCGCCCACACCTACGCCGACGTCAACCAACTCTTCGGCGACATCATCAAAGTCACCCCGTCCAGCAAAGTCGTCGGCGACATGACCATGCTCCTCGTCACCCAAAACCTAAAAACCAGCGACCTCGTGGCGGCGGTTTCCAACCGCCAAGCCCTCCCAAAGCTCGACTTCCCCGAATCCGTCATCGACATGCTCGCCGGAGGCCTCGGCCAACCCGACGGCGGCTGGCCCAAAGACATCCAAAAACTCGTCCTCGGCGACAAAGTCCCCGTCACCATCCGCCCCGGCGAACTCGCCCCCCCCTGCGACCTCGCCGAAGTCCGCTCAGAAATCGGAGCCACCAGCGATGACGACCTCTACAGCCACCTCATGTATCCCCAAGTCTTCGCCGACTTCAAACAAACCCTCGCCGACTACGACCGCCTCACCGTCCTCCCCACCCCCGCCTTCTTCTACGGCCTCCAACCCGGCGAAGAAATCAACGTCGAAATCGCCCCCGGCAAAACCCTCTTCATCAAACTCATCTCCATCGGCGAAGCCGACCAAGAAGGCCGCCGCACCCTCTTCTACGAGCTCAACGGCATGCCCCGAGAAACCGTAGTCACAGACCGCGCCCTAGGAAAAGAAGCCGTCGCCAACCAAAAAGGCGACCCCACCAACCCAAAACACATCACCGCCCCCCTCCCCGGCATGATCTCAGAAGTCGCCATAAAACCCGGCCAAAAAGTCAAAGAAGGCGACAAACTAGTAGTCATCGAAGCCATGAAAATGCTAACAACAGTCAGCGCCCCCGAAGACGGCACCGTCGGAGAAATCCTCCTAGCCAAAGGCAAGTCCGCGGATACCGGTGATTTGTTGGTCACTCTTCAATAAATTGATTTTATGGCAGTCCCAGGATTCCAAGAAATGTTCATCCACTTTCTGGATGCTCTCAGAGACGGCACCTCGAAACATCACAGAGAAATTCGAGCAAAAATCGTCAAAGAAATGAACATTTCTGACGAAGATCAACACGACATGATCCCGAGTGGTCAATCAACTCGTCTAGCTAATAGAGTAGGCTGGACTAGGACCCACCTTAGCAAGGCTGGACTCGTCCAGCTAAATGGAAAGGGCTATTACCAAATTACAGACGAGGGACGTGAGCTTCTCAAGAATCCTCCATCCGATCTTAACTTAAAGTTTCTTGATACTATTCCGGCTCACAAAAAATGGTTTCGTAAGCCTCGAAAGAAAAAGAGTTCATCTCCTGAACAGTCAGACCCTTCATCAGAGGACCAACCTCCCAACGAGAGGCTCGAGGCTGCTTTTGACGAAATCAAACACACCCTCTCGAAAGAGCTAGGAGCCACCCTAAAACAAACCGATCCATATTTCTTCGAGAATGTCGTTGTCGATTTACTTACCGCAATGGGCTATGGCGGATCGAAAGCTGAAGCTGGACGAGTAACCAAAGCATCAGGAGATGGCGGAATCGATGGAACAATTAAAGAAGACCGTCTGGGCCTCGATATCATTTACATCCAAGCCAAGCGCTACCAACACACCGTGCCTATCGCTCATATCCGAGATTTCGCAGGAGCCCTTCTCGGCAAGCGTGCACGCAAAGGTGTCTTTATCACTACCTCAGACTTTCCCCAATCGGCTTTGGATTTTGTGGGAAATATTGATCAAAAAATTATTCTCATCGATGGTATCCGTCTCACGGAGCTGATGATCGAGCACAACATTGGAGTGTCAGTTAGGGAAACCATTCAAATCAAGGCGATCGACACCGACTACTTTGAAGACAACTAGCGTTTCCCTTTCTTCCCCAGCCCCAACGGGGCCAACCAACATAGCGAAGGGCAACGCCCTGGTATAACCCCCACCGGAAAATCATGAGCACTGTAAGTGCGATCTAATCGCCCGCACCACCTCCGACCCCCGTTCGCAAAACAACAATTAGATCGCACCTGCGGCGCTCCACATTCTTCGCGGCCCGATATTCCAGGCCGCCACTTCGCTCTGGCCTTCGCTACGATAGATCGACCCTGTGGGCCTGCCCAACCTCCGACCTTAAAAATCTCCCCTGCGATTATTCAACCCCCTTCCCACCGCCCCAACGGGGCCAACCAACATAGCGAAGGGCAAAGCGAGGCACGAGCGTCGCCCTGGTATCACCCCCACCGGAAAATCATGAGCGCTGTAAGTGCGATCTAATCGCCCGCATCACCTCCGACCTCGATTCGCCAATCAACCATTAGATCGCACCTACGGCGCTCCACATTCATACGGGTTGGGAGTCCCAGGGCGCCACTTCGTTCTGCCCTTCGCTGCGATAGATCGCCTCGTTGAGGCTTTGAATCCGGCCCTCGAAAATGGTATCTCCCACAAATGCCCCAATCCCTCGCGAACATCTACATCCACTTGATCTTCTCAACCTCGGATCGGCAACCACTGCTCACCGACGACATCCGCCCTTCCCTCCATTCCTATTTCGGCCAAGTCGGCAAAACCCTCGAATGCCCCATCATCCTCGTCAATTCCGTCGAGGATCACGTTCATATCCTCCACCGTCTCTCCCGCACCGTCACCATTTCCAAAGCCGTCGAAGAATTCAAAAAATCGACCTCCAAATGGCTCAAATCCCAATCCCCTAACCTCGCCAACTTCTCATGGCAATCCGGCTACGGCGCCTTCTCCGTCAGCGAATCAAATCTCGATTCCGTCACCGCCTACATCCAAAACCAACGCGAACACCACCGCACCAAATCCTTCCAAGACGAATTCCGCGAGTTCCTCACAAAGAACAAACTCTCCTACGACGAACAATACCTCTGGGACTAAAATTAACCTTGGCCCCTCCTCTCACCTCGCGCCACCCTGGATTCCCCTCCCCAACTTCTCCCGTCTTTTGTAGGCTCTCGAACCTTTAAAAAATGCCATCGCCCGAGACCTACCTTTGCCCCCTCTGCGACCGAAATGTTTCCGTGGGGCGAAACTGTCCCTGCTCACCTCGAAAGCGAAAGAAGAAACCCAAAGAGCCGAGAAAGTCATAGGAACAAAACGAGGCCTCCGACGGGATCGACCTCCCGGACGACTCCCTTGATTACGACGAATTCATCGCCAAGGAATTTGGAACAGCCAAGCCCCACAAACAAATTGGCATCCCCGCCTATTGGTGGATCACCGCCCTCATTCTGGCCCTCGTTTGGCTTCTCTTTCATCTCTTCTAAGCCTCTTCCCGCCCTCCGAAATAGGTCCTATCCCCTCAACCAAGCTCTCTGCCCTCCGCCATAGGTCCTATACGTCCTATAAGACCTATCCCCCCAACCAAGCATTCCCCTTGACGCTCCATAACTAATAGTGTTCTCATGAACTAACTCCACCACCGCCATGCCAGAAGACCACTCATTCCTCCCCAAGCATGGTAACTACCACGACCTCCTCTCCTACCGAAAAGCCGAAGTCGTCTACGACATCACCCACCGCTTCTGCAAAAAACACCTCCACTTCAGCGACCGCACCATCGACCAAATGATCCAAGCCGCCCGAAGCGGCAAGCAGAACATCCTCGAAGGCAGCAAAGCCGCCAAAACCTCCTCCGAGATGGAGCTTAAGCTCACCAACGTCGCCCGCGCCTCCCTCGAAGAACTCCTCAAAGATTACCAAGACTATCTCCGCGTCAGAGATCACCCGATCTGGGAGAAGAACTCCAAAGAAGCCCTCTACATCCGCCGCCTCGCCAAATCAGACTACGAATCCTACGAGACCTACCGCGAAATCTTCGAAACCCGCCCACCCGAAATCATCGCCAACATCGCCCTCTGCCTCACCCATCAGGCCAACTACCTCCTCGACCGCCAGATCACCCGCCTCGAAAACGACTTCGTCCAAAAAGGCGGCCTCAAAGAACAAATGTTCAAAGCCCGCACCGATTACCGCCGAAATCGGTAAGGTGACCCTACCTTATCAAGATAGCTCTCAACCCAAGGACCAGAGCTTTGAAAAAACAAAACTTGCACTTCGAAGCGCAGAGTTCGTCCGAGAAAGAGATGGCGATAAAAAACCTCATTTCTCAAACGAAAGAAATTTGGCACAATACCGCTTCCCGGCGAGATAGCTGACCACTCGCCACTAGGGCTAGAAAATATAAGCAAGAGCGACCAAGCGTGAAACTGGTCTAGGGCGCTCCGTTATTTAACAAACCCTAAATAAATAAAACTTACGTAGGAAGCCAAACCACGAACACGATGATGTCGGCCAAAATACGGCCCTCAACCGCTCTCTGAACGGTCGCTAAATCGCCTCTTCCGGGAGTTCGATTTTATTCAAAATCTGACCCACTACGGAAGCAAATGAAGCAGTGAGATCATCACCTCTACTCCGGGTCACCACGCGAGGAACGGCACCCTCAGCTAGACCTAGAAACTGATCAAGCGTAGCGGGATCAAAGCCAGGGACTAAGTCAGCCCGATGGTAGTGCAGCGTAATGGGGATTTCGGAGAGATCTCGGTCATTTCGTTTTAAATTGAAAATCAGACGTTGCAGCGATTCCTTGATCTCGGCACCCCTCTTAGGATCTACAGGGGCCACAAAGATTATGCCATCGACGCCATCGAGAAGCATCTCGGTGATGGCATTGAAGTCAACGGGCCCGATCGTGGTAAAGGCCGTGAGCCTCATCGTCCAACCGACGGCCGGAATGCCAGCCCATTCCCAAGAAGCTTGGCAGATCTCCGTTTCGCCAACCTTACGCTGGTGCAGCGGCCCACTGCCCTGCTGCTTTGCAAGCTGTGAAATGATCTCCTGCTTCCCTGCTCCAGCTGGTCCGATGATGGCAAGCTTGGCACTTACCTGAGAGTGCTCCTCGGAGATCTGTGACATTGCGGGCGGCTGACTAAGAGCTAAGTCGAGAAAGCTCGCGGGTCACGATGATAAGAGTCTCGCGAACTCCAGCCGCATAGCCACCGTCCTCGTGAAGGACAGCCAGAGTCGTTCCGTCATCTTCGATGATATCGACATCGCCACCAGCTGAACTCAAGGCGATCGAGTGCTCGTCGCCAAAACCCATCCGGGAGACCGAGCCGCGGAGAACGCGCATCGCCTGCGCTTCTTCAGGTCCCACAACGCTTAGATTCCGAACTCCGGGGAGAGTGCGCGCGCGCTGCAGCATTTCATCTGCTGAGAGCTCATGATTAACTCCAAATATCGCCCGAAGAACCAGCTGCGGAGTGCCGCCGTGAGCGTAGGAACTCGGCCCCTGCGGAGCAGGATTTTGCGGACCACGAGCTGCCGCTTGCGGAGCAGCGCTAGGTTCCTGCGCCGGAGCAGCTTCAGGGGCACGCTCTGGCGTGGAGACGACATCCTTCAAAGCAACCGGCTCTTCATAACGAGGCGACTGATGCTGAGCGGGGACCGCGAACTCTTCCCGTGTCGGAGCCGCGAAAGCACCGTGCCCAGATCCATTATTCCCATTCCGACCCGCCGGAGGGGCACTGGCGGGTGAGAACGCTTGACTAGCTGCTGCCGCTGGCACCGCAAATGGAGTTGCCCCATTAAGAACGGGCGCTTCAACCGCCGGGCCTGCAGGAACGGGCGGGGTGGCTGGGGCGACAGACTGCTCGAACTGCTGAGGCCTAGCCTGATTAGCTGCCGGATGCGGAGGCTGGGGTTGCTGACCCGCTGGTTCAGCAAGAAATCCTTCAGAGGGCCCTCCTACTACTGCCTCGAAAGGACTTGGCGCTGCCTGAGAAGGCTGAACGGGCTCTTGGGCACCGCCTGTTTTTTCAAAAGGTGACTGAGCCACCGCCCCTTCTTCCTGAACCTCCGCGCTGCCGGCAGGCTCAGTGGGGAAGCGACGCTCCGGAAGCTTGGCTGGACGCCCCGCGCTCGAATCAACTAACCCAAAGGGCGTATCAGTTCCTACTCCGGCAAAGGGAGAGGTCTCGGCTGGCGCAGCCCCATTTACAGGAGTGGCTGTTTGGAAAGGGTTGAGCGACGGTGCGCCATTTGTTGCCGGCTGCGCCGCAGCGGCAAAGGGGTTTTGGGGGTCGGATTTCATAAGCCAGTCGGGATATAATTCAAGTAAGTGGGAACTTTAGGGATCTTAAGCAATTTAAACAATCTTTACTTGTTCACTATAAAGACGCTCTCTAAGCATAAATGTTCAAAAAAAATCTAATTTAAGACCCTAATCGTTTTAATTTGCGGCGAATCGACACCTTCGACGCAGGTGAAATCCGGTCGGTAAATAGAATCCCGTTCAAGTGATCCACCTCATGCTGAATCGCTCGTGACAGCAGACCATCGGTTTCGATCGTGATGATGGATCCATCGAGCTGCCCAAGTCGGGCCGTGATTGAAGTTGGACGTTTCACCAGAGCGGTGATCCCGTCGATACTCAGACACCCTTCCGTAGAGGCCTCTTTCTCACGCCCTAGCTCCAAGTCCGGATTGATGAAGACGAGCGGCATCAAGTCCCTAAGATCAGTCTCCTCACCATCCACGCGGAGATAGCTGATGCATTCAGGGTCATGTGAGACATCGACGACGGCGAGCTGGAGATCGCGGTCGACCTGCGGTGCCGCTAATCCAACCCCCTCGGCATCTTTCATCGTCTCGATCATATCTTTGACAAAAGAGCGGAGCTTGTCGGTCACCTCGGTGACAGGACGACACTTTTTGCGGAGCACGGGATTTCCATACTGGGTGATAGGAAGAATCATGGAGCTGGTTCGGCGGTGGGTTCAGCGGGTAATTTTTCTACGGGAGGCATTGGCTTCTTCACCCGATAGATGAGTTCGTCATCGCCATAACCCGCTTGCACTGCCGCACTATGAGCTTCAAGTATTTTCCCCCACGGACAGCCCTCATCGGCCCGGAGGACAAGTTTGAGACCTTTGCGGAGATCACGATTCGCGATGAGGGTCTCTTTGAGAAGGCCCCTCACTACCGGAAGACCATCCACCTCAGCGGCGCCACTATCATCGAGCGAGAGCACTGATCGAGCGACCGTCACCGTGTTCACCTTCAGCGAGTTCGCAGTCGGAAGACTCACCTTCATCTCAGATCGGGGAACCTTCTCGGTAAGGTCGTTCATCGTGACGATGAAGAAGAAAAGAAGCGTCACGAGGATGTCCAACAAGGGAACAATCGGCACCATGACGGGCTTCTTTTTTGGACGGTAAAATTCCACGGTTTGAAAAGCTTATTTGTCGCGAAAAAAGACGTGTTGGTGGCAGGCGGAAACAACGCGGCCAAGAAGAACTTCGAGCCTCGCTGAAAGCGTCTCGATCTTTCTGCTGAAGTAGCTCTGAGCAATCACTGAGGGAACCGCAATCGCGATCCCTACAATCGTCGTGCTCAGCGCCGTCGCGATTCCGCGACCGATGTTATCTTTGTCATCAAGATCGGCGAAAACCGTGACAAGCCCGCTAGCCGTTCCCAGCAATCCCAGAAGCGGCGCAATCGTGATGACCACCTCGAGAACTGGCAATCCCGAATTCATGCGCACAATCTCTTCCCGGGCCGAGGATTGAACCGCCTCTTGAACCTCCCCTTGGGTCCGTCCCGCATTGCGCAGCGCTACCGTGCAGAGCCGGGCCAGCGAGTTCTCGCCTCGGGCGAATTCCTCCTGCAGGTCGCTCAGGGTATCTGCCTCAAGATGATCCTCGAAATTCTCGACCTCGATTCCGAGTCGATCCGGCAGGACGCGCAGTTTCGTGAGGGTCAGCGCTTTAAGAATGATGACGGTAAGTGCCGCGACAGAGCAGAGCGCAAGAAGGAACATAAAGAGCCCTCCCCCGCTAAAAAATTCCCAGGTCTCGCCAAGGGCTTCAGAAAAATTCATAAAGGTTCAGTAGTTGAAGGTGACGTTAAGCTCAAGCGGTTCTCCTCCGAGTTCTTTTCTCACATCCTTTGGCATCCCCGGGATACTGCTGGCACTGATCGAGTTCAAAACAATCCCCCACTGGATGTCCGAGGCACCCCGCATCTCGACGCGGCGCTGCCCCGAAACACGACCCTTTTGATCGATTACGAAGCGGATGGTGATGTGACCGGGCGCGAGATGCGAACGGAACTGAAAGTTACGGGTCTGCCACTGCCGCTCGATTTTTTTAAAAATACTAGCCTGATAGCGGCCCAGCGGGCTGTTCTCCACATTCAAACTCCCTTGCCCAGACGCATTCAAGGTGCCCTGAACTCTCGTCTTGATTTTCTTCGAGCGGAACCCTCCCTCCGATCCCCCCTCCTGTTTCACAACGCGCTCTTCTTCATTGGTCGCTGGCGGAGTCTCTTCGACAGTCGGTTTAATCTCTTCCTGAAGCTCCTCCTCAGTCATCGCATCCGCGAGCGTCGTCTCGACACCATCGATCTTGACGAAGTCAGCTGGCGGAGAATCCTGCTGGGTAAGTTTCTCTTCCGTCATCTCTTCAGGCTGGGCTTGGCTCTCCTCCTGTGAAAGCGAGTCCTCCCCCGCGCCCACCTTCCCAGCAGCTTGCCCCTTCCTCCCCTGCCCGGCCGAGGGGCCATCGCTAAAGTCCGAGCTGGTGGTATTAATGTCATCCTTGAGGTCACGTTCGCCCGAAAGCGCGGTCTCAGCGCGGTCACCTGCGAGGGCCTCCGCATCGCTGCTCGCGCTGGTATTTTTCTCTCCGATAAAATCGGCTTCCTCGGGCTCCTCCATCTCCTGCAAATCCGCCGTATCGGCAAAGGCAGGCTTCTCGACTGGAGGCACCCTCTCCTCCTCCGGCGCGGCCTCAACCACGGAAAGAAAAGGTTCCTCCTCCTGCTCTTCCTCGAAGATAATCTTGATCTCAGTCATTCCCTCTTCGGCTGGCTTGGGCTTAGACGACTCGATGGTTTCTCCGGAAATCAGCTGGAATACGAGCATCACCGCGATCACGAAAAAAAAGAGGACGTGCAGCCACACCGCCACTAGAAGGGCGATGAGAAATTCTCGCTGATAAGAAAAAGCCGCAGTCAACTTAACAGGATGATTGCCCTACTCGAAGCCACTGGCAATAGATAAGAACCGCTTCTAGCTCTCCTCGACATACTTACTCCGGTGAACCCAGATGCTCTGAACAAGTCCGAGAAGGAACATACAGATGATGACAAAAGTTCCCGAATAACTCACCAGCGGAAGCGGAATTCCCGTTATCGGAGTCAGCAGAATGCACATCCCAATGTTCTCAAACATGTGCGCAAAAAAAAGCCCGACAACTCCCCCAACAATCAACCTGCCCGCCAGATCCCGACTGTAAAAGGCGATAAAAAGGCACTGGATCAAGAGAAGAGCGAAGCCCGAAATCAACATCAGCCCCCCCCGAAAGCCTTGCTCCTCGGCAATGACCGCAAAAATAAAGTCATTATGTGCCGTCTTCCACGGAATGTAGCGCTTGTCGTGCAGCGAGCCGCGCTCTGCCGTTGCGTGCCATCCTCCTCCCTTCCAACCCGCCTTGCCCACCGCCGTCGAGACCCAATAGGCCGCCCAGTTATCATCATTCTTCGTGACGTAGCCGTTCTCAAGCGTTTCGAGGTAGCTGGAAATCCGCTCGGTCCCCCGTGCAGAGAGGCTCGGAAGGAGGATAAAGTAAGTGATCGGCATAATCCCCACCACCAAGGCTGTTAGAAAGGTCATGTAGCGCCAAGGAATCCCACCCACCAATAAGGCAACCACCGCCACCGGAATCCACACCAAGGCCGATCCCATATCGCCAAGCTTCACCACCATTAAAAAAGGAACTCCCGTGAGCAGTGCGATGATTCCCACGCGGACCATCGGAGCCCCCAGCAAGCGGTGCAGCTTTGGGAGATCCTGCGAAAGTGTCGCTATCGCGATGATCCCTGCCGCAATTGCGACCTGAGCAGGCTGAAAGCTGATCGGACCAAAGCTCAGCCGGTGAACCTCATCATCCACCCTCATCGCCATCAACATTAAAACGATACCGGTAAGATACATCGGCACTCCCAGCCAGCGGACCCAGCGGTAGTCGATCAAGGCCGTGCCGAAATAAACAATCGTCCCCAAGAACATCCATTTCTTATGCATTCCGGCATAATATTCTCCGCCATTCATCGCGAGACCACCGGGGACAGGAAGATGCCGCGCCGCGCTCTCGATCGCAAAGACGCCAAACATGAGAAGGGCATACATCGTAAAAACGAGCACCCAATTCATCCCGAGGATCTTGCGAAATAGCGGAGTCATAGCGTCCTGACAGGAAATTAAACGAGCAGATGCGCGGAGTCGAGGCTTAGGAAATTCTAGCCCCAACATTCTCCTCTCAAGATTGCAAAAACCCTTCCCCTGAAATGCAGAATGCCCCCGGAATTGTTAGAACCAGCGCGGACAAACAGCCGCCCCTGCTACCTTTCGACAAGCTCAACGGGTGGCACCTAACGTGCAAATTCCCCATCATCATGAAAGCCGTTATCTTTTTCTATGGCATTATCGCCCTGCTATCCGCCGTAGCCTTTGGCCTGTCACGCTTCGGAACTCCGGGTCCGGTGATCGCCACCATCTCACTCATCCTCGCAGTCTTCTGTCTCGCGCGCGCCTCTAAGTCCGCCGCAGCCACAAGCGCACTCCGAACAGCCAAGGAAAAGCACTACCGAAATCCAAAGGTCAGGCGAGCTGCCTAAATCCACCCCAGAGCCAATCATCCATCACAAAATCTCCATGAAACATCCAAATCCTTCCCTCTTCCTCATCGGCGTTGGCTTACTCATCCCAACCCTCGCCTCCCGCGCCGTCCGTTCCGCCATCGCTAAAGCATACACCAGCGCCACCGATAAGGTCCCACCCAAGAACCCAGCCAACCCCGATGTCGCCATCAAGGACGCCGTCGCTTGGACGCTAGTGACAGGCGCAGCCGGAGGTCTTGCCCGACTCTGCGCTCGCCGCTATCTTGCCAACACGCAGGTCCCTGCGGAAGGTCATGATATGCCCGAAGCCATCGATGTTTAAAGAAACCTTCCGCATTTTTAAAGCTGCCGCCAAAGGCTGGCAGCAGGATAATGCGATGCGCCTCAGCGCCGCTCTTGCTTACTATTCTGTCTTCTCTCTCGCCCCCATTCTCCTCATCTCGATCGCCATCGCGGGGATCATTTTTGGCGAGGACGCCGCTCGTGGAGCCATCGAGGCCGAGCTTCGAGGCTCCATCGGACAAGACTCCGCCGCCGCCGTTGAAGAGATGATCGATAACGCGCGCAAAAGCGGCAGTAACAGGTTTATGGCGGTTCTAGGAACCCTCATTCTCATTTTTAGCGCCACCGGAGTCTTCGCTCAGCTCAAAGAAGCAATGAATATCGTCTGGGGAATCGAGCCCCACCCCAAGCGAGCGTGGGTCGCCATGATCAAGGCCCGCTTTCTTTCTCTCTCCATCGTTCTCGCGGTCGGCTTCATGCTTCTCACCTCTCTCGTGCTTTCGGCCGTGCTATCTGCCACCACAGCGTGGCTCGGAACCGTTTTCTCGGTCCCAGGAGAGTTCATTCACTTCCTCGGCTTTTCTTTTTCTCTCGGAATCATCACCCTCCTTTTCGCCATGATTTTTAAAATCCTCCCCGATGCCGAGTTGGGGTGGAAGGACGTTTGGGTCGGGGCTTTTCTTACTGCCGTCCTTTTCTCAATCGGTAAATTCCTCCTCGCTCTCTACCTCGGCCGGGAGGAGACCGCCTCGACCTACGGAGCCGCTGGAGCCTTCATCCTTTTGCTTCTCTGGGTCTACTACACCGCCAACATCCTCCTTTTTGGCGCGGAATTTACCCAAGCTTACGTCAGGTCACGGGGTCGCATAATCGTCGCCTCTAAGGGCTGTGTCCGCATCGATCGATCCGAGTCTTAGCTGCCAAGTGACTTTACAACTTGGAACCCTGATCGAGGCAAAAAAGGCGCTTCTCTTCGAGGCCGCTCACCGGAAAGACCCCCCAGCCTCCTTTCCATAAGCCCTCCAGCGGAATCACTCTCATTGGCATGACGCCAGCAACTAGCGATGTTAGACATGCCTAGCATCCTCATTCTCGGCTTCACCATCCTATTCCTGACCAGTCTAGGCTACTTGGAGCGGCGCCGCCACGAAGCGAACCTCAAGAAAATTCCCTACCGTATTCACGTCAACGGAACTCGCGGGAAGTCCAGTGTCACCCGTCTTATCGCCTCCGGGCTGCGCGCCGGCGGAGTCGTCACCTGCGCGAAGACCACCGGAACCCTGCCCCGCATGATTCTTCCCGATGGCAAAGAATTCCCCGTTTTCCGACCTGCTAAAGCCAACGTCATCGAGCAAATCCGAATCGTCGAGACCGCCGTCCAGTGGGAAGCCCAAGCCCTCGTTATCGAATGCATGGCCCTTCAGCCTCGCCTCCAATGGCTCTGCGAAGATTCGCTCGTAAAAGGAACCCACGGCGTCATTACCAACGCCCGGGAGGACCACCTCGATGTCATGGGCCCGGGCGAAGAAGACGTCGCCAAGGCCCTCGCCGCCATGGTTCCGCTCCACGGAAAATTCTTCACTGCGGAGCGCGATCACCTCGATATCTTCCAATACGCAGTCGACGACCGAAGCTCGAAAATGATCGCGACGACCGCAGAAGATGTCGCCGCCATCACTGATGCCGACCTCGCCCCCTTCCCCTACATGGAGCACGCCGAAAATGTCGCCCTCGCACTCCGCATCTGTGCCGACCTAGGAGTCGATAAAGAAACCGCCCTGAAGGGGATGTGGGCTGCCGAACCCGACCCGGGCGCGATGACTTCCTACAGCATGAATTTCTTCGGGCGGGACCTCCACTTCGTCAATGGCTTCGCCGCCAACGATCCCGAATCCACTCTTCGCATCTGGGAAATGGCCCTCGAGCGCTATTCTCATACCCACAATAAAATCGCCGTCTTTAACTGCCGGGCAGACCGCCCGGATCGCTCCCGCCAACTCGGCGAAGCGGTCGCAAAATGGCCCCCCGCTGACCACTACGTCCTCATGGGAACCGGCACCTATATTTTCGCAAAAGCAGCCATCAGCTCCGGCGTCGACCCCATGAAAATCGTCTTCGCCGAGAACCGCCGCACCGACGAAATTTTCGAGGCCTGCGTGCAAGTAGCCGGTGAATCCGCCCTCATCATGGGCATGGCCAATATCGGCGGCCAAGGCCTCGAAATTGTCCGCTACTTCGCCAACCGCTCGAAATTCGTCGCCTTCAAATAACCAGAAACTTCCTCCTTAAAAACAATGATCGATCCAGAAGTCCTCACCGTCGCCATCGGCGTCGGTCTCGCCATCAGCCTCCTCTTCTCCGAACTCTTCGGACTCGCCGCCGGCGGCCTCGTCGTCCCCGGCTACGTTGCCCTCTTCCTCGATAAGCCACTCGTGATCATCGCGACCCTCGCCGTCGCGATCGCCACTTGGCTCATCGTTAAGCTCCTCGGCTCGCTCATGATCCTCTTCGGAAAAAGGCGCACCGTTCTGGTCATCCTCGTGGCCTACCTCCTCCGCCTCACTTTCGATTACACCGTCGCGGAAAGCTTCGCCGAATTCTCGGTCGGAGATGATTCCGGAGTCATTGTCATCGGCTACATCATCCCCGGCCTCATCGCCCTCTGGTTCGACCGCCAAGGCGTCACTCAAACCCTCTCAACCCTCATCGCAGCCTCGGTTGCCGTCCGCATGATCCTTATCCTGATCTTCGGAACCGCCATCCACTTCTAAGCCCCTCACGCCACCTCATTATGAAAAAGCTCTACTGGCGTCCCCAGTCTGTCTCTCTTAAGGCCCTCGCCCTCGTCGCCGTTCTCTCTCTCGTCGGCCTCGTTGTCGTCGAGAAATTCCAGACCACCAATAAGCAGTCCTACTTTCAGGAAAAGACGGCCGCTTCACAGCTCGCACTTTCCTCCATGGAAACGATCCGTAAAGCTCGGGTGCAGCGAGGCTACGCCATCGACCCCGCCGTCGACCCGGCCCGCTCCGGACTCATCGGAATCCCAATGTCCACCGTCACCAGCGTCTCGGGCGTCCTCGAGGCAAAGCAAACTTCGGTCAACCCGAACTTCGCCGCCGTCATCGTGGAACAGCTCAAGCGAGCCGGGGTCCAAGAAGGCGATACCGTCGCCATCGGTTGCTCAGGATCTTTCCCTGCGCTGAACATCTGCGTCTACGCCGCTCTCGAGACCCTCAAAATTAAACCCATCGTCATCAGCAGTGTCTCCGCCTCACAATGGGGCGCTAACATCCCCGAACTCCTCTGGATCGATATGGAGCGCCTCTTGCAGGAAGAAAGAAAGTTCTCCTTCCGCTCGGTGGCTGCCTCCATGGGTGGCTTTGAGGACAGCGGCATGGGCCTCTCCCGCCAAGGTCGCGAGGACATCGCAGCCGCCGTTAAGCGTAATGGCTTCTCAATTCTCGATCCTAAAAAAGACTTCACCGCTAAAATCGACGAGCGTCTCGCCCTCTTCAAGTCTGAGGCTAAAGGAGCCCCAATCAAGGCCTACATCAACATCGGAGGTGGCGCCATCTCGAACGGCCGCAGCGTGGGCAAGAAGCTCTTCACCCCCGGAGTTAACAAACGTGCCCCGGTAGGCGTAAAAAAGGTCGATGGTCTCATGTCACGCTTCATCCTCGAAGACACCCCCGTCATTCACCTTGTCAATATCAACGACCTCGCCGAGCGCCACGGCCTTGATATCAGCCCCAGCGCCACCCCTCCCATCGGAAAGGCCGGAGTCTTCAATCAAGAAGGCTATAATCCTTGGCTCGCCGGAGCTGTCTTAGTCCTCATTCTTGCTTCGCTCTTTGGCTTCATTCGTTCAGATGTGGGCCACCGCTTACTAAGTTCTGATGGCAAGAAAAAGGGTGACTCTCATCCCGAGCCAATGGTCTAAGTAAACATCAACCTCCCTATCCTCTTATGAAAAAAAACAACCTCATTATCGCCGCCGCTCTCGCCTGTTCTTCCCTCGTCGGGGCCGAACCGATCGACCTCTCGCTCAAGAAAGTCGACCAGACCCGCATTGCTCAAATTTCCCCTCACCTTAGCAAAGCCCAAGCCTTGTTTATCGAGGGGAAAAACACCGAATCGTCAGCCGAGATTTTCAAAGCGGCCGACCAGATCCACAAGCTAGGCGTCAGTGACGATGTTCCGCCGACCAAGCTGATCACCAAGGCCGTCACCCAGCTCGAGCGCCTCGGCGAGCGCGTCCTAGACGGATCAATCAAGAACGTTAAAACGCTAACCAATAACTTCGCCTTGGCGAGCTACGAAATAGCGACCCATTACGCCGATCAAGCGGACCAAGCGCTCGCCAAGAACACGCCCGCAACAGAGCCTCTCAAGCGCTGCGCTGACCACACCGAAAGCCTCGCCCATTGGGCCGGCAAGCCACTCACAAAAGACGATCTCGCCATTCTCAAAGCCCTGCGTAAGCCACAAAAGCCTAATGAAAAACTCCTCAAGGACGCTCGCTCCCTCATCGCCAAACTTCACGCGGGTTCAGGATTAGAAAAATTCATCCCCTTCAAAAAGTAGCCCCTACTCTGGCCAGTCCTCCCCTCCGAAAATGACGGGAGGACTTTTTTCCACCTCCTACTTCAAGACAAAATTCCGCCACTCTCCCGAGCAGCGGAATCGAAATTCTAAGGGCAGCCGTCCCTCGCTACTTGCGCCCAGTCACGGCATTAATAACGAAGAGGATGACGGCAATAACAGCGAGAATATAGCCGATGTTCATCGCCATCCCACCCACTCCGCCGAAGCCGAGTAAAATTGCGATCAGGGCGATAATAAAAAAGGTAATTGCGGTTCTTAACATAGTATTGGTCTTTGGTTCACCGCTAAAATGCAGTTGTTAGACCAAAGCCCAAAACCCTCACCACTACAACAATCCCTCCCGTTAGGGACCCGCGTAATCGTGCAGACTTTTCTCTCATAAGGACCGCAAAAGGTCAATTCGCACGATCAGCCGCCTCTTTCTTCCTGACCTTCACCATCGAGTGAGCCATCCAACCCGCGAAGATCCCCACAAGGAAGGTCGCGATAATCATGACCGAACGACGAATAACGATCTTCCCAAAGATCAAATTCACCTCAATGCGCTCGTTATTAAGCACGACGAAAATGACGACGAGGACAGCGAGAAGCCCCGCAAGGACGAGCTTGATCTTAGTTTTCGTAGCGGCTTGCATGGTGACGTTTTAAAAAGTGAACTCGAGCGAGAGTCCGGCCTTCGTGGTATCGACACCGAACTCATCCGCTTTGTAGTAGGCTAGAAAGAAGGTGCTCGCAAGAGACTCTGTCCACTTCTTCTGCAGCTGAAGATCGTATTCCCAGCCAAAATTATAGTTGCTGTCATTCCCACCGTAGAGGTGCAGCTCTTGGCGGACCGAGACCGAAGCTAGCTCGGCATCATGTCTTAGATAAAGATCGGCGAAACCCGGGTTTCCAGCTCCCAATCCCCGGCGCACTCCACCGAAGACGTCAGCGAAGCCATTGAAGGGATGGACGCTCGCCGCCGGAGTGACGTAGCCCGCCGAGAAATATTCCCACCCTAAGGTCAGCCTCTGATCCCCGACTTTTCGCGAAGCGGTCAAGAGGTAATAGAGAGCATCATCCGGCCGTGTCGAGGCACTCGCGCTCGTCCCAGTCTGATAAGCGCTCTGGCCATAGAGAGTCACCCCCGCCACCTCCTGCTGGAGATAGAACCCGGCACTTTTGTTAGAGATGAAGTCCACCGCCGGAGCGGTCTTATCAAAGTTCATGTAGTAAGCAAAGGCACCCGCTTGGAAGCTTCCCGAAGGTCGGAAGTCGAGATTCAGCATCCCGATGTCTCCCTCGAAGCGCTTGGTCTCGCCCCTGGCATCGCTCCCGAAAATCCGGTTGATGCGGTTCGCGTAGGCCGCGAAAAGGTGCCACTCATTTCCGAGCGCGTGCTTCAGCGAGAGAGCATCGTAAGTGCGCTCGTTCTGACGCCATGGCGACCCCCCGATGATGCGCCCGCTATCGAGCTGGATATACTGCCGCCCGGCGCGCAGCAGCGTCCCCTCTCTTTCCCACTGGAGATAGACCTGGTTCAGCTCGTCATTCTCAGGATCGGCGATGACGGCATTTCCAGGAGTCTGCGGCGAGAGGCCACTCACCCCGGGACTGTCATAATCATCGATCAGCGCGCGGGTGAACTCCCCTTCCACAAAGGCGCTGAAGCCATGCCACGCTCGGGTCCGGAGACCGAAGCGCGCTCGCGCCGTGAGCGCATGGGAATCATCGAGCCCATCCACCTTATTGAATTCATGGCGGGCCCGGAATTCCACTGTCGGAGTTAGCCAGTCCTCCCCACCGGGGTTTTCCGCAAGGGAATCGGGACCGGCAAGAAGGAGCGAGGGGCTTGCTGCGAGGAGATAGGCGATTTTCATGTCAGGGAACTTCTTTCAAAAAGGGATAAGCTGCTGCGCGGATCCGAGACGGAAGCACGAGCTACCCGCTCCTCCGCTGCAGCCGCCCGCATGAGGTGGAAATGTGAGGTAGGCAAGCGCAAGTAGCTTATCTATCCGCCCACGGTCACAGCGGGAGTGGCGCGCACCTTGTAAGCCGCTTCGGACTCGGACTTCATTTTCTGGCCCGCTTTGATCAAATCCTCACCTTTTTTCACGTTCTTTTTGCCCTTCTTCTGCATCGAGGTTCCAGAGTCGATGAGCTTGTTACCCTTCTTGATCATCGCATCGCCTTTTTCCCAGCTCTTGCCGATGTTGGCCACTCCTTCTCCTTCCCCCTTGATCTGCTCGCCGAAGGTCGGGGTGCTGCTGCAGCTCGAAAGGATGAGAAATGCAGGAACGGCGATGAGCAAAACGGCTTCTTTGATTGAGGTGTTCTTCATGGTGCAGACCGTATTGCTCTCAGCGTGCCAAGACCGCCGAAGGTAGGTCAACCATCGTAAGATCAAGCATTCGAGCGGCGTGGCTCTTCAGGAAATGCCGCCTCCTTCCCTCTCAACCTGTCTCCCGCCGAGACGCTTTCGTCTCGAAAATGGACACCTTCTCTCGCCAATCAGGCCGGTGCCAGAAGCCCCTCAATCTCAGCGATCAGCTCCGCCATCGCTACCGGCTTCGCCAAAAAGCGATCTGCTCCGGCGGCACTCATCTCGTTCTCCTGATCATCGGCGCTGAATCCGATGACCGGGAGAGCAGGCCGCGACTTCTTAATCAATCGTATCGCCTCACTCCCCAAGATCCCAGGGAGTTGAAAATCCATGACCACGAGATCTGGATGGGTCACCTCCATCATCGCCAAAGCACTCTCGCCATCCTCCGCTCCCACCGTCCGATAACCCTTCATCGCGAGCACCTCCATGAAGCTCTCTCGGAGCGCGCAATGATCATCCACGATGAGGATGAGAGGACTGTTGCGATTCATTACCAAAACTTTGCAGAAATGGTGCCAGCCACGCTTTCCAAGCAGGCCAATGACTTAGGGTAAAGCCGACAATAATTCGCTGTCTTGCTTGCCAACAAGTTGCCAAGCCGCTTTACGTTTTTCAGATGGCACGTGGCTCCCAACTTTTAAGAACCCTTTTCACAGGTTTCTGTGGATTCATCGTGCTCGTCCTAGCAGGCGGCACTTTTCTCGCAATCAAATCCATCGGCCAGATCGATCAGGTCGAAGCAGCCTCGGAGGATCTCGACTCACGAAACCTCCGCTTCACCCCAAAGTTCCGCGCCCAGATCTATCGCCTCCAGAGCCTCGCTTTCCGCAGCCGCATCACTGGCGATCCCTCCTACGCCGAGCGCTATCAAAATCAGGAGCAGGAACTCCGCCGCTTCCTAGACGAGCGCCGCGGAATCTTCGACTCAAAAGAAGAGACCGCTCTTTTTCTTAATCTCGAGGAAAAACTCGCGCCCTACCTCGCCGAGCTCAAGCCGGGAGAGCAGAGCACGCTCGGTGAGGACGAAGGCGAACTCCTCGCCGCGCTTCAGGATCGTGTCTCGGGAATGAGCGAAAGCCTCCAGCGGCTTGGTGATGGTCTCCCCTCTCACGAACTTCGCTGGCAACTCCAGCGCTCTTTTTCCAGCCTCCTGCTCGTGCTCGCAAGGGGAACCCCGCAGCAGGAAGGGAACTTTGTGGAGACGCTCGACGAACTCCGCGAAACCCTCGCCGAAGTCACTCAGGAACTCGGGAATTCTAATGAGCGCCAAGCCACGGCACTCGCCAATTTTTCTAAAAAGCTCACTAAGTTTCAGACCGAGGGACAGGCCGCAACCACCCGCTGGGTGAAAAAAGGAAACACCACAAAGCGCTTCCAGCATCTTGAGAAAATGGAAGCGGCCCGTGATGAACTCTTCGAGCTCGCCCAAGAGCTCGGCGACTTCCGTCGCTCAGCCTTCAATACCTCACTCAGCTCCTACCGGTCCCTAATTCAGGGGATGCAGTATTCCATCTTCATCGCCCTCGGGATGCTCTTCGTCTCGCTCTTCGCGATGGGTTGGCTCGCCCGCCGCGCCTTTATCAAACCGATCAAGCTCAGCCTCGCCGAAGCCGAAAAGACAGCCTCGACCCACGAATCCCTCGCCAGCATCGGCACCCTCGCCTCAGGCGTCGCGCACGAGATCCGCAACCCCATCACCACCATCAAAGCCCGCCTTTTCGCGCTCAACGAACTCTCACGCGAGAACGAGTCGATGAACCGCCAAGTCAGTGCGATCCAAGAGGAAACCGACCGCATGGAGCACATCGTCTCGGATTTCCTCAGCTTCGCCCGCCCCTCTGAAGCGAAGTTGGAAAAAGTCAGCACCGCCGAGTTTCTCGATGAAATCCACGCTCTCGTCCTTCCCGAGATGCAAGCGCGCGGCCTCGCCTTGGAAATGGATCGCACCGTCGAGGCCAACGCCCGCATCGACCCCGAGCAACTCCGCCAGGTCTTCCTCAATCTCATCAGGAATGCCGCCGAAGCCTGCCCGGAAAGCACCGGTAAGATCACCCTCTCCTCCACTCTCAAGGAAGGAAAACTTCTCCTCATCATAACCGATAATGGCAGCGGCATCCCAGCCGAGATCCAGCCCCGTGTTTTCGAACCCTTCTTCAGTAAGAAAAAAGGCGGAACCGGGCTTGGCCTCGCGATCTGCCGGAATATCGTGGAAGCCCACGGCGGTTCCCTCACGTTCACCTCCGTAGAGGGCCAAGGCACCACCTTCACCATCACTCTCTAAGCATGTCTCAAAGCCATATTCTCCTCGTCGATGACGACTCCGGCCTCGCCACCGCGGTGCAAGCCGTCCTCGAAACCCGCGGCTATCAAGTCACCCATCATGACGATGGTGAAGTCGCCCTTAAGGCTGCCGCAGACGGCGAATTCGATCTCGTCCTCACCGACTACCGCATGCCCGGCATGGGCGGGATGCAGTTGCTGGAGAACCTTCAAGAAAGCGACCCCAAGCTGCCCGTCATCATGATGACAGCCTTCAGCACTACCGACCGTGCCATCGAAGCCACTAAAAAAGGAGCCTACGATTACCTCATCAAACCCTTCGAGATGCCCGAGCTTCTCGACCTTGCGGATAAGGCGATCGCTTCGCGAAAAGTCACCTCGAAACCCGTCGCGATCGGGCGTGAAGACAGTGGCAAGGACTCGGTCATCGGCTCCAGCCGCCCGATGCAAAACGTCTTCAAGGAGATCGGAAAAATCGCCGACAAACCCATCGCTGTTCTCATCAAAGGCGAGACCGGATCTGGAAAAGAACTCATCGCCCGCGCCATCTTCCAGCACAGCGACCGCTCGAAGGCCCCCTTCATCGCAGTGAACTGCGCCGCCATTCCCGATAATCTCATCGAGAGCGAACTCTTCGGCCACGAGCGCGGAGCTTTCACCGGCGCAATCACAAAGCGCATCGGCCGCTTCGAGCAAGCCCATCGCGGCACCCTTTTCCTCGATGAAATCGGCGACCTCCCCTGGCAAACCCAAGTCAAGCTCCTGCGCGTCCTTCAAGAAAAAGTGATCTCACGGGTCGGCGGAAAAGACGAAATCCCCATCGATGTCCGCATCGTCAGCGCCACCCACCGCGACCTCGAGCAGATGATTAAGGACGAGTCCTTCCGCCAAGACCTCTTCTTCCGCCTCAATGCTTCCGTCATCAACCTCCCTCCCCTCCGCGATCGCCCGGGAGATATTTCTTCTCTCGTAAATTATTTCTTGAGCAAGTATTCGCGCGAGTTCCAGACCGCAGTCCCCTCGCTTCATAAAGACGCCCTCGCCTATCTAGAAAAACAAAAATGGCCCGGCAACGTCCGCCAGCTCGAGAACGTCGTGCGCCGCGCTCTCATCGACGCCCGCGGCTTCACCATCACTGAGAGTATGGTCGAGGACAGCATCGCCGTCTCCCCCGCCGCCCCAGACGAAACCGGCGATCAAGGAAGCCTCGCCACCCACGTCAAAAACCGTCTCTTCGCCGCCTCGAAGGGAGACCTCCCAGATGGTGCCTTCGCCACCCTCGCCACCGACCTTGAAGAGGAGCTCTACCGCCAAGCCGTCTCGCTCTCCCACGGCAACCAAAGCAACATCGCAAAATGGCTCGGCGTCTCCCGCATGACCGTCCGCGACAAGCTCGACAAATACGTCCTCTTCCCAAAAAGAGACCGCTCAACTCCCCACCCCCAACCAAGCCCCAAGTTCGTAGTGTAGGTGAAATGCCCTCGGGTGCTTCAGCCGAACTCCCCGCCCCCAACCTCCCCCAACCTCCCCCAACCCAAGCGCCAAACAAATAGCCAACACTGTAAGCCCCCAAGCCACCCTCCGATAAAAATCC
>Ga0114957_1000642_pt1 | contig 43457 bp, 27 predicted proteins | sample BantaG_FD_87175 | JGI IMG/M metagenome (GOLD analysis project Ga0114957, IMG submission 87175) | Marine algal microbial communities from Bantry Bay, Ireland - BantryBay_4 metaG | ecosystem: Host-associated > Algae > Red algae > Unclassified | place: Bantry Bay, Ireland | collected 2014-11-21
AAATCACTCATTTGAGGTTTCTTGGGCACTTTGGTGTTACAAAAGTTTTAGAATTAAGTGCCATCGTGACTTTTTAACTCTAGTCCTTGAATCCAATGACAATATTTCTAAATTGATAGCCCTTGATATTATAGATTCCAAACTTTTTAAAGGTAGAAAACCAGCACTTTCTAAATTAGCTAATTCTTTAAATTCAACTTCTTTATTTAATGAAGATTGGCTCATTACATATGAGGCTTATAGAAAAGGATGGCTTAATTTTGGAACAAGAAAAATTTTGGATTTAAACGAATTTTTTGATATTCTAAACTTCTATGATGTAATATTTTATGACTCATCTAGGCAGATAAGTCTTAACTTCTCGGTAAATCCACCTCCAGAAATTGAATCTGATGATTTTGACTCGTGGTTTGACGATTTATTGGATGAAGATGAAGACGAAACTAAAGAGGAAAAGAAAACGAAGTATTAAAAACTCTCTAAATATCAGCGATTTTCAGGATATAATTAGTGCTTCTTCCACCCTCGCCAGATTCCAGAAGCACACCTTTTTCCATCAAATCTTGAATATCTCTAAGAGCAGTATCTCTATGCACTTTTGTCATTTTTGCCCATTTCGATGAATGGAGCTTTCCGATAAAGTCACCTTGAAGTTTATTAATCATATAAACTTGCCGCTCATTGAATTGAGTGGTTTTATGCTGCTCCCAGAATTTTGCCTTAACCAGTATTTTGGATAATGCTTCGTCCGTTGCTTCAAGTGCTTCAGTTAAACGTTCGAGATACCACACCAACCATTGGCTGACATCCATGCTTCCTTTTTGAGTTGACTCCAATATATCATAGTATCCATTTTTGGATTTCATGATTTGAGCCGACATACTGTAAAATCTTTGATTGGTTCTATCCGCTCTGGCTAATTGATTATCGGCAATGGCTCTGGCAATTCTTCCATTCCCATCATCGAAGGGGTGAATACTTACAAACCATAAATGGGCTATGCCTGACTTAATTACAGGCTCCATGCTTTTATCAGTGTTAAACCACTCCAAAAAACCATTCATCTCATCCTCTAACCTTGTTGCATCAGGAGCGGTATAATGCACTTTTTCTCGACCCATCGGACCAGACACAACTTGCATCGGACCTTTTTCATCTCCTCTCCAATCTCCTACGGTGATTTTGTACATCCCACTTCTCCCAGTTGGAAATAGGGCCGCATGCCACCCGCATAGGCGGTCTTTAGTTAGAGCTTCGGTATATTTTTGAGTTGCGTCTAACATCATCTCGACCACACCTTCAACATCTCGACTTGCATTAGGTAAACCTGATATATCCATTCCCAACCTTCGAGCTACCGATGACCTTACTTCTAAAGGATTTAACAACTCTCCTTCGATTTCACTAGTCCGCACAATATCTTCCGTCAAAGTCTCAAGTACAGCTTCTTCTCGTAACTCGAAACCCATACCCTCCATTCTTCCTATCAACCTACCTTGTAAATCACGAACTTTACTAACGTATGGCAATAAGGTGTCATTATCCCATGTAAAGTTTGGCCAGTCTTTGCTATGATGTAAATACATTATTTCTTTATTAATGCCGTATATTATACGGCGAATTTACACTTTATTTGCCGTACCTCAAAATATTCGTCGTGCTTTTTACGGCATAAAATTGATTAATTGCCGTACAGTCAAAAACGGTTTGTTGTTTGACAATCCATTTTGAGCGAGCGAAACGAAGTTTCGTGCTGCAAGTCCCAAATCCTTACCAAGCTTCATCCTATCTTTTTGCGAGGCAAATCAAAGCTCTTTATTCAAATCTTGTTTCAAACTTTCCAAATCACTTTCTTCAATCTCAATTTTATAGTACGATTTTCCGAATCGGGATTTTTCCAAGGTAATTTGGTTCAATAATTTTAGAACTTGAGTGCGTTCCTTTTTCCAATTCTCCTTTAGCATATAATTATCGTATTGGGTCACTTTGCCCCTTTTTAAGGATTGGTCGTACATTTTTTGCTGCAACTCTAAATCTTTTCGACTGTTTTTCTCTTCTTGTTCTGCAAAGTCAAATACCTTTTTGAGCATATCATGAATTTTTGGAATGCTACTGTTCTTCTCCCAATTTCGAAGTAGTTCTTCTAAATAATCCAACCTTTTGTTAAGCCGATGTTCAGAACCCATATAGTTCATCAAATACTTGTTCTTCGGGGAGATTTTTGCCCCTTCAAAGAAGTCCATCATCAGTTCCAAAGTCATTGTGTGCGACTTGGAAATTTTCTTTGAAAACTCTCGATATCTTCCGGCAACTATCCGATTAATACTTATGGCCGAGAAATCACTTTTTTTCTTCTTTTTCAATTCCATTTACAGTAATTTTTTTCAACGTTTATAGGGTCTCACAGGGTTTTTACTGTGTTTTTGCTACAAAAGATAATTACGCAATATTTTCAATTCATTGAAAATCAATGGTTTGTGACTCGTAACATCGCTTTAGCGTGTTACCCTCTTGCTTTACAAACCTTTATCCGCTTCGCTCCTAAAATTTGTAAACCTTAAAGAGGTACTTTTAATAGGAAAAGTAGGTTGCGCCCTATTGGATTTTTGATTTACGCTTACCTACCGGGACGCTACAAAAACCCAACAGGAACCACGCGCAAAAGTTAGGGGTAAGAATTTGGGACAATTCTAGTTATCAATGCTACCTTCGTCTTTTGGATTAGAATTTTCAACAGGTTTTATCTTTTCTTTTAATCGGCCCATTTCCTCTGCAATTTTACTATCAAGAACCTTGGCATAAATCTGAGTGGTTTTTAAAGAACGATGCCCCAACATTTTACTGACTGTTGATATCGAAACTCCGTTTGCTAGGGTTACTGTCGTTGCAAAAGTATGTCGGGCTAAATGCGTAGTCAGATGTTTATTGATTCCACAGACATCTGCAATCTCTTTTAAATACGCGTTGGATTTTTGATTGGTCAGAACGGGCAAGACTCCTTTTCCGTCCAACACATAGGGGTGTTCACTATACTTAAGAATAATTTCTTCTGCGGGAGGCAGTAGTGGTATGCTACTGATAGCCTTCGTTTTCTTTCTTGGCATTTTAATCCATCTATCCCCATTGACTCCGATTATGATATGCTCTTGTTTTAGTTGTTGTACATCCGCATAGGCCAAACCCGTATAACAGCAGAAAACAAAAATATCTCTCACTAAATCTAAACGTGGCAAAAAGGATTTCTTCTCTCTAAGCGTGTCCAATTCTGATTGGGTTAGATATTGCTTTTCCTTTGTTTTCCAAGAAGCTTTCCAATGAAAGAAGGGGTCTTTGGTTATCCATTCATTGGCTAGGGCAATCCGCATAATCTTTTTGAAGTTCACAACATATTTAATGGCGGTGTTATGCTCACAGTTTCGTTGAGACTTTAAAAAGAACTCCAATCCCGTTATGAATTTATAATCGACCCTACGGACTTGAATATCGTTTCTATGGTAATTGTGTTGTATGTAAGCCGACACGTGCTTAAATGCAGCTTTATAACGTTGCAACGTTCCTTTAGTGAAACCTTTTCCTAATAGACTTTCGATTTCATCGTTATGCTCTTGAAAGATTTCTAACACCATATACTCTTTACCTTCTTTGCCCAAATAGATATTCTTGATGATGGTAGCTGAGATATCCTCTCGTTCTTTTAAAAGAGAATCATAAATGTCGTAAAGTCTGTTCTTGACATTGTCCAAAAATCGATTGAAATTGGATACCTCTGAAGTAGTTCCTCTCAGTTTTCCACCCCGTGAATCCCACCGTTGTTCATCTATGCGACGACCTAAGCTGAACTCACCACGCTTACCATTTATGGTAATACGAGCGTAGAGCATGACCATTCCGTCATCATTTCTTTCTGATTTTTTCGGGTAAAAAAGGATGTTCATCTTTCCATACATGGGTGCGGGTTTTAAATCCTCACCAGAAGGTACGAAAAACAAATGTTAAAATTTCTCTGTAAAGTTTTCTTTAACAGTCAATTACAGCGATTTAGGTGCGGGTTTTTGAAGGGTAAAAAGACGCACCGAATTCCGCCCCTTTTATATGGTTTTAGATGGTCTTATTTGGTATCAGAAGAAATAAAAAAGCCTCTAAATCATTGATTTAAAGGCTTTTTGGTGTTATTTGAACAATTTCTAGCGGTCTGGACGGGACTCGAACCCGCGACCCCCTGCGTGACAGGCAGGTATTCTAACCAACTGAACTACCAGACCAATGATTTTATCTTTTAAAGGACTCCTGCAAAAGCGGGATTCAAATCTTGTTCAATGCTTGTGTTAAGCGATTGCAAATATAAATCGATATTTCTATTGCACAAACTATTTCGTTCAAAATAAATAAGGCTATAGAAATTTTTGACGCGCTGTCATATAGGTGTTGAAAATCTTTGAGAAATCACCTCGAACATCTACTTCAACATACTTGATGCGATATTGAGCACATTTCATTTTTAAAGCTTCAAAATAGGCGTTAACCGTTCTTTCGTAAGCCTTTTTGATATTCTCCGCATACAAATCAATCTGCTCCCCGGTCTCCACATCAATATAACGTTTGGGTGTATTCTCGAAATTGAAATGTGTCTCTTTATCGGCATCTAACAAATGAAAGAGTACTACCTCGTGCTTGTTATATTTAAGATGACGTAGCGCATCGAACAATTTTTGGTTGTCAGTGCCTGTTTCGAACATATCGGTAAATAAAAAAATAAGACTTCTACGTTTTATCTTTTCGGCTATTAAATGAAGGTAGGTATAGGTTTCCGTTTTTTTGGTCGGTTGATTCTTTTGGCTTATCTCAGCTAATTTTGATAACAACATTTGGTGATGCCGCTCACTACCCTTTTCTGGGGAGTAAAATTCATAAGTATCCGAATACACACTAAGACCAACCGCATCGCGCTGTCGTTTTAAAATATTCATTAAAGCTGCAATGGCCAAGACGCCAAACCCGATTTTATTCAAATCGCCTATGTTCGGATTTTTGACCGTAGGATAATACATTGAAGCCGAACTATCCAATATCATGTGGCACCTCAAATTGGTCTCTTCTTCGTAACGCTTCGTATACAACTTATCGGTTTTTGCAAATAGCTTCCAGTCGATGTGTTTTGTGCTTTCTCCGTTATTGTAAATTTTATGCTCTGCAAATTCTGCAGAAAACCCATGAAACGGACTTTTATGAATTCCGCTGATAAAACCCTCTACTACCTGATTTGCGAGAAGCTCTAGGTTTTGAAAAAGTGTGGCTTTATTTAGTTCTGATTGGAAATTCATTAGACTAAGATAAGAAAAGTTCAAGGGCTGATTTTAGAAAAAAGCCAAAACTATCATACTGCACGAACACCCCTAAAATACCCTCAAGGGGACATTCTTTAATGCAAAAATCCTGCACAAGGCAGGATTTTTGAATTTTATATTCCCCATTTGGGGGCTAGGGGGCTTTACAACAATGCGTCAATCGCATCTGTGTAGACTTTCTTCGGCGATACACCTACTTGTCTGCTTACGATTTCGCCTCCTTTGAAAACCAATACAGTAGGTATGTTGCGCACACCGTATTTAGCTGCAAATTCTTGATTCGCATCAACATCTACTTTACCAACAACTGCTTTTCCTTCATATTCAGTACTAACTTCGTCGATAATCGGTCCGACCATTCTACATGGTCCACACCAAGCTGCCCAAAAATCCACTACTACTGGTTTATCACTTTTCAATACTACTTCGTCAAAAGTAGCATCTGTTATTTCTAATGCCATTTTAATTAGTTTTAATATTACACAAAGTTAGTCAAATATTCTTCGCTTTACTTACTAAGGTTTTATTCGTTTTAGCTATTGTATTATCAAAGAAATTTATCGAGCAAACAGTCATTGCGAGCATTTCTGCCGAAGACATGAAATGCGAAGCAACCTCTTTGTCCGTTTGAATCGACCTTAGCAATAAGCCTTTCGCAATTCAACAAACAGATTGCTTCGTCAATGTCGCTATGCTCCTTTCCTCACAAAGACGAACGCATACAAGTGAGAGTTCCCACTTCGGGGGCTAGGGGGCTTTTCAATTCAATTTAAAATGCACCTCGTTTTCCTCTAATTGGTGCAGCAACTCACTAGAAATCTGAACCTTTTGTTTTCTACTCGTTAGATTCACTTTTATTTTTTCCTCCATCTCATACACTACAAAATTCAATGCATGGTTTCCCTTGTGTGATATTAAGGTGTCTTTCAGCTGATGTACATTTTCAGCTTTCAAATTATTAATATCTAATTTAATGGTCAATTTTTTTGCATAGGCTTCCATCACTTCCTGCAACAACATAAAGCTATTATACTGCATACGTGGGTCTCCTTTTTTTCCTGTATCGCGATTGACCCAGCCGTCTTTGATGAATATTTTCACGTAAGCAAAAGAGTTTATCATTAAGAAATGACGAAATTTCAGGTACTCTTCCCCAAAAATCCGGAATTCATGTGATTCTGTATAATCTTCCATGGTAAACAATGCCCATCCTTTTCCGTTTTTAGAGATACGATGTTGTACATCGGTAATTACCCCGGCAAGTGTCAACTCACGATTCACGTAATTTTCCATTTCGTTCACATGCGAAATACTCGCATTACAGAAAGCTTTGATCTCCGTTTTAAAATCATCCAGCGGATGTCCTGATATGTAAATGCCCACTACTTCTTTTTCTCTTCGGAGTTTTTCCATCGTTCCCCAGTCCTCACAGGGCGGTACTTCTGGTTCGGGAATCTGCGCTTCACTGCTTCCCCCGAACATATCCATTTGAGAAGAATTTTTGTTTTCTTGATATTTCGCGGCGGACTTTATCACCTTTTCCAAAAAAGTGATACTATCTCCCTCCGTATGAAAATACTGGGCACGATGTGTTGTTCCGAACGAATCAAACCCCCCTGCAACGGCTAAATTTTCAAACGCTTTTTTGTTTGCAGAACGTAAATCAATACGCTTCGCCAAATCGAATACAGAACTAAAGTTGCCATCTTTTTTGCGATGTTCTACAATCGTTTCAACCGCGGAACGGCCTACCCCTTTTATTGCACCCATTCCAAAACGGACTGCGCCTCTTTTATTTACAGCAAACTTGTAATACGATTCGTTGACATCGGGACCTAATACTTCAAGACCCATGCGCTTACATTCCTCCATAAAGAAAGTCACCTGCTTGATATCGTTCATATTATTGCTCAGTACCGCAGCCATATATTCTGCTGGGTAATGGGCTTTTAAATATGCGGTTTGATATGCGATATAGGCATAGCACGTTGAGTGACTTTTATTAAAAGCATAGGCCGCAAAAGCTTCCCAATCTTTCCAGATTTTTTCTAGAGTTTCAGCGGCATGTCCATTTGCTTCGCCACCTGATAAGAATTTGGGTTTCATTTCTTGAAGCACTGAAAATATCTTTTTTCCCATTGCCTTTCGAAGTACATCGGCCTCCCCTTTAGAGAAACCAGCTAGCTTTTGGGAAAGTAACATCACTTGCTCCTGATATACTGTAATTCCGTAAGTTTCCTTCAAATACTCTTCCATATCAGGGAGGTCATATTTGATTTCCGCCATTCCATTTTTCCGCTGGACAAAATCAGGAATATACTCCATCGGCCCAGGACGATAAAGGGCATTCATGGCAATCAAATCATCAAAAACGGAAGGTTTTAAATCCTTCAAATGCTTTTGCATCCCAGGGGATTCGTATTGGAATATGCCTACAGTATCTCCTCTTTGGAAGAGCTCATAGGTTTTCTCATCATCCAACGGAAAATCATCTGGCACCAATAAAATATCGTGCTTTGCCTTTACGATTTTAACAGTATCTTTTATAAGGGTCAGGGTTTTCAGGCCTAAGAAATCCATCTTCAATAGACCGGCACTTTCCACAACAGAGTTGTCGAATTGGGTCACATATAAGTCGGAATCCTTAGCTGTTGCAACGGGAACGAAATTGGTAATATCATCTGGCGTAATAATTACCCCACAGGCATGAATACCCGTATTTCGAACAGAACCCTCAAGCGTACGCGCCATGGTAAGCGTTTGCCCTTCCAAATCATCACCTTCGGCGATATTCAAAAGTTGGTTTACCTTCTCATAGTCCTCGGCACGAAATTGCTTTTTCAGTTCGGCATCTGTTTTACCAAAAATCTTACTGAGTTTTGACATCGTCGGAATTAACTTCGCTATTCTATCTGAATCGCCAAGTGGCAAATCTAACACCCGCGCCGTATCTCGAATCGACGATTTAGCGGCCATCGTACCATAAGTAATAATCTGCGCTACTTGATTGGCCCCATATTTTTTGATTACATAGTCCATTACGCGACCACGACCTTCATCATCAAAATCAATATCGATATCGGGCATCGACACCCGCTCCGGATTTAAAAAACGCTCAAAAAGCAGGTTATACTTTAGCGGGTCGATATTCGTAATCGTCAAACAATAAGCAACCACCGAGCCCGCAGCCGAACCCCTACCGGGCCCTACGGAAACATTCATATTTCGAGCTTCTCGGATAAAATCTTCGGTAATCAAAAAGTATCCGGGATAACCGGAATTCTCGATTGTTTTCAATTCAAAATCGATTCGGTCCTCTATTTCAGGAGTGATTTCCGCATAACGTTTTTTGGCGCCCTCGTAAGTTATATGTCGCAGATAGTTATTCTCTCCCCTATTTCCTCCGTCTGCTAAATCCTCCGCGACCTTGAATTCCTTAGGAATATCAAATATCGGCAAGAGCACATCACGCGCTAATTCATAGGGTTCTACTTTATCAAGTGCTTCTTGTATATTTAAAATAGATTCCGGAAGGTCTTTGAAAAGCTCCTTCATCTCATCTTGCGATTTGAAATAGTATTCTTGATTGGGTAATCCATAGCGATACCCTCGACCACGACCAATAGGCGTTGCTTGTTTTTCCCCATCTTTTACACACAATAGAATATCATGTGCATCGGCATCTTCCTTAGCGCAATAATAGGTATTATTCGAGGCCACCATTTTGACACCGTGCTTTTGCGCCATCGGAATCAAAACCTTGTTCACGCGGTCTTCATCTTCTTGGCCGTGACGCATGATTTCAACATACAGGTCGTCACCAAATTGTGTTTTCCACCAAATTAAAGCCTCCTCTGCCTGATTTTCACCAACATTTAGAATCTTACCAGGCACTTCTCCGTAAAGATTTCCGGTAAGCACAATGATATCTTCTTTGTATTGTTCAATTACTTTCCGGTCAATTCGAGGTACGTAGTAAAACCCTTCTGTATAAGCGATTGAAGACATTTTCGCCAGATTGTGATAGCCCTTTTTATTCTTGGCCAATAGCACAATCTGATATCCGTGATCTTTAACACTCTTATTGGTATGGTCATCGCAAACAAAGAATTCACAACCGATAACGGGTTTGATTTCTGTTTCTGTCGACGGCTCTCCTTTTTCAAGCGCTGCTGCATTTCTTTCTTTGACCCCCTTGTTGTTCGCTTTTACCGCTTTCACAAAGTGAAAAGCACCCATCATATTCGCATGGTCAGTTATCGCAACTGCGGGCATTTGAGCATCTGCCGCAGATTTTACCAAATCTCTTACCGATATGGTAGACTGCAATACAGAAAACTGGGAATGGTTATGAAGATGCGCAAACGAAGCATCTTCCAGAGTTTGAACATTCTCCTTTATTTCTTCTTCGGAAACACTGCCCGTATCCTTTTCCCAAAGGGCATCCGAAATTTTTTTAGACGCTTTTTTAAGGTTGATATGTTTGAGTCCGATTAATGTAATGGGCTGCGGATTGGCCTCTGAGAAATTTTCAAAATAATCGGGTTGAACGTCTAATTTTTCAGGAGAATAGTGCTTTCTTCGGATAAGCTCCAAGAAACAACGTGTGGTAGCTTCAACATCAGCCGTTGCATTATGCGCTTCTCCAAAGGGTTCTCCAAAAAGATGCTGATGTAATTCTGTCAGGGTTGGAAGCTTAAACTTACCACCTCGCCCACCGGGAATTTGACACAGCGTTGCCGTTGCTTCTGTACAAGTATCCAAGACTGGAAGCTCATGCAAAGGGTTTTCAACACTCAAGCGGTGAAACTCCGCTCCCATAATATTCAAATCAAAACCAACATTCTGACCAACAATAAACTTGGTCTTTGACATGGCAGTATTGAACTTCTCCAATACCTCTGCTAAAGGCACCCCTTTTTGTTCAGCCAATTCGGTAGAAATACCATGGATTTTTTCCGCGTCGTAAGGGATATTAAAGCCATCGGGTTGCACTAAGTAATCCTGATGTTGAAGCAAGTTCCCCATCGCATCATGCAACTGCCAAGCAATTTGAATACAACGCGGCCAGTTGTCGGTATCGGTATAAGGGGCGTTCCAATTTTTGGGAAGGCCTGTGGTTTCGGTGTCGAAGATTAGGTACATGTAAATTTTTTCATTCCCGTACCTGTGCTGAATTCATGTCAGTATAAGCCGGAGTCTGTCGTTATTTTGTTTAGACTTTCTAAAAGTCTCTGAGGTTTCCGTTTCAGGTCTCTAGTTACAGGTTTTTAAAAGCAGTGATATCCCGAAGCGCTGATTACCACAATTAAATCCTAAAACTTTTGACCAAATTAATAAGCCACTAAAAATACATAAAACAGGGTTCTCTTTAAAGATAGAGTTTTGAAGAGTTATCAACTTTAGTCTACAGTATTAATAATGCCTAAAACCAATTGTCTATTTACCAAAATAAAGTATATTTGCACCCGTTTAAGGGACAAAAATTTCCTGCTTTCGCAGGAACAGAATTAATAATCAGGGTCGGGCACCCTACAAATTAATGTGATATGCCAGTAAAGATTAGATTACAGAGACACGGTAAAAAAGGAAAACCATTCTATTGGGTAGTTGCTGCCGATAGTCGCGCAAAGCGAGATGGTAAATATTTAGAGAAATTAGGAACATACAATCCTAATACCAATCCTGCGACAATAAACCTAAACTTAGACAATACCGTTCAATGGTTACAGAACGGAGCGCAACCGACCGATACTGCACGTGCTATACTTTCATACAAAGGCGTTATGATGAAGCACCACTTGTTAGGTGGTCTTAGAAAAGGAGCCTTGACCGAAGAGCAAGTTGAAGAAAAATTCAACGCTTGGATGGATGAAAAAGCAACTAGAGTTGCCGACAAGGTAGGTGGTTTAGATAAAGCAAAGGCAGACGCCAGAGCCGCTGCTTTGAAAGCTGAAAAAGAAGTAAACGAAAAACGTGCCTTGGCAGCAGCAGAAGCTGCATTACCAGAAACACCTGAAGGTGAAAGTGCCGAAGAAGAAGTCGAAGCTTTAGCGGAAGCACCTGCTCCTGAAGCAGATATCGCACAAAGCGAAAATACAGAAGGTAGCGCAGCTGAAGCGGAAGCCGTAGTAGAAACTCCTGAAGCGCCTCAACCAGATGTTGAGAATGCCGACACAAAACCAGTTGCCCCCGTGGTAGCCGAAAAAGTTGTTGAAGCTAATGACGATATGGAAAAGGCACCATCTGTTGATGAAGTAAAAGAGGAAGCTGCTAAAAAAGAAGAAGAGTAAAAAATTAAGAAGCGACAATGCGAAAGGAAGACTGTTTCTACCTCGGCAAAATCGTTTCAAAATATAGCTTCAAGGGCGAGGTACTAGTCAAAATAGATACCGACAAACCCGAGCTTTACGAAAACATGGAATCAGTTTTTGTTTCAATGCGAAACAATCTGGTTCCATTTTTTATTTCTAAGTGCCGCTTACACAAATCGACCCTGCTACGCATCGATTTTGAGGAAGTGAAGTCGGAATCGGCCGCAGACAACATTATGGGTTCCGAGTTATACTTGCCGCTCTCCTTTCTACCAGAACTAAAAGGTACTAAATTCTACTTTCATGAAATCATTGGCTATGCCATGAAAGACGCTGTACATGGCGATATTGGAACCATCACCGGAGTAAATGACACGACCTCTCAAGCGCTGTTCGAAGTACAAAAGGGGGATAAACAGTTGCTTATTCCTATTACGGACGAGATTATTACTGAAGTTGACAGGAAGAACAAAACCATTTCTGTAACTACTCCTGAAGGTTTGGTGGATTTGTATTTGGCTTAAGGTATAACCAAGTACATTTATAGCGGCTACCTACCAATCGCTAATTCGATGAAAAAGACTGTAGTTTTCCTTTGTTGTTTGCTACCAGTAGTACTTCTTTCCCAGCTCTAGTCAACATCCTAATTTTTTTCGCGTCGCCATCTGCAAAAAATCCGCTTTTTTTAGAGTCTTTCGCACTAAAAACACCTTTTCCGTTACCAGACAAGAACAGGCCTGTGCCAGCATCATTTCTGGGGGTCTCTATTTCAAAATCGAAAAGATTCCCAATGGCGAGAATATCCAGATTCCCATCACCGTTAAAATCCCTGACAAGCATATCGTTGATGTTGGTTAGCTGCGCCATATACGGAAGTTTTGAACTACTAAAATTACCGTTTCCTAAATTTTCAAGATATATCGAAGCAAAAGTGCTGGCTTCGTAATGCAATGCGTTTTTCAGGTTATCCTCGCCGTAAACCTCATCAAGCTCTAGTGAAGCGAATACATCATATTTTTTTAAATCGGTTTTAAGGGCAGGCACTTGTTGCGATGAACATGAAAAACCACGCAGGGGATAATGCTTTCCGTTGTTGTAATAGCCCAGCACAATATCATACTGACCATTAGTATCAAAATCGGAATAATAAATGTCGAATGGTTTTTCTTCGGATGTTCGGTACTTGCTATTCAAACCCAAATTACCGATTACATAGTCATCGTCCCCATCATTATCGAAATCTCCTTTGTTGATACTAAACCACCAACCTGATGTCTTATCGAGTGTAGAAATGTTTTCTTTAGTCAACTTTCCGGCATTATTGTTCAGGATGGTAATGGGCATCCATTCCCCTACAAGAATCAAATCTTTATCCCCATCGGTATCGTAGTCGGACCAAACAGCATCGGTAACCATCCCGATATCTTTTAAATCAGCAGCCGATTCGCCCGTAACATCCACAAGTTGTCCGGTTTCATTTTTTAACAATGAACTCGAAGCAGCAGAAGGATATTGATGGGGAACATGACGCCCTGCAACAAAAATATCGATATCACCGTCATTATCGTAATCTTCAGCTACAGCATTTGCCCCACTTACTCGATTCACATTCAGTATTGCCCCCTTAGTGAAGCCGCCACTACCATCGTTTATGTATAGTCTATCCATATAATGCGCATCATTTTTTGGATACGCATTCCCCCCGCTTACAACGTACAAATCTTTAAAACCATCCCCGTTGATATCAGCAAACAAAGCATCTACATCTTCGTAATCATCCTGAGTTGCCCAAAACTCTTTTACGGTTTCAGAAAACGACCCATCGCTATTCTGAAGATAAAGATGTGGCGCAAAGCCCGTGGCCCCACCTATAAAAATATCATCTAAAGAATCGTTATTTATATCGCCCACCGCAAGCCCGGGGCCAAGATTGGATAATTTATGAGGCAGTAGTAATTGTTGTGAATAATCATCGAATACGTTCTCTTCGTGCGTGACATAGATTCCTTTCAAGGGGTCAATTGAGAAGCGTGTATGTTGTGAGTCTTCTTTTTTTGATCTGATTTTGGATGGTGCATCGTTCATTGCTATTTCCATTACTTGATTTACAGCAATATCTTTTAGAATGGTTTCCTTGTTGTTCGGCCACTGAACGACCAAGCTATCTACTTTGTTAATACTACCAAGGCCAAAATGGACAATAGGCTCACTTGTAGAGTAAATACCCCTTACGTTGGTAGTTTCTTGCATTTGAACCGAATCTTGAGCATACAAATATATTCGTGAACCAAAAACGGTTTTGTTGGCAACGTCGGTTAATTTTAATCTAAAAAAATTGTTTTCTTTCTTAGATTCCGAATTGTTCCTGTAAATAAAAGCCTTCTCGTTAATATTGTTAACGATAAGGTCTAAATCACCATCGTTATCAAAATCAGCGTAGGCTGAACCGTTGGAAAAAGATTCATTGTCAAGACCCCATTCTTTCGCTATTTTTTGAAAATTTAAGTCGCCATGATTTTTAAACGCATAATTTTTAAGTGGTTGAGAAGGAATCATATCAACTACCTTGTCTATATTGATAATATCCCAGATACTTGCTATGCCACCTCCATCGGGGTGGTCTTTGAGCCATTCAATTCTTGTGTTGTTAATATATTCAGCTATTTTTTTATCGGCATCAGTATTTCTGATATCCCTAAATAAGCCATTTGTTATGTAGGCATCTTTTAACCCATCATTATCAAAATCTGCTATTAAATTCGACCAACTCCAATCTGTTGCGGCCATTCCCGAATACTGAGCTACATTACTAAAAGTATTGTTGCCATTATTCAATTGTAGCGAATTGTACATATATTGAAAGCCACCGCCATCATTTACCACTTTCCAGAATGCATCGATATTCATACCGCTCATGTTCGATTTTAATCGAAAATTGTCTTCTGCTACCATGTCAACAACAAAAATATCGAGCAACGCATCATTATTTATATCGGCCACATCGACCCCCATACTGTAATAGGAAGTTTGTTTGATAGATGCACCTATTTTATCGGAGAACGTTCCGTCTTGGTTGTTAATAAACATGAAATCTGGAGCCTGAAAGTCATTCGCCACATAAATATCAGTCCACCCATCATTATTCAAATCGCTTGCGGAGACCCCATTTGGAAAACCGGTTTTTTGTAGCCCTGTCCGTTGCGTTACATCTTCGAAACTATTCCCTTTGTTTTGGTATAGCCATATACTGTATTCAGGTTTCGAAAGATCAGAACCAGAAAGCATAGAGAGGCTTCCAGGGTTCGGGGGTTGGGTTAAAAGAAATAAGTCTAACAGGCCATCTCTATCATAGTCCAAAAAAGTGGCATGTCTTGTCCTGTCTTTATTAGCCACACCATAACTTTCACCTTTCTCAATGAACGTGCCGTCACCACTATTGATATAGAGTAGATTTTTTCGCCACTCTGGCCTGTCATCATACAATTCTCTACTCACGTAAATATCAAGAAAACCATCATTATTAACGTCTGCAACAGTAACACCTGTTGACCAGCCCCCGTCATCTATTATACCCGATATTTTAGTTACATCTTTAAAACGAAAACCCCCTTCGTTAATATATAATTTGTCGGGCACGAGATTACCTGCGAAATACAAATCTTGTAGTCCGTCATTGTTAAAATCCCCAACACCAACTCCCGCACCGCCATAGAAATTAGCGTATAAGAGAATATTATTCTCTTTACTGTCTTGTATCCTATTGTTAAACTCAATCCCAGTAATCGCACTTTCCAACAGTGTAAACTGCTTTAAATTATCTTCCTGTTTTTTATCATCTGCGCATGAGAGCATGATAAAAACAAAACATACCAAAATAATTTTAAGAAGAAAGTTATTTAAGACCAAAAAGTTCATTGCAACAAGATAACTATAGTATTATACTACAACAAAAAATAAAGGAGGGTTTCCCCTCCTTTAACAACTCAATTTACTACTAACTCAAACTTTGAAATGCGTTTACAAAGCTATATGAACACTATTATTCAACATCCCACCATACCCTTGTAGTCAGAACGTCTGGGCCTTGGGCAGAAATTACTGCTTGATAATTATCTGGATTAACACTCGCTTCATTTTCAGAATAGGTAAGCCTTCTCGGAATTGTTCCGCCTGTTTCATTTCCAGGGAAATTTACCGGAACCAACACTGGAAAACCAGTTCTTCTCCAATTAGAGAAGGTTTCATATTCGTTAAGGAATGTCGCTGCCCAGTATTGCGTATTTATCTGCTCAATGGCGTTTACTGTATCATACGGATTGTCTGCCAAATAAGTAGCAATAGCACCGTCATCAATTGCCGCGGCCTCTGTGTATAGCGACAAATGCTTCATTGCAGCGGTTACACCATTATTATAGTGTGTTTCTGCGTCTCCAGCTAAGCCCCATCTAACATTAGCCTCAGCCAACATTAATTCTACCTCTGCATAGGTTTGAAAAATCATAGGTGCCTCGAAAGCCGCTAAGATGGCCCTATTGGGCTCAGCGTATGCATCAGTATTCTCCTCACCGGTCATATCCATCAACATTGCGCTGTTCAGACCATTAGGAAAGCCGATTAAATCTGCAGCCGCAGTACTACCATCGCTTCGTCTGGCAGCTAGTATTGGAAGCCTTGGATCATTACCATCTTGCAAAAAGTCGATAAAGGTCTTACTCATTCTAGGATTACCATCGGCATCAAAAACTTCCGATATTCCATTTCTGTTATTTGCGTCGTGTTGCAAGTAAAAAATGTCCTCATTCGAAGTCATGACACCACCTGAAATAGCTTTGGTTGCCCAAGCCTGCGCGGCAGCCGGGTCAACTTTAATCAATCGGAGTCCCAAACGCAACATTAAAGAGTTCGCAAGCTTTTTCCATTTGGCCTGATCCCCATTATAGATTACGTCTGCGGCCCCAAAACCTGAGGTTCCGGTGCCTAACGCTGCTGCAGATTCCTCTAATTCGTTTAGCATATCTGCATAAATTTCACTTTGTGCATCATATTTAGGTAGAAATATACCTTCAAGTACGGCCTTACCAGCTTCACTATAAGGAATATCGCCATGAAGATCTGTAAGTCTGGAAAAAGCGAAGACTCTCAGAATTCTAGCAATAGCTTTCATTTCATCAGGTGCAGCTTCTTCATCTAACTGAGACAGTAAATCTTGCACTGTTTTGATAGCATTACCATAGTACCGATCCATTAGAGAAGAGGCATATCCTCTATTCCAAGTGTATTTATCACCATCCCAATAGCCTGCTGTAGTGGCAATATGCTGCATCATAGTCGATTGATAAATCATGCCTGCCCTCCAGTTATCATAACGTTCGCTAGAAACGAACTTGATTACGGCAGTTAGCTTATTGGCCGCTGCAATCTGTGGTGGTTTTGTAGGGTTTACGTTTAACTCTTCAAATCCGTCATCACAAGCGCCCAAAACTAGCGCCATCATAAATAAACAAATTAATTTTTTCATACTTTTTTTTTTAAAACTTTAAGTTTATAGTCATACCATAATTTCTCGACGCAGGAACACCAAAATATTCTAAACCTTGGGAGTTTCCGACGGCATAAGCACTTTCTGGGTCAATATTATCAATACTTCTGGATATGTAGAAAAGATTCGAAGCAATGAAGGAAACGTTAACGTTAGTCAAGAAAATATTATCTAATGCTTTACTTGGCAATGAATACCCGATGCTTAATTGTCTGAATTTAATATAATCAGAATCTTCTACAAATTCTTCGGCAATTTGACTGATTTCACCCCAATATGTCTGTAAATTTTCAGGAGCTACGGTCGTTGTAAAAGGTTGGTCGGTCGCGTTATCTATACCTGACACAGTTAATCCGTTCTCTCTACCTTCCAACGTATTTTTGTGCAGACCTCTTGCATGAAGTAAGGTGTTTGTACCAGAGAATATCTGGCCTCCAAACTTACCGTCTATCAAGAAATTAAGATTGAAATTTTTGTAAGTAAACGAGTTAGAGAAACCTAGTGTAAGTGGAGGAACACCTTCACCAAGAATTTTTCTTTCTCCTTCAACAGCTCTTGGTACCCCTTCATCGTCAATATCGTACTTGATTACGCCATTAGCGTCTCTTTCGTAAGAAACACCTACTATAGTTCCGTAACGTTCACCGACACGGTGTGTTATTCTAACATTTCTGGTTCTTGGCTCATCTAGGTTAACATCGGAATCAACATCATCTGTAGCCACCACAAGACCCTCGTTATAAGCACCGTTTATTGACGCATTCCAGCTAAAATCCGAAGTCCTGATTGGAGTACCGCTGACCAAGAATTCGAAACCTTTGTTTGACACTTTACCAAGATTTGCACTTGCACCACCATAGCCTGAAAAAGAGGAAGTAGCGACATTTACTATATCATTGGTGGTCTCATTGGTATAATAAGCTAAATCAAATGATAATCTATTATTGAACATTCTTAAATCTAGACCAATTTCGGATTCATTTTTGCTGAACGCAACTAAATCTGCATTTGGAACGCTTCCGTTACTAATATTACCAGTAGGCTGCCCGTTTATGGGATTTCCGAAAATCTGATATGTCAAACCGAGAGTGTAAGGGTCTTGTGCCCCACCCGCTACTTCCGAGTAGCCACCTCTAAGCTTTAAAAAGTCTATAAAAGAGGGCATTTCGAAGGCATCGGATAAAACCAAACTCGCGTTTATAGATGGGTAAAAATCATCATTTGGCGTAGTTTTTCCTGGAAAAGATAAAGTAGAGAACCAGTCATTTCTTCCTGTAAAAGTAATGTAAGCCCAACGGTCATAGGAGAGCTCGATAGAACCGTAGACAGAACCGATTTTACGTTCAGAATACTGACGACTTCTAGATTGTTGCACTGTATTACCAATATCCTCAAGTCCCGGAACAATAAAATCGTTACCACCCAAGAAAAGGTTTTCACTTTTCAAATGATTAGAGTTTGCACCAACCAAAGCTGAGAAAGCAAATTTATCAGTAATGTCTTTTGTAGCCGCTAAAATAATATCCGCATCTACTTGATTAGTTCTTCTTTCTGAATCATTAATACCACCTAGTGGCTTAAAACCAGTTCCAAAAGGTTCTACTTCCGTTCTTCTTATAACATCATTGTCGATACCAACACGACCTGTTAGGGATAACCAATCGGTAAAATCGTAACGCAACGTCGTTGAAGCGATTATTCTATTCCTTACATCATTCCGCCTAAAATTAAATGCGGAAAAATACGGGTTTGTAACAAAGGTATTGTCTGTAAATTGACGTTCTTGCCCGTTTTCATCTGTCGCTGGCTGCAAATCTCTTATGTCCAGGTTACCGGGCAGTAGACCGGCAGAAAAATTAGCGTTACCTGGGCTATCTGATAATCTAGCCCTGTTTTGTACTTTTTCTATGATATACTTTACGTTTACCGTATTGGTTAACTTATCCGCCAAAACCGCGGTCGTATTCAAAGAAAAGGACTTTCTATTAAATCCAGCGTTGGGAACTACATCTTCATTCGTTAAGTCGGAAATCGACAACCTATACGTTAACTTTTCTTTAGCTGATGTCAATGCAACCGTATTAATGAAGGTAGAACCTGTTCTGTAAAATTTATTAATATTGCTACCTCTATAGGAATAAGGTCTAGAAACATCATCCCATTGTGGAACTTGACTACCGTCAAATCTTGGACCCCAAGAGTTGAAACCCGCCTCCCTAGCGCCGGCCGCATTTGCTGGCTTTTCACCAAGAAGTCCTTGCCCATACTCTGTTTGATAATCTTGTAACGAACTGTCTACAGCATTAAAATTTACTTGACTACTTACTTCAACACCAAAGCCTTCTTGACCTTTACCCGTTTTTGTTGTAATTATAATTACCCCACCTGCAGCACGAGACCCGTACAGCGCCGATGCCGCGCCACCTTTTAAAACTGAAATTGATTGAATATCATCTGGGTTAATACTGGAGATACCGTCTCCACCATCGGAACCACCCCATAAAGAGGCAGACCCATTGTTCCCATTACTTATTGGTATACCATCTACAACGTATAGTGGTTGATTTTCTCCAGATAAAGAACTTGAACCCCTTATCACCACCCTACTCGAACCTGCTGCTCCCGTAGAGTTTTGGGAAATATTCACACCAGCAATCTTACCTTGAAGTGAATTAATTGCATTTGGTGTTTTAATCGTAGCGATTTCTTCACCGCCCACTTCGGTTATCGAATATCCAAGTGCTTTAGTTTCCTTGCGAATACCTAAGGCCGTTACCACTACCTCGTCCAGTTGACTTGCATCTTCCGCAAGCGTAACATTTATGCTGCTTTGGCCGCCAACGGGCACTTCTTTTGTGGCATACCCCAAAGAGGAAAAAACTAGTGTTGCCCCATTGGTTACATTGATGCTGTAGTTGCCATCAAAATCAGCAGAGGTACCATTTGAGGTGCCTTTTTCAACGACATTAACCCCAGGAAGTGGAGTGCCATCGCTGTCTACTACGGTACCGGTTATTGTTCCACCTTGCGCCACCATACCTTGAAGGAAGATAAAGGCCACAAACGTCAAAAAATAATTGATTTTTTTGTTCATACGAGTTTAGGTTTAGTTAGTTTAATGATTGAAATTGGAGAAATACAAATAAACGTGATAGAAATTTCGACCAACGACGACTCCGAAAAGCTAGACAACTAATTCTAAACAAATATCAAAAAAACTTTAAGGAAAGTGCGAAATAATTACATTTCTTTTAAAATAAGTGTCAATATCACATAATATCGCCTTAGAACCGTATTTAATTTAAGCTCTTTAATCTTTACAACAAGTACTTTATTTACCTATCAAAATTCTTGATTACACCCCATTGTTCATCAGTTATAGCAGGCCCATCAAAAAATGAAGCTCCTCTTCCCCCATTTATTTGTACTTGTGTAATAGCTTGCTTCAATTCGTTCGCCGTCATTTCAGGAACATAGATTCCCGTATGTAATTCCGTGGTACTGTTATTAAGATCTGTTACGCCTTGTTTTGTGGCATACCCAATCCAATCTATTTCTTCATTGTAAAAGCTGTTATATATCATTGGAAGTACCGCATCGACATCCCATTTATCCCATCGTTGTCGCACCATGTGATCGGCCATCTCTGGGTATGGAAATACTGCTGCAGTAAGTAGTTTATCATTTTCATGTGCTATTCCGTAGGCATCGTCAACGATGGCTTTTACCTTATTTAAACGAAAATTTTTCCATTCCATATCAATTGCCGGATTTTCAAAATCACTGGGGTTTTTGTGATGTAACTTTTCAAACTCACTTACGCAAACATCGCAATAACAGAAATCATATTGGGGCAACTCTTCGTTTTGCACCAAATCGTATTTAGGGAGCAGGCCCACAGGAAGAAATATATCCGAATACCGAATATAGTCTAAGTGTACACTTGCAACACCATCTACTTTTGCAAGATTTTCAACCAAACTCAAGATATGATTTCTCGATGCTTCCCGAGTTGGGCACATCCATTTATAATATCCCACATAAGGTGGGTCATCGTAACACGATTTACCATCACGACTTACCGCATACCAATCAGGGTGTTTTTCCGCGATAGAATCGCCTGGCCGGTTTACCGTGAACATCCAAGCATGGACTTCCAAATTGTAACGTTTTGCTATCGGAACTAGACGCGAAAGTAATTTGGCATCGGTATTGGTATTTATTAAAACCGCATCGATTCCATTCTCGTTATATTTTGAAAATTCTTCTTCGTATAACTCATCTGCTTTTTCACTATCAGCCGTAGTCCATAGCCAAAATTTAAAAGGTGTTTTTATTTCTTGATTATGCGCCTTGCTAGCAACTTTTGATTCTTTTTGGCTTTCACAGGACACCAAAGCGAATAACACCACTAAAAGCCAACTATATTTTCTGAATACGCAACTAATCATGCGCACTGATTTCAATTTTTCCATCCTCTTTAATTGATATGATTTTTTCCGTAAATGGACTCTTGGCCCATATAACCCATCCAAATTTATGTGCCTGTAATTTCGGGACTATATTTTGACCTAAAATTTCCTTTTCCTGCATTATCCCGATATCTTCTTCAGATTTTAAATATTGCCTAAACAATTCATAGAGATACCATTTAATATGTTCATCTTTTGGTATTTCGAACGACGTTTCGCTACCCACATCCTGAGAAGAAAAATACACATAACCCCAACGCTCAGGCTCGTGCATATTAATTACTTCTTGAGGAGACCAAACCCAATTATACTCATGTAAAAATTGCTTGGTCACTGCATCTTTTTTTCTATTATAGCGACCATTCCTAAGCTCAAAATCCCAGTTTACCCTAGAAAAATTCATTCTCCAAAATTCGTTCTTTGGTACTTTAATTTTTCCGCCAGGCTCAGTATCAAAAGACCACGGTATGGCAATCTCGATAGACCAACCTTCATCTACATCGTCAGGGTTATTCAACGAGCCGTTGATATGTATGGCTGACCGGAGTCCTTTAAAATCCCAACCATCTAAAACTTTCCCCTGATTTCGGTAGGGTTTTGACAAAAACAAATCCCATATCGTATTTAATGCATTGACCTCAAATTCATAATAGTTATGTGTGTCACCATCTGGATCTATAAAAATCTCAAAATCATTATTGTAAAAAATAATTGTATCGCGTTCTTTCAAATTTGCCCAAACATGCGGTTCTTTTATTTCAGCAAAGACATATAGATTATCATCATCCCAAGTCATTTTCATTCGAGTGTCGTACTTAGGCTTTGCAAGCCCCTGAATATCTATATAATTATTTGACCAAGTTGCTTTTTTCCAAGAATCCTCTTTAGCAAGACCATCTATCTCGAATGCGCCTGTAGCCTTATTGGCGACATAAACCTTGGGGGCACTTTGACCACATAAGATGATATGCCATGCCAACAAAAAGCATACTGTTAACACCAACTTACGCCAAAGCATTATTGAAATCAAAATCGCCATTGCACCAATTTTTGCTACCCTACTAATTTACTTAATAAAACTACTAAAGTTTTTTATTTTATCTTGGAAGGCGAATAAATTTAGACCAACAACTATAGGCGATCGCTACAAGCCGTTAATTAAGGATACTAACTATCAATGATAGCAGAAAATAAATTAAATGACTTTATAAGCAAAAGCGCCCCCAAGAATTATAGGGTCAGCTATAAGTACCACATACTTTTTTGGACGCTTTATTTTATTTTCAACACGCTCAGATGGAGTAGTATTCATGATGATCTTATGTACTCCCTAAAAACCAATTTAATCGGGTTTCCCATTCATATCGCCTTAGCTTATTTTAATGTCTACTATTTGATGCCGAAGTTCATCTATACCAAAAAGTACATCCGCTATGTTCTTTATATAATAGTAGCGCTTATTGTAATGTTATTGGTTAAGTTTAATCTTACCTATTACTTAGTAAGTCCTATGGTTATGCCAGAAATCGCTCCTGACATTAGCCGTTTAACATTGGACTATGCCATACAAACAATGCTTGGCGAATTTTATGTAATTAGTTTCGTTACGGCTATCAAAATCACGGTAGACCGCTTGCGAGAGAACAGCAAATTGCACGATTTAGAAAAAAGGCAGCTTACTACAGAGCTTAGGTTTCTAAGATCTCAAGTGTCCCCCCATTTCTTTTTTAATACGCTTAATAATATATACTCGCTTACACTGGAAAAATCAGACAAGGCACCGATTGTTGTCTTAAAACTCTCCGAGTTTATGCGCTATTTGTTGTATTCTGCGAACCAACCGAGACAGGACTTAAAAAATGAGCTAGATAGTATCCAAAACTATATTGATCTGGAACGTATTCGATTCGATGACTTGCTTCAAATCGATGTTGGTATTTCGGGCAATCTAGAAAATAAAAAAATTGCTCCAATGTTACTCATTCCCTTGGTTGAAAATTGCTTTAAGCACGGTGCAAATAAGAACATAGGAAAAGTAGATATTTGCATAGATGCAGAAGTTATCGATGATTATTTGTATTTTAAAATTTCAAATACTACACCCCCAAAAGATACTAGAAAAACCAACGCTACGAGAAATAAAGGAATCGGACTGTCGAACGTAATAAAAAGATTAGAGCTAGGTTATAACCAAACTGATTATGAACTTGACATCTCTGAAAAAAACAATAAATTTCAAGTCAGTCTGAAATTAAAAGTATAATGACAATAAAAGTAATCGTAATCGATGATGAACCTTTAGCTATAAACGTTCTCAAAAACTATATTGAAAAAGTTAAGGACCTGCAACTTGTTAAGACCTTTTCAAACGCTATTGATGTAGGATCTTTTTTGCAAGAGAATTCAATCGACATCATTTTTCTTGATATTAAAATGCCCATTTTAAATGGCATTGATTTCTTAAAAACCTTAAAAACTCAAACTCAAGTAATAGTTACAACAGCTCATGACAAATATGCGATTGAAAGCTATGAGCTCGAGGTACTCGATTACTTGGTCAAACCCATACCCTTTCCTAGGTTCTTAAAATCAATAAATCGCGTAATCAAATTAAAAAAATCAGTTGATGGAGAACAGATTTCACCGCCCGTGAGAAGTCATATTTTTGTTAAAGTAGATAAGAAGAAACTTCAAAAAATATATCTAGATGAGATTTTGGTGATAGAAAGTCTAAAAGATTATATTCGGATAATCACAAGTTCGTCAAAACATATAGTACATAGAACCTTAGCTAGCATTACAGAGGAGCTGCCCTCAAGTCAATTTATAAGAATTCATAGATCATTCACTGTCTCGATTGACAAGGTTAATATCATAGAAGGAAATAGTTTAGAAATAAATGGCATTCGCTATACCATCGGCAGAAGCTATTTAGCTACTACTAAAGACATCATATTGAATAGAACAGTATAAAAAGACGTGGGTCGTTCTTCGCCTAAATAGTAGCAGACATTTTTTCACTTTCTCAACTAAGAAATACAGATTTTAATAAATTAAATAATTGATTTTCAATTATTTAAATACATTTCCTCATTGCAGCAATTCTTCGAGTATTTTAGCAATCAGGCGAATCAGCTTTATACTTTTCACTTTATAAACCACAGCAAGGTGTTGGTGTACTCCGAATAGGTGTTCAGCTAAAAAAAGATGTGTCACATTCTTTTTTTTGTAAATTGAATACGTAATTCTACAAAACGAACAATCAAACTACATATGTCATCAGATTTTTGCAATACGATACTATATTTTAGCCGTGGAAAATCAACTCTTATCCTTGCGGTACTTTTTTCATTTCTTACGGGCTGTAATCCGAACACCGTTACCGAAAAACTTGTTGCTACAAATCAAAGTGTCAAAGCCGTACCGGATGTAATTGACTTCACCTTTGATGTGAAACCCATTATTTCTGACCGCTGTTTTAAATGCCATGGACCAGATAAAAATGCTATTGAAGGCGATCTATCACTAAATTCTCCTGAAGATGCCTACAAAGCTCTTGGTGAATTAAAAGACCATTATGCTATTGTTCCCAAGAATGCTGAAAAGAGTACTCTTGTCGACAGAATATATAGTGAAGACCCTGCTCTAAAAATGCCTCCTCCAGAATCAAATCTAGATTTGACCGAATATGAAAAGGCGGTTTTGACCAAATGGATTGAACAAGGCGCGGAGTACAAAGCGCATTGGGCATTCAACCCTCCTGCAAATCCTGAAATTCCTGCTAACAAAAATTGGGGCAACAATGAAATTGACAATTTCATATTAGCCAAACATGAACAAAACGGAATCACACCAAATGAAAGAGCTTCGAAAGAAAAGCTGATAAGAAGGGTCTCTTTTGACTTGACAGGACTACCACCTTCTGTAAAACAAATTCAAAATTTTGTGGCAGATACTTCTGAAAAAGCTTATGAAAATTTAATCGATTCGTTATTTGTCACCGCCGACTATGCCGAAAATATGGCTGCAGAATGGATGGATATTTCTCGTTACGCAGACACACATGGCTACCAAGATGACTTTGAAAGAACCAACTGGCCTTGGCGCGATTGGGTAATTCATGCCTTTAAAAAGAACATGCCCTATGACCAATTTGTGACCTATCAATTGGCAGGAGACCTGCTACCAGATGCAGGATTGGAGCAAGTGCTTGCAACGGGCTTCAATAGAAACCATAAGATTACGGCGGAAGGCGGTGTAATTCCCGAAGAATACCGAATCGAATATGTAGAGGACAGAACAACAACACTGGGAATAGCATTTTTAGGACTTACTTTAGAATGTGCCCGTTGTCACGACCATAAATACGACCCGATAAGCCAGCAAGCACATTTTCAGTTTTTCAGTTTTTTCAACTCGATACCAGAAAAAGGATTGCTTTCCGGCAGAGATGACCTGGGCGACCCCTATATTACCATTTCCGAAAAAGAAACAAAAGGTGTTTTGGATTTTATAAATATGCAGAACAGTCCGATGAAAGAAGTTCCGGTAATGGTCATGAAAGAAATGAACGAACCGCGACCTTCTTACATACTAAATCGTGGCGTTTATGACCAACCAACCGACGAAGTTTTTCCAAATACTCCCGAGTCTATTTTGGCCTATTCTGAAGACTATCCTAAAAACAGATTGGGACTATCAAAATGGTTATTCAATGACGAGAATCCTTTGACGGCTAGAGTTGCCGTAAACCGACTGTGGCAACGCATGTTTGGCAATGGCATCGTAAGCACTTCTTATGATTTTGGAAATCAAGGTGCATTACCTACACACCCCGAATTATTAGATTTCTTGGCAATAAAATACCGTGAAGAAGGTTGGGATACTCAGAAAATGTTGAAATACATCGCGCTTTCAGAGACGTATCAGCAGAGTACGGATATCACTCCTAAAATGTTAGAGCTAGACCCAGAAAACAAATTATTGGCTAGAGCACCCCGACTTCGCCTTTCTGCGGAAATGATTCGTGACCAAGCTTTGGCAGTAAGTGAGCTTCTGAATAAAGAAGTGGGCGGGCCTAGCGTAAAACCCTATCAACCCGCTGGTATTTGGGAAGAAACCACAGGCGGTGGCGGCGGAAGTACAGCTTCCTATATTCAAAGTACAGGTGACGATTTATACCGAAAAAGTCTGTATACCTTCTGGAAGCGGACTGTTCCGCCACCTAGCATGATGACCTTTGATGCTGCCTCTAGAGATATTTGCACGGTGAAAAGACAGGAGACAAATACACCGCTACAGGCATTGGTATTGCTCAATGACCCTCAGATAATTGAAGCTTCCCGTGCTTTGGCGCTAAATGCCTTATCTAAAAATGGTGAATCTGTTGATGAACAAATCAAATATATCTTCCAGCGCGCAACAAGTCGATTGCCCGATGAAACAGAACTAGCGAGCCTCAACAAATATTATACAGATATGCTCACTCAGGTGAAAGAAGAAGAGGTAAAGCCTGAGAACTATCTAATGATAGGGGCTTTCGAGGTTCCAGAATCCATTAACAAAGAAAAATTGGCAGCCTTGGCGCTGACCTCACATACGATTTTGAATTTAGACGAAACCATTTCAAGAGGATAATATGAGCGAAAAGAAAATTGTAGAAGACCGGTCCTTAATCTTAAATCGCAGGTCCTTTTTAGGAAAATCTGCCTTAGGTGTTGGTGGCGTAGCTTTATCATCGTTATTAGGAGTTAACTGTTTTCGAAAAGATGAAAACGGAATACTTACCAAAGATACTGGTGCAGGTAGCGTTGAGGGTATTTTAAAAGGATTGCACCATCCAGCAAAAATCAAAAGAGTAATCTACTTATTTCAAAGTGGCGGCCCTTCGCAATTAGAGCTTTTTGATTACAAACCAACTTTGCAAAAAAGAAGAGGGGAAGAATTACCGGAATCTATTCGTAACGGGCAGCGCCTCACAGGCATGACTTCCGGGCAAGATAGTTTTCCTTTGGTAGGCTCACAATTTGGTTTTAAACAATATGGTAAAAGTGGTACTTGGATGAGTGACCTACTCCCCCATATCGGTAAAATGGCCGATGATATTTGTGTCGTAAAGTCAATGTACACTGAGGCTATTAACCATGACCCTGCGGTAACCTTTTTTCAAACGGGTTCACAACAGCCGGGCAGACCCAGTATTGGTTCTTGGTTGAGTTATGGGTTGGGAAGTGAAAACGAAAACCTTCCTGCTTTTACAGTTTTACTTTCGAGAGGTTCGGGAAGACCTAATGGGCAACCGTTATATACTAGACTTTGGGGCAATGGCTTTTTACATTCTTTGCATCAAGGCGTACAATTCCGTGCGGCAAAAGACCCAGTTCTCTATTTGAATGACCCAGAAGGGACTACAAAAAAAACAAAACGGGCTATGCTCGACCAATTGGCTGAACTGAACGACCAACATTATCAAACTTCTGGTGACCCTGAAATACAGAGTCGAATCGCACAATATGAAATGGCATATCGCATGCAGACCTCAGTACCGGATGTGATGAATACCGACAAAGAACCCGACTATATTTATAAAATGTACGGGGCCGATGCTAAGATTCCGGGTACGTTTGCCGCTAATTGTCTGTTAGCAAGAAGACTAGCAGAGCAAGATGTGCGCTTCATTCAATTGTACCATATGGGATGGGACCAGCACGATAATTTACCCAATGCCATTGAAAAGCAGGCGAAGGATGTTGACCAAGCTTCAGCTGCATTAATTGCAGATTTAAAACAACGCGGAATGTTAGAAGACACCTTAGTTGTTTGGGGAGGCGAATTTGGAAGAACAAATTATTCCCAAGGTTTATTGACTGATACCAGTTACGGTCGTGACCACCACCCAAGATGCTTTAGTATGTTTATGGCAGGTGGCGGCATCAAACCAGGAATCGTTTACGGAGAAACTGATGAATTTGGATATAACATTACCGAGAATCCTGTGCATGTTCACGATTTTCAGGCGACCATGCTACACCAACTCGGCATCGACCATGAAAAATTGGTCTATAAATATCAAGGCAGACGTTTCAGACTAACCGATGTTGAAGGCCATATAGTTAAAGACATTTTGACCTAATGCAGAGACGAGGCTTCATTAAAAAAACCGTAATTGCTTCTGCGGGCTTATTGGCAAGTGCTCCTGCAATGGGCATGCTTGCGCCATACAAAGATGCTATTATTGGTCACGGTGATTTTCGCTACAAGATTGATATGTTTTGGGGCACCTTGAATGCTGAAAACTATCCAGTAAACGATTGCCATGAAATGGTGCAAGACTCTCAAGGTCGAATTTTACTATTGACCAACCACACCAAAAACAACGTCATTGTTTACGATAAAAGTGGAAAGCTAATCGAAGTATGGGGAACGGATTATCCCGGTGCACACGGACTTACACTAAAAGTCGAAAACGGAGAAGATTTTTTATACATCTCTGATAATTACCGACATGAAGTCATTAAAACAACTATTGACGGTAAAGTGGTTCAGGTTTTTCCATACCCTAAGGCATCTGGCAAATACGATACGAAAGAAATTTATATTCCTACTGAAACTGCAATTCATGATAATGGCGATGTTTATGTAGCAGATGGTTATGGTGAGCAATATATTATGCATTATAACGCTAAAGGCGAATTGCTGAACACTTTTGGTGGGCGAGGTGATGCAGACCATTTGTTCAACAATGCACACGGCATTTGTATTGATACTCGCGACAAGTCCAATCCGACCTTATTAATCACCGCACGACAGCAAAACAAGTTAAAACGTTTTAGCCTTTCGGGAGATTTTATGGAAAGTTTTGATCTACCCGGAGCCTATATTTGCCGCCCTGTCATTCATAAAGAAAATGTGTATTTGGCTACCATCTGGTCTAATGACGGTTCAGAAGGGACTGGTTTTATTTCCATCTTAGATAAGGATAATACCTTGGTTTCGGCTCCTGGAGGATGTACTCCGGAGTATGCGAATGGCCAGTTGAATAAAATGTATCAAACCTTAAAAGTGTTTACCCATCCGCATGATGTTTGTGTTGATGAAGATGATAACCTATATGTAGCGCAATGGAACTCAGGAAAAACATACCCTATAAAACTCCTTCGCGTATGAAACAGTTCTACGCCACAGTTTTCATCTTTGGATTGCTACTCTCTTGCAATCCAAAAGAAATGGAAAAGATATCCTACTTATCTTCCGAAGAAATGACCATGGCCGCACCCCTATTGGAATGTGAAAATCTATTTTTTACAGATTCAGTCGAGGTCGCGATGCGATTCTCATTATCAGATTCAAGCATAAATTATACCCTTGATGGCTCGGAAGTTAGCAGCACTTCGAAAACCTACGAGAAACCTATACGATTACACAAGACAACCGTAGTAAAAGCTAAAAACTTTCATCCTGAATTTCAATCTAGTAGTGCGGCTAATTTGAAAGTAGTCAAGACAAATAGAAAATTATTGGGAAGTAAGATCATTGTAAATCCCGAGCCAAATGAACGTTATCAAGGTTGTGGCGCTTCAAGTTTAAACGACTTTACAAAGGGCACAACCGCATTTGCTAACGGAAATGCCTGGTTGGGTTTTCAAACCGATAGCATACAAATAGCTGTTGATTTTTCTGAAGGAAAAAATATTTCAAAAGTTACGGTAAGTTCCTTCGCGAATCATGGTGCTTGGATTTTTCTTCCAAAGGAAATAAAGGTATTTTCAGCAGGGCAAGAAGTAGGTGCTGTTGGCCTTCAAGAACCCTTAGAAGCAGCTACAGCAAAGCTAGAATTTATTGATATTCCTATTACAGAAAATAGATATAATAATCTGAACATTGTGGTTTACGCGGTAAACGAAATTCCGAAATGGCATCAGGGCAAAGGAACCGTAGCATGGTTCTTTACTGACGAAATATTAGTTGAATAAATGATTTTACAAGCCATACAAATCGGGAATTTTCATCCCTTATTCGTGCATTTGCCTATCGGCATCATTCTCTTGGCATTCGCTTTGGAGCTTTATAACCGCTTTCGGCCAAATCTTGCTGCGGAAGAAATTATTTTGTTTGTTTTAGGCTCCGCAGGGGTAACTGCCTTAGCCTCCTTGGGCACCGGTTGGTTGTTAGGCGAAGAAGGAGGATTCGATGAAGACTTACTTTTCTTGCACCGTTGGATGGCAGTTGCATTTACCGTAACAACGATCATCTTATTCTTTTTGAAAAAATCAAAAGCGGAGGGAGTAAAAAAAATGTACATGCCTGTTTTTATTATCGTCCTCATACTAGTTTCTGTAACTGGGCATTTTGGAGGAAATATGACTCACGGCGAAGATTACCTGTTCATAGACACTAGTGCTAAAGAAGTCATTATTAAAGATGTGGCTGAAGCTAGGCTACATGCAGATATTATACAGCCAATTTTAGAAGCAAAATGTATCAGTTGTCACAATGACGGAAAACTCAAAGGCGGACTCTTAATGACCTCTCCTGAGAACCTTTTAAAAGGAGGCGATTCGGGCAGTATGTTCGACTCTATAAACGGGCAAAAACCCTTGTTGGTTCACCGAATGTATTTACCAATGGAAGATGAGGAGCACATGCCCCCAAAAGGGAAAGTTCAACTGACCTCAGAAGAAATAGCTTTGATAGAATGGTGGGTTCAAAATGACAATTGCTTTGACTGCAAGACGAAAGATTTAAAAGCTTCCAAAAAAATGAGCGTGATTTTAGCAGGTCTTGAAGAAGACACTTCTCCTCATGCACTTATCGCCAAAGAAGTAGAACAAGTACCAACCCAATGGATTGAAGAAATGAATGGATTGGGCATTACAGTATATCTGCTTGCGGAAGAAAACCCCTTGTTAATCGCAAATCTGCAAGGAGAACAAAAACAATTAAAAGAAAAACTAAAAGCACTCAACGAGTATTCAGAAAACATTGTGGAATTGAATCTCGCCAGTTCCAAATTCAATGATACCATTGCGGACTTAATCACTCCCTTTAACAATCTGACTAAATTACAGGTGCAGAATACGAACCTTAGCGATGCTTCTATTTCCATTTTTGAAGGTTTTGAATTTTTAGAATCCCTTAATCTTTATGGGACAACTGTAACTAATGCAGTCTTTGAATTCGCAAAAAACAGACCTAGCTTAAAATCTTTATATCTATTTGAAACAAATGTGACCAGCGCCGAAGTAGCAGAATTTCAGGTAGCGTACCCAACCATTGCAATTCAGCATATTCCCAAAGATGCATTTAAAGCGGTTTCGCTATCCGCACCAACCATCGTAGCAGAAACGGCATTTTTTAAAGACAGCTTAGAAATAGCTTTGGAAAATACTTTTGAGGATTCCCAAACATTTTACACCCTAGACGGCACCGCGCCAGATAGCACTTCAACCCTATACACTAAACCTTTTCAGATTAGGGCATCGAAAACACTTCAGGCTATTGTTATGAAAGCAGGTTGGAAGCCCAGTAAGGTAAGTACACAAAAATTTAAAACTACTTCGGTAGATTATCTTGACGTTTCCTTAAATAAAGTGCCGAACGAAAAATATAAAGCACAAGAAGGCAAAACGCTGGTGGATTTAAAACGAGGTACCACAAATTTTGTAGATGGTGCTTGGCTAGGATACGAGGGTAGTCATTTTACCGCCACCATGACCTTAAAAGAACAAAAAGAGATTTCATCAATTTCGGTGGGAGCACTTTCCGCACCTACATCCTATATCTTTTATCCGGTAGAAATTATTGTATATACTTCTGAAAATGGTAAGCAGTTCAAACGCATAAAAAATATAAAATTGCTTAAAGAGGAACCCAATGCCGATGTCAAGCTAGCGTTTTTCGATATGGAAATACCGCCTACCAGCGCAAAATATGTCAAAGTAGAAATTAAAAGTCCGCTTAAAAACCCATCATGGCACCCCGCCCCTGGTGCAAAAAGTTGGATATTTGTTGATGAGATTATTTTAAACTAACACTCCTTTTTATGGAAAAACTTAATTCGCGGCTAATTGTCTTTGTCCTAGCAACGACATTTATATCTTGTAAAAACGAAGTCAAAAAGGAAGCTAAGCAGGAGCTTAGGTCGCCTAATGTAGTAGTTTTAATATTTACCGATGATCAAGGCTACAACGATGTCGGGGTTTTTGGAGCAAATGATATTGCTACTCCTTATCTAGACCAAATGGCTTCGGAAGGTGTTAAATTAACTAGTTTCTATGCTGCTCAAGCAGTATGTTCGGCATCAAGGGCCGGAATTTTAACGGGGTGTTATCCCAACCGCATTGGCATACACAATGCCATGATGCCTAATAGTAAAATAGGTTTGCATCCTAACGAAACCACACTAGCCGAAATGCTCAAAAATAAGGGCTATGCCACAGCAATTTTTGGCAAATGGCATTTGGGAGATCATGCGAATTTTCTACCGGCCAAAAATGGTTTCGATGAATGGTTTGGAATTCCGTATTCGAATGATATGTGGCCTTTACATCCTCAGCAGGGGCCTATTTTCAATTTCGACCCCTTACCACTTTATGAGAATGAAACTGTTATTGACACCTTAAGGAATCAAACGAACTTAACCACACAAATTACGCAACGAAGTGTTGATTTTATAAATCGAAACAAAGAGAATCCGTTCTTTTTGTATGTCCCGCATACGCAACCTCATGTTCCTTTATTTGTATCGGACAAGTTCAAAGGTAAATCAGATAGAGGATTGTATGGCGATGTTATCATGGAAATCGATTGGTCGGTCGGTCAAATTATGGAAGCTTTAAAAACTAACGGACTAGAAGAAAATACCATCGTAATTTTCACTTCAGACAATGGCCCATGGTTATCTTATGGAAATCATTCAGGTAGTGCACTACCCTTTCGAGAAGGCAAAGGCACAGCCTGGGAAGGTGGCCAGCGCGAACCGTTTATTATAAAATATCCTGATAAATTAGAAGCTGGAAAAGTTTTGGATATTCCCGTGATGGCGATTGATATGCTTCCCACTATCGCAGAAATTACAAAAGCAGAACTTCCCGCAAAAACCATTGACGGCAAAAGTGTTTGGAAGGTTTTAACTGGTGAATCTGAGGAAAGTTCGCAAGAAGCTTATTTCTTTTATTATCGGGTTAATGAATTGTTCGGAGTTCGTTATGGAAAATGGAAACTCTATTTCCCGCATCGTTATCGCACTATGAACGGTCAAGAACTTGGTAAAGATGGTTTACCCGGAGATTATAAAATGATTGATCTGGAAGAAATTGAATTGTATGATGTGGTGAATGATATAGGTGAGACCAAGAATGTTGCTGAAGCAAACCCTGAGGTTGTAGAAAAAATAAAACTACTAGCCAATGATATGCGTTCACGATTGGGTGATTCTTTGTTGGGTTTAGAAGGTTCGGAAACTAGAGAACCAGGGAGAATAGCAGATTTGCAAAAATAATTCAATAATCATCTGCTATTTGTTAGCAAAAGCAGTTGTGCAAAAGAAGTTAAGCCCGTTACTTTACTGACTTTAATAAGTTCGTTTAAATCATATAAAAAAGCTCCGAGTACCACGTCATCAAATCCGTCCTTATTAAAATCAAGTATTTCCATAGAGAGCCAATTACCATGAATTGGATTTTTCATATATGATGGTGTAAAATTGAGGCTCCCATCATTTTCAAGATATACAACCGCTTTTTCGATAGTTCTTTCCGCGGTGTAATCCGAATAGAGCGATGCCGCCACGATATCAAGGTCACCATCATTGTCAAAATCACTGGCCATCGCCTTGTGACAATCGTACATTGGATAAAAAAATGACTCATCAAATACATCATTTCCACTATTCAAATAAATCCGAACTCCGTGATATGGTTTATCAATTGGTGAAAAATCGCGATTATCACCATTACTAACCAACAAGTCTTGTAAACCATCGTTATTGAAATCAGCAAGCTCAAAATAACCTAACCCATAAACTGGAACAAATGCTAACACTCTCTTTTTTTCGAAGGTTTTATCTCCTTTATTATAATAAATATCGATTCCTTCATAAGACTGCGCCATAAGCACTACGATGTCTGGCAAACCATCGTTGTTCATATCTTTTACTTCTACCTTTCTAGCCCCTGGATCAAGATTCAAAACATGCTCTTTAGAGAAATCCATATTCTCATACCATGCCAATTTACCTATCGTGTGGCCGAAACTGCAAATAATCAAATCCTCGGTGCCCTCTTGGTCAAGGTCTTGCTTTGCCATTTGAACCGGTCGGCGTAAATTAGAAAAGTCAGGCAATTGCTTAGGGTCTCCTGTACTATTCAAATGGGAAAGTTTGCCTAATTTTTTATCAGAGGGCACTATTTTCCCAATTGTCATTAAAATTGGTGGGGTTGCAGGCGAAACTTGAATATCAACTGCATAATCATCTAAGGTCCATTCATTTGAAATCTCACCAGTAGTTTTTAAAGCAAGCAGTTTTTTATAATCCCCGATGTAAAGTTCCGAGGTAAGGCTGTCATATTCCAATAATGTGATTTGTGGTAAAGGCGTATTATCTATAGTGATGGTTTGCCCACTAAAGGGGAAAACTTCTTTTTCTTCGAAATCGAAAGATGGTTTGGGCAATTCTACCGGTGCCTCTGCTAAATAGTACGCCACAATCGAGTTCCAATCCTTTTTAGATATAAGGGGTGTTTCCGGATATACGTTTAGACTATCCCTTATTACGGATTCCTCTACATCTATTCCCGAATTCAGCCCTTTACCAGCCATCTTCAGACCCAAGCGCAGCGCCATATTGGGAAGCACAGAATTTTTCCAAGTAATTTTATCCAACAATTCTGGCCCGGTAAAATTATGGCACATTGCACAGTAACCTTTTGCAAGTATTTGCCCACGCGACGTGGCATTTTCGATTTTTGCGTTGGTAGCTTGTGCTGCAATTGGAGTTTGATAGAGACAAAAGACACACAGCACTAATGGTATTCTAATCCTGTAGAAAACTATCAATATTCGATGCAGATAATGGGACATAAAATCGCTCAAGATTGAATACTTATTACTCTTTAAAGATACTGAACTCAAGATGAGTTAAGTAATCAATAACGATAAATTGCCGCTTAGATACAAAACTTCTTTGGCGGTATTGAATTCAAACCGAACAAAAAACCCATCGAATTTAATTCGATAGGTTTTTTAAACTATTTGATTTTATACTTATCCTGTAATATTAAACGCTCCTGTCATTGAAGAATGAAATTGACAATTATAATATAAGGTATCGGGTGCATCGGTCGGCACAACAAATGTTACCGTTCCTACTTCCTCGCCATTGCCAGTAACACCTGCATTATAAGCGTCGCCATTGGTATTGCCTTGAACAGTCTTTATAAAAAACGGATGTCCCGATGCATTTACCGTAAAGGTGTAGGTCTTTCCTCGTTCTAAAGAAATATCTGGGTTGCTAGCATCTGAAAGGCCACCACCATTAAAAATATAGGCCGTTGCTCCCGTATTTGTTACGTCAAAATTAACCGAATCGACACCCATATCTTCGTTCACTCCTATATCGCCCTGTGTTATCAAAGTACCTAGTTCATCCATACTCAAATGTATGTTGATATAGCCATCAACGGTCAAAATATCGGCATAACCAAAAGCAGTATCATCATCTAGTGCAGCTACATTGGTCTTACTAATACCCGTTACGCCTTTTACTGGATTGAACGAAAAAATAATTGGACCGCCCATTGCTGCATTGTTGGCATGAATATGCCCAGGATGCATACCACCCTCGGTAGTATTATTCAAGGCTATTATGGCCAATGCTTCGCCATTTAAGCGTTCTGAAAAAGTCGCCGTGCCGTCTATATTGGGTACGTCTACCGAATTTAATATATAGGTTTTCGATTCTCCTGTCAACTCATTTTGACCGATATCGCCCTGCGCGATTAGAGTACCAAGGTCTTCCATACTCAAATGAATATTTATATACCCATCATATGCTAGTACATCGTCATATAAAAATGGTGAACCATCTTCAAGTTCGGCAACATTCGTTTTACTACTGCCCGTTTCACCGTTTACAGGAAGAAAATTGAATATGATATCGCCTCCTTCTGCGGCTGTATTGGCATGAATATGCCCAGGATGCATACCATCTGCGGGGGTATTGTTCAATTGTATTTCGGCCAAGGCCTCGCCATTTGCTCTTTTGGTAAAGGTTGCCGTACCATCGATATCGTCTACATCAACACTTCCCAAATCATAAATCTTAGATGTCTTGGTAAGTTCATTTTGACCGATATCTCCTTGGGCAAGCAATGTCTCCAAATCATCGGTGCTCAAATGCACGTTAATATAACCGTCATAATCTAACAGCTCTTGGTAGCTTATAGCGGTACCATCTTTTAATGTTGTTACATATGTAGAACTTTGGCCATTAGCACCATCTACCGCAGTTAAATCGATTGCAATATCACCACCCTCCGCGGCCGTATTAAAATGTATATGAGCAGGATGCGAACCCGCCGTGGTATTGGTCAGAGCCAACTCTACTACCGTTGAATCATTACTGAAAGTCGCAAACTTCGCAGTTCCCGATATCGTCTCGTCCGAAACCGAACCAAGAGTAAACGTTTTAGAGGCAATTTCGGTAGCCATTTCTGCCGGAGGGTCCAACATTGGCGTACCATTATCATCATTGTTACACGCTACAAATAAAAAAAAACCAATTAAAATGGTTAGAACGTGAGTTACTCTTAATTTTATCTTCATAATTTTATAATTGTTATTTCGATTAACTGTAAACTATTAACGAGAAAAGGTTTAAATAGTTCACTCTACCAAATAGCTTTAAATTTTATTATGTTATTTCTTAACTAATTTACCAGTTGATTCTTTCAATTTTATAGAATGACCCCTATTTTTCATTTCAAACAATTTAACATCGGCCAAGACCGCTGCGCTATGAAAGTGGGCACTGACGGTGTGCTCTTGGGCGCGTGGGCTTCCTTGAAGAACAAACCAAATTCTATTTTGGATATTGGCGCTGGCACCGGATTACTCTCTCTGATGGTGGCGCAACGAAGCGAAGCAGAAAACATTGAGGCTTTAGAAATTAATACAGAAGCTTTTGAACAGTGTGTTGAAAATTTCGAGGCTTCCCCATGGGGCGATAGGCTATTCTGCTATCACGCAAGTTTAAATGAATTCGTTGAAGAAATAGATGAACGGTTTGACCTTATCATATCTAACCCTCCGTTTTATACTGAGGCCATTTCTAGTGGAAATACCTCACGCGATACCGCCAGGCAAAATCAAGCTTTACCTTTTGTTGAATTACTAAAAGGTGTTTCAAAACTACTTTCTTCAGAGGGTACTTTTGCGACAATAATTCCTTTTAAAGAGGAAACTAATTTTATTGAATTGGCCAATTCCTTTGGACTTTTTGCAAGCCATATTTTAAGGGTAAAAGGAAATCCTTCTTCAGAAATAAAAAGAAGTCTTTTAGAGTTTGGCTTTAAAGAGAAGAAAATTTCAGAAAATGAATTGACTATTGAACTAAAAAGGCATGAATACACGTTAGCGTATCAGGAATTGACCAAGGACTTCTATTTAAAAATGTAACATTACGACGAACTATTGTTATATTTTCTTTAATTATCTTTAATAAAAACTATCTACTATGCGACCCGATTTATTTGAAGCACCCGACTACTACAACCTTGACGACTTACTTTCAGATGAACATAAGTTGGTACGCGACGCTGCTCGACAATGGGTAAAACGAGATGTATCGCCCATCATTGAGGAGTATGCCCAAAAAGCAGAATTTCCCAAACAAATTATCAAGGGATTAGCAGAAATAGGTGCTTTTGGGCCTTATATACCGGAAGAATATGGCGGTGCAGGATTAGACCAAATAAGTTACGGACTCATCATGCAGGAAATCGAACGTGGTGATAGCGGGGTGCGGTCTACGGCATCTGTACAATCTTCTTTGGTCATGTACCCTATTTACACCTACGGCAACGAAGAACAACGAAATAAATACTTACCAAAATTAGCCTGTGGTGAATGGATGGGTTCTTTTGGGTTGACAGAGCCAAATCACGGTTCTAATCCCGGAGGAATGGAAACCAAATTCAAAGATATGGGCGACCATTATCTTTTGAATGGAGCAAAACTATGGATATCGAACTCTCCATTCTGTGACGTTGCCGTTGTTTGGGCGAAAAACGAAGAAGGGCGTATTCACGGACTTATCGTAGAGCGTGGCATGGAAGGGTTTTCAACTCCAGAAACACATAATAAATGGTCCTTAAGAGCGTCGGCGACCGGGGAATTGATTTTTGATAATGTAAAAGTACCTAAGAAGAATCTGTTGGAGGGAAAATCAGGATTGGGCGCGCCGCTCGGTTGTCTTGATTCTGCCCGATTCGGAATTTCATGGGGAGCCATCGGTGCCGCTATGGATTGCTATGACACTGCCCTTCGATATGCAAAAGAACGTGTTCAGTTTGGCAAACCAATCGCAGCATTTCAATTACAGCAAAAGAAATTGGCCGAGATGATTACCGAAATTACCAAGGCGCAATTACTCGCTTTTCGTTTGGGCCAATTAAAGAACGAAGGGCGTGCTACCACAGCTCAAATTTCAATGGCAAAAAGAAATAATGTGGATATGGCAATCAAAATTGCACGTGAAGCCCGCCAGATCTTAGGCGGAATGGGTATTACAGGTGAGTACAGTATCATGCGCCACATGATGAATCTTGAAAGCGTAATTACCTACGAAGGCACACACGATATTCACTTATTGATTACCGGTGCCGATATTACCGGTCATCAAGCATTTAAAGGGTAGTTAGTTCTTATAGTAGATAAAAGAAACTTCGTCGTCCGCTATTTCAGGATTGTCTACGAAAACAAGTCGTAGTTGCTGATTATCCATCTGGTAACGGTATCGTGCGCCATCAGGCAAGGTAATAAGATTACCATCTACGGAATAGGAGTAGCTTCCTTTTTCAGCAAGAAACATCGAATCACTTTCACTCGAAACAATCAATTTACTTCCTTCAAATGATATGCGATGTTCGCTAAAATCGGTGTCCGGTTCAAAATAACAGAAACAACTAACGTCATCCAAAACCCAATTTCCTTCTAAATCAACATTGACCACACCCTCATCAGGGTTATCCGTCGTACACGAAACAGCTAGGATAGCTAGTAGTATGATGGTGGTTATTTTCCGCATTGTATCAAAGTTAGTCTAAAAAAGACTTCACAACTGAAGTAGTATATAAAAGGAACGTTAAAATTTCTTTAGAAGTATGTACAAAACTGTATTTCTGACATCAAATATCAAAAAAACACCTTCTCACAACAGTTTTTAGGACATTCACATCATTTTTTATGGGGCTTGAGAAGAAGCACGTAAGTTTACAGTGTAATTAAAAAGAAATAAAAATTTTCATTTTCATATAGTGTTCTCGTAAAAGAGTCTGGTCTTAATTGATCGGACTCTTTTTAGTTAACAGCTTTTTTATTTTTCATTCTCGCGTAGGCAAGAATCTAGTATCGCTATCTAATTGGGTTCTTAAAGAAGAAGGCTTTTCTTCTGATGCAACAGTATTCTTTCTTAGAAACCCCAATTTCCTAGTTGTAGTTTTCATATCATCATACCTAGGGTCGGGCACATAATCTTCTTTCCTCATTTTAATGACCTCTATACTCAAAAACCCAAACTCGCTCACCACATTCCCGTAAAAACGATATACCCCCTTACCCCGAAATTGATATTTTGCAGCTACAGGAGGAAAAAGTACCGTATCGAAAACTCCCCCCTGCTGATCTACCAGCGTAGCAAAATGCATTTGCTTGCCGTTATGGGTCTTCGTGTTTTTTACGGTAACGAGATACCCATAAATATCAATACGGTGATTAAGATAGCGCTCCAAATTTTTGCTCCCATTAGTGTTCTTCGGTCGTTTTACCAATAAATCGAACGGGGAACACAAACAAAAACCCAATAACTCTAATTGTGTAAAAGCCATCTCCAAATCGGTCGTATGCAGTTTGGGAATTTCAAAATGCTGCTGTTTGGGCTTAAAAAGTTTCGGGTGATCGATTTTGATACCCTTATTTAGAAACAGATGCGCTTTCCATAAGAGTTCGTGCTTATTGCTTCCAACAAATCGAAAACCGTCAATACGAATAAGAATACTCATTTGTTCTATCGATATCAAAACCCGATCTAAAAAATCTTCCAAAGAAATAAACCTTCCATTTTGAATGCGCTCTTTCAAAATACGCTCGATAACCCGAGCTTCTAATTCTTTCAAATACATAAAACCCAGATATAATTTTTTTCCATAGATATGGTTAGTGGCAAAACTCTTATTAATACATGGGGCATATATTTTAGCACCCAACATACGAGCTTCATGAACATAAAATTCGGAGCGATAAAAGCCGCCGCCATTATTAAGCACAGCTACCATATACTCCAATGGAAAATAAGCTCTCAAAAACAGGGTTTGGTAACTTTCGACAGCATAGCTAGCGGAATGGCCTTTGGCAAAAGCATAGCCTGCAAAGCTGGCAACTTGACCCCAAATTTCAAAAATGAGCTTATCATCGTAGCCTTTTTGCCGGCAATTAGCAATAAATTTTTGTTCTACACGCTGAAACTCTTCCCGTGATCGAAACTTTCCGCTCATGCCTCGTCGCAATACATCTGCCTCGCCAAGGTCTAATCCTGCAAAATGATGCGCCACTTTAATAACGTCTTCTTGATAGACCATGACCCCATAAGTGTCGGGCATAATATCGAGCATTACCGGGTGTGCTTTTTCTTCGGTTCTACCAGGATTTCGATGACGTAAAATATACTCTCGCATCATGCCGCTTTTTGCCACTCCAGGTCGAATAATCGAACTTGCAGCGACCAATCCCAAGTAATTATCGACCTCTAATTTCTTCAAAAGCATTCGCATAGCGGGCGATTCTACATAAAAACAACCCATACACTGCGCACTCTTAATTAAAGCATTAACCGACTTATCGGTCTTTAAGGCACTCATATTATGTATGTCGAACGTATCCTTTTTTTTAGGTTGATTGTAGGCGATAATATCCAAGGTCTCCCTGACCTTGGCGAGTCCGCGCTGTCCTAAGATGTCAAATTTATATAGCCCCACATCTTCTGCAATGACCATATCAAACTGGGTAGTCGGAAACCCTTTGGGCGGCAAATGCGTTGCAGCGAACCAATACAATGGTTTTTCGCTGATTAAAATACCCCCGGCATGAATACTAAGGTAATTGGGCATGCCCTCAAGCAGTTTGGTATACTTGACCACCAGTGCAGAGACACCATCTAATCGGGAAGCCTGAAAATTACCATTACAAAGTGTATCTATTTCATCTTTCGGGAGGCCGAATACCTTTCCCAATTCGCGCACCATACCACGCCACTTAAACGTAACGTAAGTACCCAACAAGGCAACATTTTCGAAACGTTCGAAAATATATTCGGTCATTTCTGGCCTATCACGATGCGAAAAATCAATATCAAAATCCGGCGGATTAGCCCGATACAAATTGATGAAACGTTCAAAATACAGATCTAACTCCATCGGATCTACATCTGTAATTCGCAAAAGGTAAGCGACAATACTATTGGCTCCACTACCTCTACCTACATAAAAAAAATTTTGTCGACGTGCATAGGAAACAATATCCCAATTAATTAAAAAGTAGGATACGAAACCCATTTTTTTGATAAGTCCCAATTCTTTTTTTAAACGCTTTTCAACACCCTCACCTACTTTGGGGTAGCGATATGGCAGCCCATCTTGGCACAGTTTTTCAATCAACGTCTCATCTTCTTCTTGACTGCCCAGAAAGTTTTTTAAATTCTGCGGGTTTCTTCCTTCAGAAAAATCAAAATGAATTGAGCAGGAGTTTAGTAAGCGTTCTGTATTCTCCAAAACAAAGGGGTATTCAGCAAATGCATTTGCCAAGTCTTGCATGGGGAACATCTTTTCTTCCTCGCTTGCTTGTTCAGTAGTAGAAAGCTTGCTTAACAGGGTATTATTGTCAATAGCCCGTAATAAGCGATGGGCATTAAAATCGCGCTTGTTCCGAAACGTTACGGGTTGTTGTACGACCAGTTTGGTTTTGAATTGCGTTAGTCTGGAGAAAGGCAACCGCCGTAAATCTGCAATAGAAATTCCTATAAACTCATTTTCCGAAAAAGTCATCATCTCATTTTGAAGTACTTTTTCAAAAGGGAAGACAACGTAGGAATTCTTGAATTCAGGGGCGATAGACTGAATCTCTTTTTGTTCATGTAAATGCTCTGAAAGAAAATTATTCAACTCTAAATACCCTTCATTGTTTTTGGCAATACCGACAAAACATGTATCTATGCCATTTCTAAAATCGATACCCAACATAGGTCTAATACCATACTCAGGAGCTAACCGTACAAAATTGAGTGCGGCCGAAGTATTATTGATATCGGTCAGTACCAATTGGGTTACCTCATTTTCTTGGGCAAGCCGCAAGAGTTGCTTTTCGGAAAAGGTTCCGAAGCGGAGACTGTAATATGTGTGGCAGTTTAGGTAAATGGTAGACCTTAGATTTTAGACGTTAGACTTTTTTTGGTGTTTGGTGTTTGGTGTTTGGTGTTTGGTGTTTGGTGTTTAATATTAAAAAAAACGTCATTGCGAGG